>Ga0208244_100769_pt1 | contig 24687 bp, 28 predicted proteins | sample SubbioCR12Aug_5A_FD_184828 | JGI IMG/M metagenome (GOLD analysis project Ga0208244, IMG submission 184828) | Serpentinite rock and fluid subsurface biosphere microbial communities from McLaughlin Reserve, California, USA - CR12Aug_5A (SPAdes) | ecosystem: Environmental > Terrestrial > Deep... | reverse complement strand
ATCGAGGAGCGCCTGCTTTCCTCCGGCGAGCGCGAGGTGCTGACGGAGAAGGTGGGCGAGCTGGTGATGCGCGAGCTGCGCAAGCTCGACAAGATCGCTTATGTGCGCTTCGCCTCCGTCTATCGCAACTTCGAGGACGTGGAGGAATTCCGCGAAGCCATCCGCGAAGTGAAGAAGCCGCGCACGCCGCGGCGTCCGCGCAGCGCCTGACAAAACCCCTCACCACAGAGACACAGAGGCACAGAGGAAAACCATGAGATATTCTCTGTGCCTCTGTGGTTAATGGTCTTTCGATGTTTTCCGCCGCCGATCATGAATTCATGGCGCGCGCGCTGCAACTGGCGCGCAAGGGCCTGTTTACCACCACGCCCAATCCCCGCGTCGGCTGCGTTGTCGTCAAGGACCGCATGATCGTCGGCGAGGGTTGGCACGCGCGCGCCGGCGAGGCGCACGCCGAGAGCCATGCGCTGATTGCCGCCGCCGGCGCGGCTCGCGGCGCTACTGCCTATATCACGCTCGAACCCTGCAGCCATCACGGCCGCACGCCGCCCTGTGCCGATGCGCTGATCGCGGCCGGCGTGACGCGCGTGGTGGCGGCGATGCGCGATCCCAATCCGCAAGTCGGCGGCAACGGCCTGGAGAAACTGCGAGCCGCGGGCATCGCCTGCGAGGATGGGCTGATGGAAGCCGAGGCGCGCGAGCTCAATCTGGGCTTTGTGTCGCGCATGACGCGCGGCCGGCCCTGGGTGCGCCTCAAGGTGGCTGCCAGCCTGGATGGCAAGACCGCCTTGAACAACGGCAAGAGCCAGTGGATCACCGGCCCCGAGGCGCGCCGCGACGGCCATGCCTGGCGTGCCCGTGCCTGCGCCATCCTCACCGGCGCCGGCACCGTACGGGATGACGATCCGCGCCTGACGGTGCGCGATGTTGGAACCTCCCGCCAGCCCCTGCGCGTGGTGGTGGACAGCCACCTGGAAACGCCGCCCGGCGCGCGCCTGCTTGAAGACGGCAATGCGCTGGTGGCGGCGGCGAGCGAAGATGCAGAGAAGATGGCCGCCTTGCGCGCAGCCGGCGCCGAGGTGATCGTGCTGCCCAATCCGCAGGGCAAGGTCGACCTGCCGCTTCTGCTGCGCGTGCTGGCCGAGCGCGGGGTGAACGAGCTTCATGTCGAGGCCGGTCACAAGCTCAACGGCTCTTTGCTGCGTGAAGGACTGGTGGACGAGCTGCTGATGTATTTCGCCCCCACTCTGCTCGGCAGCGGGCGCGAGATGTTTCCCCTGCCGGAGTTGACCGATCTCTCCGGCCGTCACGAACTCAGGATGATCGACCTGCGCCGGGTCGGCGCCGACATCCGCATCCTCGCCAGACCGCTCGCGGCATGAAGGGGGAAGGGGGAGCAAGGGACCCTGGACGGGATTTCTCCGGCAAGCGTTGGCTGGTGAACTGCCTGCGGGCGATTCATCTCATCGGCGTCGTCGGCCTGGGCGCCGGCGTCCTGGCGGAACTGCCCGAAGGTCGCTGGATCGCCTTCGGCATGCTGGCGATGGTTTCCGGCCTTGCCATTCTGGCCCTTGACCGCTGGTCGCGCCCCTCATATTTCCGCGAATATGTCGGCCTGGCCATGGCGGGCAAGCTGGTCTTGCTGGGCGTGCTGCTGGGCTGGCCGGCGCAGCGCGCCGTGCTGTTCTGGCTGATACTTGTCCTGTCCGTTCTGTTTGCCCATGCGCCGGCCAGCCTGCGCCACGGTGTTTGGCGGAAATGAGCGCGAGACCCGCCATGAATCGCCGGAAAAACGTCCTTGTGGTCGAAGATCATCCGCTATTCATCCAGGCCATCATTGCAGTCGTTTCGGGAATCGATCCGGAGGCGACGGTGCAGGGCGCCCATACCTTGGCGGATGCACTGGCCTGTCTTGAGAGGAACGGCGTACCCGATCTGGTTCTCCTCGACCTGAACCTGCCCGATGTTTCAGGCCTGGAAGGCGTGATCGAACTGCGCCGCAGATTGCCGGGAATACCCATCGTTGTGCTCAGTGCCACGGACGATGCAGACTGCGTAGGGGAAGCTGAGAAGGCCGGCATCGATTGCTACATTTCCAAGAGCGCCAAGCCTGAAAAAATCGTGGCGTTGATCCGGAATTTTTTCTCTTTCCCGGCCGCCACTACCCTGAAAAAGGGCGAAACGGAGCAGCTCGTGCAGCACGAGGCCAGGCACATGGCCCTTTCGCAGCGCCAGATCGAGGTGCTGCGCGAGATGGCGACTGGGAAGTCCAACAAGGAAATCGCGCGCAGCCTGGATATCGCCGTCGATACGGTGCGGGCGCATGTCGCGGAGATCCTGGCGCGACTTGGCGTGCGCAACCGGACCGAGGCTGTGATGGTCTTCTATTCAGGCCAGGACAAGCTGTCGAGGTGATTGGCGTGGCCGCCGGCGCCGCTTTGGCACGACTCGGCTGATCGCTAGCAGGCTGCGCACACCGAGCAGCCGACGTCCTTGCCGAGCTGGATGGAACGCCATTCCATGGCCAGCCCGTCGAGCAGCAACAACCTTCCGGAAAGCGACTCCCCGCAGCCGATGATGAGCTTGAGGGCTTCAGCAGCCTGTGTTGCGCCGATGATGCCCGTGAGCGGCGCGAAGACGCCCATGGTCGCGCAACGCACCTCTTCCGCTTCCTGTCCTTCAGGGAACAGGCAGTTGTAGCAGGGACTGGCGGGATTCCGCAAATCGAACACCGAGACCTGTCCGTCGAAGCGGATGGCGGCGCCGGAGACCAGGGGCTTGCGATGCTTCACGCAGGCGCGGTTGATGGCGTGGCGCGTGGCAAAATTGTCCGAACAGTCGAGCACGACATCCGCCGCGGCGACCTGCTCTTCGAACGCAGCGCCTTCCAGCCGCCGCTCCAGCGCGAGCACTTCGACATCGGGGTTGATCAGCGCCAGGGTGTCGCGCCCTGACGCCGCCTTCGGCCTGCCCACCGAAGCGGTGTGGTGCAGGATCTGCCGCTGCAGATTGGTCAGGTCCACGGTATCGCCGTCGCACAGCACAATGCGGCCCATGCCGGCCGAGGCGAGATACATCGCCGCGGGAGATCCCAGCCCGCCGGCGCCCACCACCAGCGCCTGCGCCGCCAGCAGCCGCTCCTGGCCTTCGATGTCGAGTTGGGGCAGGAGGATGTGGCGGGAGTAGCGGAGCAGTTGGGCGTCGTTCATTCGGACGACCTCAATCGAACCACGGTTGAACGACAAGGCTCACCGATCTTCCCGCAGTTCCGCCGGAGTGTCGTCATGGTCGCCGTGGGGGTGATGCTGATAGGCCCTGATATAGACCTGATTGGATTGCTTGATCAGGCGCGCCGGCTCCTTGAGGTTTCTCAGTTGCGTTTCCTCGGTGAAATAGACGATGGCGCGGACAATCTTGCAGTAGAGGGAATTGTCGAGATGATAGCCAAGTTTGCGCAGGGCCTTTTCCAGGCCCTCGCAGGTGTAGTCGACCAGGTCGTAGCGGACCGTGATGCCGCGGACATGCGGTCCGGCGGCGACCTCCAGATATTCGAGCCCGGCGAGCAGCTCAGCCGCCCTCCTGGCCTGATCGGGCGGCATCTTGGTGAAGCGGATTTCCCGGCTTTTCACGCTGCCGTGCTCGGGCACGACGGCGGCATGGCCCGGGTCTGGAACGCGGTGGGCCAATTGCCGCGCGCGTTCCGGCGTCATGGCCTCACCGTCGCCTCAGCGCCCGCCCGGCCGCCCGAAGGGCGCTGAGCGCCCCCTCGGGGGGGTGAAGCAGGGGTTTCGCGGAGCGCCGCTCCGCGCCTGCGCAACGGGCCGGCTGTGCAAAGCCGGCCCTCCGCGAACGAAGTGAGCGTGGGGGCGGTTCATGTCTCATTTTGACTGCATGATCTGCAGGCCCTTGAGGAGGTTCAGGGCCTGATTGAGCTGGTAGTCGTTCTTCGAGGCGATCTCGAAGCGCGGTTTTTCCTCATCTTCGGGTTCGTCCTTCGCCGGCTTGCCCTTGACGGGCGCCTTGGTCTGGGGCTTGGCGGCCGGCGGGGCCTCCTTTTCCTTGTCGTTCTCCAGGTGGCGCTCCAGATCGGCTTCGCGCAGGCGCGGACCGGAACTGCCGTTGGCGGTTTCCTCGACAATGATGTCCGGTTCGATGCCCTTGGCCTGGATCGAGCGTCCGCTCGGCGTGTAATAACGCGCCGTGGTGAGCTTGATCGCCGTGTTGTTGGCGAGCGGCAGGATGGTCTGCACCGAGCCCTTGCCGAAGGTCTGCGTGCCCATGATGACGGCACGCTTGTGGTCCTGCAGTGCGCCGGCGACGATCTCCGAGGCGGAAGCCGAACCTGCATTGACAAGCACGACCATCGGCACGGTCTTGACGGCGGCCGGAAGGTCCTTGAGGAAATCAACACGCGTGCCGCGCAGGTAGTCCTCCGGGCTGGCGAGGTATTTGCGCTTGGCATCCTCGACACGGCCGTCGGTGGAGGTGACCAGTGCCTTGGGCGGCAGGAAAGCGGCCGATACCCCGATGGCGCCGTGCAGCAGACCGCCCGGGTCGTTGCGCAGGTCGAGCACGAGGCCTTTTACCGGACCCTGCTTGTAGAGTTTGTTGAGATGCTCGACCATCTTGTTGGCGGTGTCTTCCTGGAACTGGGTCAGGCGCACGTAGGCGTAGCCCGGCTCGATCACCTTCGATTTCACGCTCTGCACCTTGATGACTTCGCGCGTGAGGGTGACGATGATCGGCTTCACCTCGCCCTTGCGGGCAATGGTGAGGGTGATCTGGGTCTTCGGCTTGCCGCGCATGCGTTTCACCGCATCGGAAAGCGTCATGCCCTTCACCGGCGTGTCGTCGAGCTTGATGATGAGGTCGCCGGCCTTGATGCCGGCGCGGAAAGCCGGCGTGTCCTCGATGGGCGAAACGACCTTGACGAAGCCGTCTTCCATGCCGACTTCGATGCCCAGCCCGCCGAATTCGCCGTGCGTATTGACCTGCAGGTCCCTGAAGGCGTCGGCGTCGAGGTACTGGGAATGCGGGTCCAGCCCGGTGAGCATGCCCGACACGGCCTGGATGATGAGCTTCTTGTCTTCGACCGGCTCGACGTAGCCCGTCTTGATGGCGTTGAAGACGTCGGCAAAGATGCGCAACTCCTCGATGGGCAGGGGCGCGATGGCATCTTTCTGGGCGATGGCCGAGAAATTGAGGCTGATGAAGATGCCGGCGATCAACCCGAAAAGAACCAGACCGGCTTGCTGCAGTTTGTTGCGCATCAGAATTTGTCCATGGACATGTCCATGCTCCGCTGGGGGATCAGGCTATCTCAGGCTGACCCATTTCAAGGGGTCGATCGGCTGACCCAAATGTCTCAGTTCAAAGTATAAACCCGTTTCCGGGTTGCCGCCGCTGTTGCCCACAGAGGCAATTGCCTCGCCGGCCTTTACCGGCTGGCCGACCGCCTTGAACAGGGATTCGTTGTTGCCGTAGACGGACAAATAGCCGCCGCCGTGATCGATGATGGCCAGGTTGCCGAAACCGCGCAGCCAGTCGGCGAAAACGACATTCCCCGGTGCGATGGCCTTGACTTCCGCGCCATCGGCGGCACGGATGAATATTCCCTTCCAGGTTGTGCCGCCGTCCTGACGTGGAGTACCGAAGCGGTTGGCAAGTTCCCCGCGCGTGGGCAGGGACAGGCGTCCTTTCAGCCGGGAGAAGGCAGCCTCGGGCAGCGATGCGTCCGGCGTGCGCTCGTTGCGCAGGGCCGGCCCCGCGGCCTGAGGCGTGGATCCGGGCCTGGTTTTGGCGGCGATGCGGCCAAGGCCGGCGATCAGCGTGGCCAGACGTTTTTCATCCCGCTTGAGCTTGTCTACTTCGCGGCGCTGGGCTTTGATCCGGTCGGACAGGCTGGCCAGGAGGATTTGCCGTTTCTTCTGCTGTTCGACGAGGCCGGCGCGTTCGCGCTGCCGATTCCGCTCGATTTCAGCCAGCTCCTCATTCTTGTCGCGCGCCTGGCCGGCAAGGCGCGTTTTCTCGTCGAGCGTTTCGCCCAGGTCGCGGATCAGGTCGGCCTTGGCGCGGGACAGCAGGCCCAGGTAATGGGCATCCCGTGCCACCTGGTTTGGATCGTTGCCGGAGAGAAGGTGGCGCATGGCGTCCGCCTCGCCGGCGTAAAACTGCCCTGTGAAGAGACGCCCCAGTTGGGCCTGTTGCTCGGCGATCCGTGCCGACAGTTTCTTCGATTGGCTGTCGAGGGCGCCCAGCGTGGTCTGAACCTCGGCCCGCTCGCTGCCCAGTTCGCGTAGCCGGCGATTGGCGTCGGAGATGGCCGACTCGGCTTCGCGCAGTTCCTCGGCGGCGTCGGCGCGTGACCCCTCGGTTCTGGCGATGTCCTTTTGCAGCGACTGGATGCGTCCGCGCAGGTCTTTCAGCTCCTCCCGCTTGGCCTCCGGCGGGGCGGCATGGGCTGCAGTACTGATCGCGATCAGGGAGACCGTCAGGGCGACGAGGCAAGAGGCTTTGCGGCATCGCCGCGACTCCTTGCCCCATTGCGGCGCGGCCGCCGCTGCGGCCATCGTTGTCAGGCTTTCGCCTTTCCCTGGCTGGCAACCGCCTGCATGGCCGCGGCAATGGCCGCCTGGTCGCCCAGGTAGTAATGCCTGAGCGGCCTGAGCGCGTCGTCCAGCTCATATACCAGCGGCACGCCGGTCGGGATGTTCAGTTCGACGATGTCCTGGTCTGATACATTGTCGAGGTATTTCACCAGCGCGCGCAGGCTGTTGCCGTGTGCGGCGATGATGACGCCTTGGCCGGCCATGACCGCGGGCGCGATGGTCGACTCCCAGTAGGGCAGGAAGCGGGCAACGGTGTCCTTCAGGCATTCCGTCGGTGTGGCGGCTGCAATGGGGTCGCCGGCATAGCGCGGGTTGGCCAGTTGGGCGGCGAGCCGCTCGTCCCCCGTCTCCAGTGCGGGTGGCGGGGCGCCGTAGGCGCGGCGCCAGATCTTGACCTGGGCTTCACCGAATTTCTCGGCCGTTTCCGACTTGTTGAGGCCTTGCAGGGCGCCGTAATGCCGTTCGTTCAGGCGCCAGGAGTGTTCAACCGGAATCCACATGCGGTCCATTTCGTCGAGCACGAACCACAGCGTGCGGATGGCGCGCTTCAGGACCGAGGTGTAGGCGATGTCGAATGCGAAACCGGCTTCATTGAGCAACCGGCCGGCCTGCCTGGCTTCGGCGCGGCCCTTGTCCGTGAGATCGACATCGGTCCAGCCGGTGAAGCGGTTCTCTTTGTTCCAGGCGGATTCGCCATGGCGCAACAGTACGATTTTTTTCATGATCTTCCGAAGAATGGCAGGATGGGCCGAAAAGCAGGGCCGTCAGATGCGGCAAGCGTAAGATATGGAAGTATTTTATAATATTCGGCGTTGCAATTGGATTTCGCCCAAGTGGACATCATCACTGACCTGATCGGCAAACAGGAGCACATCGAGACCGCCGCCCGTGCGCTGAAGGCGATCTCGCATCCGTTGCGCCTGAAAATCCTCTGTGTCATCGGCGACCAGGAGGTCTGCGTGCAGGAAATCGTCGATGCCGTCGGCACTTCGCAAAGCAACATCTCGCAGCATCTGGCGATCCTGCGCGACAAGGGCGTGCTGCTCACGCGCAAGGATGCCAACCGCGTGTATTACCGTATCGGCGATCAGCGCACGCTGCAGCTTATCGCCCTGATGCGGGAAGTCTTCTGCGGCGAGCCCCCCTCACTCAAAAGATAGACGGAGCCATTCTTGGATTTCTTGAAGGACAACCTGCCCTGGGTCGGCCTTGCCGTATTCAGCGGCGGCATGCTGCTCTGGCAGACCTGGACGGCGCGCAGTGGCGGAGCGGGTCTTTCGCCCATGCAGGCCACCATGATGATCAACCGCGAAGATGCCATCATGGTGGATGTGCGCGAAGCGGCCGAGTTCGGCGGTGGCCACATTCCCAATTCGCGCCATATTCCGCTTTCCCAGTTCGACAAGCGCCTGCCCGAGCTGGAGAAGTTCAAGGAACGGGCAATCATCGTCAATTGCGCCAGCGGCAATCGCTCGGGTTCCGCCTGCAGCGCCCTGCGCAAGGCCGGCTTTGCCAAGGTCTTCAACCTCAGCGGCGGCATTTCAGCCTGGGACCAGGCCGGCCTGCCGATCACGAAGAAATGAGCGGCAAGGTCCTCATGTACTCGACGGCGGTATGCCCGTACTGCGTTCGTGCCGAGCAACTGCTCAACCGCAAGGGCGTGGCCGACATCGAGAAGGTTCGCGTCGACCTCAATCCTGAGCGCCGCGAGGAAATGATGCAGAAAACCGGCCAGCGCTCCGTGCCGCAGATCTTCATCGGCGACTTTCACGTCGGCGGCTGCGACGACCTGTATGCCCTTGACCGCGCCGGCAAGCTAGAACCGCTGCTGCGCGGCGATTAGTTTTTCAATCCTTTTACCCCGGTTCCACACCATGTCCGAATCCGAACAGCCCGTTTTTTCCATTGAGAAGATCTACGTCAAGGATCTCTCCCTTGAATCCCCCAACGCCCCGCAGATCTTCCTCGAGCGGGAGCAGCCCGCAGTCGAGGTCGGCCTGCAGTCCGAGGCGAACGGCCTGGGCGACGGCGTCTTCGAAGTGGTGCTCACCGTCACCGTCACTGCCAGGCTGGGCGAGAAAACCCAGTTCCTGGTCGAGGCCGCCCAGGCCGGCATCTTCCAGATCCGCAACGTGCCGGACGAGGAACTGGAGCCGGTGATGGCCATTGCCTGCCCGAACATCCTTTTCCCCTATGTTCGCGAGACCGTATCCGACATCATCAACCGTGCCGGCTTTCAGCCGATCCTGCTGGCGCCGGTGAATTTCGAAACCCTCTATCGCCAGCGGCTGGAGCAGGCCCAGGCGCAGGCCCCGGGCGGCGAAATTCCGATCCAGTGATGCGCGCCGCACGCCGGGCCGCCCCAAGGGCGACGCAGCCAGGGACATGGAGCGGGCGCAGCCCGCGAACCGCCGTCATCCCCTCTCGCGGGGCGGGGGCCGGGGGGCGGGCAGTCCGTGTCCTCGCCGTCCTCGTCGGACTGACTTTCCTCGCAACGAGTGTTTATGCGCTGGAGTTTCGTTCGGTGGGCGAGTCGGGTGCGGTGATGTTCGACGCCCCCTCCCAGAAAGCGAAGCCCCTGTTCGTCGTCGAGCGCGGCACCCCGGTCGAGGTCATCGTCAGCATCGAAGGCTGGATCAAGGTGCGCGATGCAGTGGGCGATCTGGCTTGGATCGAAAAAACGTCACTCGACGAAAAGCGCATGCTCATCGTCACGGCAAGAAGCGCCGAGGTACGCAACCAGGCCGATAGCTCGGCGGGGATTGCATTCGAAGCCGAAAAGGACGTTCTGCTGGAACTGATCGAGCCGGGCCCCGCCGGCTGGGCCAAGGTGCGCCACCGCGACGGCCAGTCCGGATTTGTGCGGGTCAACCAGGTCTGGGGATTATGAAAGTTTCGGGTTTCGAGTTTCGAGTTTCGGGTTGAGGTGAAAGATGGTGTCGAACCCGAAGCCCGAAACCCGAAACCCGAAACTGCGCATCGCCATTCTCGGCGCAGGCGCTTGGGGTACGGCGCTGGCCATCGCGTTCAGCCGCCGCCACCAGACTGCCTTGTGGGTACGCGATCCATCCCAGGCTGCCGCCGTGCGCACAGCGCGCACCAATGCCCGCTATCTGCCGGGTTTCGACTTGCCGGCAGCGTTGCAGATTGAATCTGATTTCGCCGCGGCGGTCGGCGCCAGCGAACTCAACATAGTCGCCACACCGCTGGCCGGACTCCGCGGCGCCTTGCGGCATCTGCAAGCAGCCGCCCCGGCTACGCCGGTGATCTGGGTGTGCAAAGGGCTGGAGGCGGGCAGTCAGCGGCTGCCGCACCAGATCGTCGCCGAGGAACTGGGAGAGCAGGCGCCCTGCGGCGCGCTCACCGGCCCCAGCTTTGCCGAGGAGGTGGCGCAGGGCCTGCCGACGGCCATCACCCTTGCCTCTGCCGACGGCGCTTTCGCCGAAGCCATGGCGCAGGCTCTGCATAGTTCCCGCCTGCGCATTTACGCCAATCATGATGTCGTCGGCGCCGAAGTGGGCGGCGCAGCGAAGAACGTCATGGCCATCGCCGCCGGCATTTCCGACGGCATGGGCTTTGGCCTGAATGCACGCGCTGCGCTGATTACCCGCGGCCTGGCCGAAATGACCCGTCTCGGCCTGGCGCTGGGCGGCAAGCGCGAAACCTTCATGGGTCTGGCCGGCATGGGGGACCTCATCCTGACCTGCACCGGGGATCTTTCGCGCAATCGCCGTGTTGGGCTGGCGCTGGCGAAGGGATTGTCGCTCGAGCAAATTTTGAAAGACCTGGGCCACACCGCCGAGGGCGTTTCGAGCACCCGGGAAGTCGCCATTCTTGCCGAGCGGCTTGGCATCGACATGCCCATCACCCGGGCGGTGCGCAGCGTCCTCCACGACGGCGTTCCCGCCAGCCAGGCGGTGGAGCAACTCCTCAGCCGCGATCCCGGGCTGGAAAGCATGTAGGTCGGTCTTCAGGCCGACCTACGTTCCCCCGGCAAAGCCGTTCTGCCGCCAGGCCTCGAACGCCACCACCGCTACCGCGTTGGAAAGATTCAGGCTGCGATTGCCCGCCAGCATTGGCAGGCGGATGCATTGCCCGCTTGGCGCGCTGTCCAGCATCTCCTGCGGCAGCCCACGCGTTTCCGGGCCGAAAACGAAGGCGTCGCCCGTTAGGTAACGAGGTGTATCGTAGCGGACAGTGCCGCGCGTGCTGACAAGAAACAGCCGGCTGTCGCCGAGAGCGGCCTGACACGCATGCCAGCTCTCATGCACACTGACCTCCGCCAGATCATGGTAATCCAGGCCGGCACGGGCCAGTTGCCGGTTTTCCAGATTGAAGCCGAGCGGCTTCACCAGATGCAGTTTCGATCCGGTATTGGCCGTCAGCCGGATCACGTTTCCGGCGTTGGGCGGAATTTCCGGCTGGTAAAGAACTATGTGAAACACTTGAAGACTTTTGTGAATAGGGGTAATTTCGCAAACAATCAGTAATGTTACGTGTTTTTTCGGATAAACAAGTTTAACTTTATGGAGCCCCATAGAGACTATGGCCCGTCCTGAAAAATTCCGCTTGGGCGAAATTCTCGTTCAGCAGAGCCTGCTCAGCCAGGAGCAACTGCAGCAGGCGCTGGAAGAACAGAAGAAAACCGGCCGCAAGCTGGGGCGGGTTTTCGTCGACAAGGGCTTCGTCACCGAAGAGCAGATTTCCGAGGCGATCGCCCGGCAGATCAACGCGCCCTACATCAATCTCAAGTATTTCAACATCAAGCCGGCCACCGTACGCCTGCTGCCGGAAGCCCAGGCGCGCCGCTTTCGCGCGCTGGTGCTGGAGGAGCGGGACAATGCCGTCCGCGTCGGTTTCGCCGACCCGACCGACCTTTTCGCCTATGACGAGGTGGCGCGCATCCTCAAGCGCGACATCGAACTCGCCGTCGTCACGGAAAGCCAGTTGCTGGAAACCGTCGATCGCGTCTATCAGCGCACCGAGGAAATTTCCGGCCTGGCGAAAGAACTGACCGCCGATCTTGGCGAGGGCGCGGTCGATCTCGGCGCGCTGGCGCTCACGCCGGGGCTGGAAGAAGCCCCGGTCGTCAAGCTGCTGCAGTCGGTGTTCGAGGCGGCCACCCAGGTGCGCGCCTCCGACATCCACATCGAGCCGCAGGAGCGCTCGCTGGTGATCCGCTTTCGCATCGACGGCGTGATGCACGTGCAGACCGAGGCCGACATGAAGATCGCCTCGGCCCTGGTGCTGCGCCTGAAACTGATGTCCGGGCTGGATATCTCGGAGAAACGCCTGCCGCAGGACGGACGCTTCAACGTCAAGGTTAAATCAGTCGCCATCGATGTGCGCATCTCGACCATGCCGACGCAGCACGGGGAGTCGGTGGTGATGCGCCTGCTCAACCAGGGTGCCGGCATGCTGCGTTTGGAGCACCTTGGCATGCCGGCGGGAATCCTGGAGCGGCTGCGCGAGACGATTCATCACACCAGCGGCATGGTGCTGGTGACCGGTCCCACCGGCAGCGGCAAGACCACCACGCTGTATGCCGCCCTGGCCGAAATCAACACCACGGAAAAGAAGATCATTACTGTCGAGGACCCGGTCGAATACCGCCTGCCCGGCATCAACCAGGTGCAGGTCAACGACAAGATCGAGCTGAGCTTCGAGCGCGTGCTGCGCTCCGCCCTGCGCCAGGACCCGGACGTCATCCTGGTCGGCGAGATGCGCGACCAGGTCACCGCCGAGATCGGCCTGCGCGCCGCCATCACCGGCCACATGGTGCTGTCCACCCTGCACACCAACGATGCCGCCAGCACGCCGATCCGCCTGCTCGACATGGGCGTGCCGCGCTACATGGTGGCGATGTCGCTGCAACTGGTCATTGCCCAGCGCCTCGTGCGGGTGATTTGCGAGCATTGCGCCCGGCCGCGCCGGCTCTCGCCGCAGGAGCACGAATGGCTGCGGGTCGAGATCGGCGATGACGTGGATCGCCACGAATACCGCGAGGGCGCCGGTTGCTCGCACTGCAATGGCACAGGCTATCTCGGGCGCAGCGGCATCTACGAGATGCTGGAGATGGCGGCCCCCGTGGTCGAGGCGGCCAACCAGGAAGATCCGGCCGCATTCATCCGTGCCGCGCGAGAGCAGATGGCCCACCATACGCTGCGCCGCGACGCCATACGCGCCGTGATCGAAGGGCGTACCACGGTGCACGAAGCCATGCGCACCACCAGCCAGTACGAGGAGTAGCCGCGCCGTGCCGCATTTCGCCTACGTCGGCCGCAACGCCCAGGGCAACCGCATCGAGGGCGTCATGGAAAGCCCCAGCGGCAGCACCCTGGCCGAGCATCTGAGCGAAAGCGGCATCACGCCCATCCGGATTGCCGAATCGGCGGCGCCGACGGAGGCCTTCGGCAAGCAACTCTCGCGGCTGCTCGACCGGCAGAAAGCCGGCTTCATCGACGTGCTGCTCTTCAGCCGGCAGATGTACACCCTGATCAAGGCCGGCGTGCCGATCATGCGGGCCCTGGCCGGCCTGCAGGAATCGGCCATGAACCGCGCCTTCGCCGCGGTGATCCAGGACCTGCGCGAGGCGCTCGATTCCGGCCGCGAACTGTCGCAGGCGCTGGCGCGCAATCCCTCGGTGTTCGGCCCGTTCTATGTCGCCATGATCCGTGTCGGCGAGACGACCGGGCGGCTGGAGGAGGTGTTCCTCCAGCTCTTCCATCACCTGGAATTCCAGAAGTACATGAAGGACCAGGTCAAGTCGGCCTTGCGCTATCCCAGTTTCGTCATGCTGGCCATGGCCATCGCCCTGGTCATCATCAACATCTTCGTCATCCCGGCCTTCGCCAAGGTGTTCAAGGGCTTCAATGCCGAGCTGCCGCTGATGACGCGCATCCTCATCGGTTTTTCCGATTTCACGCTGGCCTGGTGGCCGGCCATCCTGACCCTGCTGATCGCTGCCGTTTTCGCCTTCCGCATGTTTGTGAAAACGGCGAATGGCCAGCTTGCGTGGGATCGCTTCAAGCTGCGCATTCCGATCGCCGGCAAGATCATCCGCAAGGCCACCCTGGCGCGCTTCGCCCGCAGTTTTGCCATGGCCTCGCGCAGCGGCGTGCCGATCGTGCAGGGGCTGAGCCTGACCGGCCAGGTCGTCGAGAACGCCTGGATCGAGAAAAAGCTCGAGGACATGCGCATGGGCGTGGAGCGCGGCGAGAGCGTGTTGCGAACGGCCGTCGCCTCCGGCGTATTCACGCCGGTGGTGCTGCAGATGGTCATGGTCGGTGAGGAATCGGGTTCGCTCGACGACATGATGCTGGAGATCGCCGACATGTATCAGCGCGAGGTCGAATACGAGCTGAAGACGCTCTCGGCGCAGATCGAACCGATCCTCATCGTGGCGCTCGGCGCCATGGTGCTGGTGCTGGCGCTCGGCGTATTCCTGCCGATGTGGGACCTGGGCAAGGCGGCGATCAAGTGACGTTTCAGGGCCGGGCAGGCCGGTTGCGCTGGAGCGGATTCAGCCTGGTGGAACTGGCCGTAGCCATCGCGGTGCTGTCCGGACTGCTGTATTTTTTGCTGGATCGGGTGCTGTATATGCAGGAGGTCGCCGAGAAAACCGAGGTCGAGGAGACGGTTCGCTCGATCAACTACGGACTGCGCCTGGAGGCCGCCAGCCGCCTCGCCCGGGGGGCCGATGCGGGGCGGTCGCCACTGGAAAAGGAAAACCCGATCAAATGGCTGCAGTCGCCGCCCCGGAACTACCTGGGGGAATTCGCCAAGGCGCCCGAGGGGGCCAAACCGGGCTACTGGCACTTCCATCCAGGCGAGCGGCAACTGATATACAAACCGAACCGCGCCGAGCGCCTGACGGTCGAAGGGGCAAAGGGCAAGGAACTCAGGTTCGCCGTCCGGATCGACGGCGATGTTTCCCAGCCGCGGTTGGCGCCTCAGGTGCAGTACATGTGGTTCGAAGACCGTACCGGGAAAAAGCGGTAATAGTTGGCATGAAAAAATAACGTAATCGTTTATGATTTGGCTGTATGGACGTTTTCACAAGGAGCAAACCATGAAAAGACAATCCGGTTTCACGCTGATCGAACTGGTCGTCGTCATCGTCATTCTCGGCATTCTGGCCGCGGTGGCGCTGCCGCGTTTTGCCAGTCTGGAACGCGATGCCCGTGTGGCCAGTTTGAACGCCTTGCGCGGCTCGGTGGAGGCGGGGGCGGCCATGATCAGCGGCGCGGCGCGCGCTCGCGTCGGGCAGGGCGCAGTTAACGGTTGCACGACCACCGCGGGTGGTGGTGGCACTGTGGCGGTGCGGACAGCCGGCAACTGCGTGACCCTTGTCAGCTTTTATCCTGACGCGGGGGCGGCCGGAATTGTTGCGGCTGCGGTGGCGACCCCGACATTTCCGCCGACCGCGGCGGAATTGGCTGCCAAGGGCTATGCACACGCCGCCGGTGTATTCACCATGGTTGGCGCGCCGACTCCAGCCACCTGTTCCTTTACCTATACGCCGCCTGCGGGGCCGGGACTTGCCCCGGTGATCGGCCCCGTGGCCGTCGGCGGCTGCTGAGCCGGCAAACCCGACACATCGATTCCAGGAGTGACAACATGAAACGTCAACAAGGATTTACGCTGATCGAACTGATCGTGGTGATCGTGATTCTCGGCATCCTCTCGGCCGTCGCGTTGCCGCGCTTCGTCAACCTGCAGCGCGACGCCCGCGTCGCCAGCCTGAACGCACTGCGCGGTTCCGTGGAGGCGGCTTCCGCCATGGCCTTCGGCATCGCCCAGGCGCGCGCCGGCCAAGGGGCGATTTATGGCTGTACCCTGGGTGTCGCTGGTACCGGAAACGGCGTTGCCACCGGAATTAACTTGCAGGGGGCGGCGGGTGCGCCATGTCTCGGCATGACCGCATTCTTCCCCACAGCGAGCATAGGCGGCATAGGCACGGCGGCCTTGCAGGGGACAACTGCTGGGGCGACGACGGCTGCCGATTACACGGCCAAAGGCTACACTTTCGTCGACGGCGGCGTGATAGTGACATTCAGTATGACCATGGCGCCGACGCCCGCCACCTGCTCGTTTACCTATACCCAGGCTGTCGCCGGCGGGGAGCCCGCCATCAGCGCACCCGTCATCGCAGGCTGCTGAGATATGCCATGAACGCCCGGGGTCCTCGGCTGCCCCGCGGTGGGGCGGCAGCGAAACAGCGTGGCTTCACCCTCGTCGAGATGGTAGTGGTCATCGTCATCCTCGGCATTCTCGCCGCCGTGGCCGTGCCGCGCATTATCGGGCGCGGTGCTTTCGATGAACTGGGTTTTGCCGACCAGGTGCGCGCATCGATCCGCTATGCGCAGAAAATCGCCATCGCCGAAAGGCGCGAAATCTGCCTGGTCTTCACTGCGAACTCGGTCGCCCTGCAAAGAACGGTGGCGCCGGCCATTCCGGGCAGCGCCTGCGATCCGGCCAATCCCGTCAATCTGCCCGGCAGCAGTGCGCCCTACATTGTCGCCGCCGCTCCCATTACCGGCATCGGCCTTGCGTCGGCGCCGGCAGGCTTCGGTTTCGACGGCATGGGGCGGCCGGTGCCGAATGCGGCGGCCAGCGTGACCGTGACCGGACAAGGCGTTCGCGTCATAACAGTGGCGGCCGAAACTGGCTATGTCATTTAGCCGATCCGCCGGCAAACAGCGCGTCATGCATCGCGCCGTTTGCGGCGCGACCCTGGTCGAGTTGATCGTTTTCATCCTGATCGTCGGCGTGGCCGCCGGCGCGATACTGTCGCTTTACGCCGGCACGACAAAACGCAGCAGCACCCCCCTCATCGAGAAGCAGGCCATGGCTATCGCCGAATCGCTGATGGAAGAAATTCGGCTGATGCCCTTCACCTTCTGCGATCCGGACGATGCGAACGCGTCGACGGCAACCGGCGCTTTCGTCGGTGCGGGGGGCTGCGCGACGACCGTCGAGGCGATGGGGCCGGAATTGGCCCAGGGCGAAACGCGCTATGCCGCGCTGACGCCCTTCGACAATGTCAATGACTACAACGGCTTCGCCATGGCGGGCGGCATCCTCGATATCACCGGCACGGCGATCGCCGGGCTGGGCGCCTATGTCGCCGCAGTGGCGGTCGCGCCGCTTGCCTTCGGGCCGGCCCCCGCCATTCCGGCGACGGATGCGCTGCAGATCACCGTTACCGTGACCCATCCCAGCGGCGTCGCCGTGACGCTGACCGGAATTCGCACCCGCTATGCGCCCAATCTCTAGTGCCCGTCCTTGCTTTCGGCGTACCGGCCTCGGCAGAATGAGAGATGGCGGGTTCACGCTCGTCGAGATGATCACGTCCCTGGCCATTCTCGGCATTCTTTCGGCCATCGTGGCCTCATTCCTGCAAATCCCGATCCAGGGCTATTTCGATGTATCGCGCCGCGCCCAACTGACGGATGCCGCCGACCTGGCCCTGCGCCGCATGTCGCGCGAGCTTCAGGGCGCGTTGCCCAACAGCGTTCGTGTGGCTGGAGCCTGCGGGGGTGGGGGGCCGTGTTATCTCGAATTCCTTGAAGTGCGTGCGGCCGGACGCTACCGGGCCGAACCCGGCGGCGGCACCGCCTGTCCGGCCGGCAATGATGCCCTGGTGTTCGGCTCGGCCGATAGCTGCTTCACCACCCTTGGCACGACACCAGATCTGGCTCGTGTGCTCCTTGGGGACTTCCTGGTTGTCTACAACCTTGGGCCGGGGTTTGCCGGCGCCAACGCCTATGACCCGGTGGTACCGGTGGGCAGCAACCGGGTTGGCCTGGCGGCTTTACCCACCGCCTCCGCCATTGCCGCTCCTCCCGAGGACAGGTTTACCTTTCCGATCCACACCTTCCCCCTGGCCTCGCCGGGCAACCGTTTTCACATCGTTTCCGGGCCTGTGACGTATGAGTGCCTGCCCAGCCCCGTTCCCGGCGCGGGTACGCTTGTTCGCCATTCTGGCTACGCCATCGGTGCGGCGCAGCCGGTGCCGCCGGTGGGCGGTGCGAACACGCTGCTTGCCACGGGAGTGACGACCTGTTTATTTACTTACACTGGCAATGTCGTCGCGCTGCGCAACGGCGTCGTTCTCATGGCCCTCGGGTTGAGCCAGGTGGTGCCGGGGAGCCTTGTGGCGGACAATGTGACGCTTTTCAACCAGGCCCAGGTGAGCAACACGCCATGACGGCAGGACATCGTCTTGTTGCGAGAACCGAACGGGGCTTTGCCATCGTGACCGCGATTTTCCTGATCGTCATTCTGGCGGCATTGGCGGCCTTCGCGGTCAGCGTGTTTCGCGTGCAGCAGGCGGGCGCCTCCCTGGACCTGATGGGTGCGCGCGCCTTCCAGGCGGCGCAGGCGGGCATCGACTGGGGTGCCTGGCAGGTGCTGCAGAACGGCGGCGCTTGCGCCGCCATCACGCCGCTGACCGGGCTGCCGGGCGTGCTGGGGGAGTTTACGGTGACGGTGACGTGCGTGATACAAGGTCCCTATACTGAAGGGGGGCCGCCAACAAGAAGCGTTTTTACGTTAACGGCCACCGCCTGCAACCAGCCGGCTGCCGGAGGCATATGCCCCAACCCGACACCCCTCGACGGCTACGTCGAGAGGCAGATACGCGCAATGGTGGAGCTGTGAGCCGGGAAAGGATGACCCACCTGGGATTGGTTGCCCGGACGGGTTGCGATCGCCGTCCTGCGGGGGCTGACTTTCCCGGCGGCGTGTGGAGTCACGATGGACGTCAAGTCACAGCGAAGCCAGACAGATGAAAACCGTCGAATTGCTCCAGTCGCTCTCTGATGAGAATGTCCAATACGTTCTGGTGGGCGGTTTGGCGGTCCAGTTGCACGGCTTCATGCGCGCGACCTTCGATATCGACCTGGTGCTGGCGATGAACGATGGAAACCTGTCGCGATTCATCGAGGTCGCCAAGCGCTTCGGTCTGAAGCCCGGCATACCGGTGCCGATCGACTCGCTCAGGGACGCCGAGCAGATCGGGCAGTGGCATCGGGAAAAGGGCATGCTGGCTTTTTCGCTGCGGGAGCCCCAGGCCGCCGGCAGCGTCGTCGATGTCCTGGTGCGGCCCGAGATTTCTTTCGACACATTGATGACCAATGCAGTCAAGGGTACGCTGTTCGGCAGACGCGTGCTGATTGCCTCGATCGACGACCTGCTGGCCATGAAGCGGGCGGCGAATCGGCCCAAGGATCAACTCGACATCGTTGCGCTGGAGAAGATCAAGCGCGGGGAGGATCCGAATGCTTGAAATGGATATGCAATCCGATGCGGACATTCCGGAATCGATCATGTTGGGCCGCCTGGCCCAATCCGAGCAGATGCGGGATTTCTTCATCCAGATGTGGCTGCAGAATCCTGCGCTTGCGGAAGGTGCCGGCCACAGGGTTCGGGAAATCCTCTCACCGCTTCGCCGTCCTGCAGAGACTGACTTTCCCGGATGAGGCCATGCGATTCGTAGCCGCCCTCTTTTTCTTGCTTCTGGCCGCGCAGGTTTCTGCTGCCACCCTGCTTGGGGAATACAGGCTGGAAGAACTGCAATGGACCGGGGCCGCCGCCGAGGTGCGCGATACAAGCGGCAACAACCGTCACGGGCAGGCGATTGGCAGTCCGTTGCCGACACCGGTCAATGCGTCGCCGGCAAGGCCCGGCAAGCCGGGCACCTGCACTTATGGCAGCTTTCCGGGCCCGGCCGGCAATGGCGGTGCCCTGAGCATCGGCGGGCTGCCGGTGAGCCTGGTTGCCGGCGCCAAGACCAGCGTGTCGTTCTGGATGTACTGGGACGGCACCAACAGTGTCATGCCGATGGGCTGGAATCGGCACGACCTGTGGCTGGTCAATGGCCATTTCGGCTTCAATACCGGCAACAGCGACGTGTTCGGCATCAGTTCTGCAGGCTTGGCGAATCGCTGGGCGCACGTGGTGGCGGAATTCACCAACGGCAATGTCGCGGCGAACGCGCTGTATATCGATGGGGTGGCGCAGGTGCTGACGCAGCGCCAGAGCACGCCCGCCAATGCCTTCGCGGTAGTCAATGCCACCATGCGGATCGGCGGCTGGCAGACCGACACCAATTACCGGTTCTCCGGCCGCATCGACGAGGTCAAGGTTTATGACGGTCAACTGACTCCGTTTGAAGTCACGACCCTTTTCAACGAGACGCATGTCTGCGCCCCCCGCCTGACGCTGGAATGGCGTCTTGACGAATGCGCTCTCGGCACCGTCGTCGGCGAGGTATCCGATGCCAGCGGCAATGGCAACAACGGCACCCCCCAGGGCGCCGCGAACACCGCAGCCGGCCGGATCTGCAAAGGGGGCATCTTCAACGGCGTAAGCCCGACGCGCATCAAATCCGTAAACAACTTTGCCGACGCCATTACCAACGACTTCACGATTGCGTTCTGGGTCAACCCCACCACCACGCATCAGATCGACGGCCAGTCGACCAGCGGTACCGGGGGCGTCGGCGGCCAGCGCTATGCTCTCTACCCGGCCCAAGGCACCGATGCCTGGGGCGCCGGGCATGCCGGGGTTGGGGTATCGGTCGGTACCAACGGCGTGTCGGTCTATGAACATGCCGCCAGCTACATGCCTGCCCTGCTGGTCTGGTCCGGCGCGGTGAGCGGCTGGACACATGTTGCCGTGGTCTATCAAGCGCGGCAGCCGAGGCTTTACATTAACGGCGCCCTGGTGGCGACGGGTTTGACCAGCACTTACGCAAATGTCCATCCGGGATTGCGCACCTCCGGGGGAATGGCCAACAACGATGGGGGCGTCGGCGGCGGCAACTGGGGCTGGTTCAATGGCGGGGTCGACGAGTTTCGCATTTACGACGGTGCGCTGGATGCGGCGCAGGTGGCGACGATTGCCACGCCGACACCACGGACATGTGCTTCCTGCGCCACGCTGGCGCACTACCGCCTGGAGGAGGCGGGCTGGGCTGGCGTTCCGGCGGAGGTGCAGGACGCCAGCGGCAACTTCCGGCATGGACAGGCATTGGGGGCGCCGCTGCCCGTGCCGGCGACCGCGAGCCCGGCCCGGGCCGGCAATCCCGGCACCTGCGGCTATGGCGATTTCAATGGCGGTGCACTCAACCTGCCGGTGGCTGCCAATACGGCGGCCGGCGCCAAGACGACGGTCTCCTTCTGGATGTACTGGAATGGCGCCAACAGCGTCATGCCCGTCGGCTGGTTCCGCCATGATCTCTGGCTGGTGAGCGGGCATTTCGGCTTCAACACGGGTAACAGCGATGTGTTCGGCATCAGTTCGGCAGGACTGGCCAATCGCTGGGTGCATGTGTCGGCGGTGTTTACCAACGGCAGCGTGACCTCCAACAAGCTCTACATCGACGGCCTGCCGCAGACGCTGACGCAGAGGCTAAGCACGCCGGCACTCGGCAATGCCGTCGTCAACGCCAACCTGCGCGTGAGCGGCTGGCAATCCGATGCCGGCTATCGCTTCCGCAGCCGCATCGATGAAGTGAATGTGTTCGACGGCGAGATGTCGCTGAGCCAGGTGCTTGTCCAGTACAACGCCACCCATCCTTGCGGCGGCGCAGTGATTCCGGGCAGCTTCAATGCCTTTGAGACGGCCACGCCGCCCGGCATCGCGGGCGTCATCCATACCAAGGTGGCCGCGCAGGCCTTCGATGTCGCGGTCGTGGCGCTCAATGCCCCCAAGACGGCGGTTGAAACGCTGTTCGTCGGGGATGTGAAGATCGAGTTGCTGGATGCTTCGAACAATAGCGGCGCAATTGACGCCAATGGCTGCCGCCCGACCTGGACGCCGCTGCCGGTGTTCGTGCCGCCGACGCTCACCTTCGCCGCTGCCGATCTCGGCCGCAAGAACATCACGCTGACCGAGAACAATGCCTGGCGCGACGTGAGGGTGCGGATGACCTATCCGGCGGTCGGGGCGCCGCTGTCGGTCGGCTGTTCGACCGACAATTTTGCCATCCGGCCGGCCGCGCTCGGCCTGGCGGTGACGGATCAGGACTGGCAGACGGCGGGCATCGCGCGGACGCTGAACAATTCCGCATACCCCGGAGGCACGGTGCACAAGGCCGGGCAGCCGTTTACGATCACGGTGACGGGCTTTAACGCGCTGAGCGCGCTGGCAACCAACTACGACGGCAGTCCGACGGCAAACGTGGTCGGCTATACCCTGCCGGCCCTCGGCGCGTGCCCGACCTGCGTGCTCGCTCCGGGCGCCTTTGCCGGCGGGGGTGGCATAGTGGCTTCGAACACGGCGACTTATAGCGAGGTCGGCGTCATCCAGGTGCAGGCCTCCGACGACACGTTCGCCGCCGTCGATGCCGGCGACGGTTCCAGCGTGGCTGAGCGCACCGCCTACTCGCCCATCACATCGACCGGCCGCTTCGTGCCGGATCATTTCACGCTGACCTCGGGTGCCGTGACGGCGGCCTGCGGCGGCTTCACCTATATGAACCAGCCCTTCCAGAGCCTGGCGGCTACAGTGCAGGCTCAGAACGCATCCGGTGCTGTGACCGTGAATTACCACAGCCCGGGTTTCCCGGCCAGTTTGGCGACACTGGCCTGGCAGGCGGAGAACGCCGACAACGGCACCGATCTGTCTGCTCGTCTCAGCATACCAGCGCTGGCCACACCCTGGAGCAACGGTGTATATGCCGTCAGCACCCCGGCGGCCCTCTTCCGGCGCGCCACGCCGGATAATCCGGATGGTCCATATGACAGTCTGCAACTGGGGGTTCGGCTGACCGATCCGGACGGCGTTGCGATGAATATGCTGGACATGAATGCCGCTACCGCCGGTGCATGTGCGCCCTGTACGGCCAAGGCTGTCGGCGCGACCACCGGCACACGCTTCGGCCGCCTGCGCATCCTCAACGCGCACGGCTCGGAATTGCGCGCATTGCCGCTGACGGTACGCAGCGAGTTCTGGAACGGCGGTGGTTTCGCCCTCAATACCGCGGATGCTTGCACTTCGCTGGCGACAGGGGACTTTGTCTTGGGGAACTGGCAGAACAACCTGAATCCAGGCGAAACCGCGCTGGCTGCGGGCGGGCCGTGGACGGCTGCGGGCGGTCTGTTCAGCGGGCCCGGCCTGACGATACCTGGGCTGAATAACCAGGGCAGTGTCGATGTCACGGTCAATCTCGGCACGCGGCCCTGGCTGCGCGGCCGCTGGGACGATGCCGTCGACACGGATGCGGATGCGAACACGATGTACGACGACGATGCAGTCGCCCGTGCAACCTTCGGCATCTACCGTGACAGGCTGATTTTCAGGCGCGAAGTCACGCGCTAAGGAAATGACTTTGAAATAACCCCGCTTAAAAGATTGACAACCCTGTCGAAAACCTTTAGTTTCCGTGGGTTATATGGGTAAGTTAACGTAAAATGAGAATTTTTGGCACCGGTAAGCGGGATGGCTGGCTCGCCGTTGCTAGCCGCGACGGTATAGTGGATCTGGCTCACATCCACGTTGGCGCGGGCGGACGGCCTGAAGTGACACTCTGCGAATCCTTCAGGAAGGAAGGTGCGGAGGCCTCCACCTATGCACGGCTGCGCAAGCAGTTTGGCCTCGATCGCTACCGCGCCACCACCAGCCTGCGCTTCGGTGAATACCAGTTCCTTCAGGTCGAGCCGCCGGATGTTCCCCCTGGTGACATGAAAGAGGCGATGCGCTGGCACATCAAGGGCATGGTCGACTTTCCCGTCGACAAGGCGACGCTGGATTTGCTGGAAGTGCCGACGGAGGGCGCCGAAGGCGCGCGTAGCCGCTTCGTTTTCGTCGTCTGCGCATCCAACGATCTGCTCGGCGCCCGCATCCAGTCATTGCAGAAGGCGCAAATCGACATCGAGGCCATCGATGTGCCGGAGACCGTGCAGCGCAATATTTCCGCGTTGTACGAGCCGCCTGGACGCGGCGTGGCCATGCTGGGATTTTCCGCCGAGGGCGGGCTGCTGACTTTCACCTATCGCGGCGAACTGCAGTCTTTCAGGCGGCTGGAAATCACGCTCGACCAGTTGCTCAATGCCGGCTTTGATGAGCGCCAGACGCTGTTCGATCGCATTGTTCTCGAACTGCAGCGTTCGCTGGACACTTTCGAACATCAGCATCATTACGTCAGCCTGGCGCAGTTGATGGTGATGCCGTTGCCGGAGGAGGTCGGCTTGGCCGCCTATCTCGCGCAGAATCTGTACGTTCCGGTGGAAGCGGTCGATCTGGCCAAGGTGATGGACCTCATCAAGGTTCCCGAATTGCGCGCGCCAGGCCGCCAGGCGCAGTGCTTTCATCTGCTGGGCGCGGCCTTGCGCGGCTTCGAGGTGCGGACGTGACAAGGCAGATCAACCTGTTCAACCCGGCACTGCGTTTCAAGCGCGAGTGGCTGACCGGGAAGTCGCTCCTGAATGGCATCGGCGTCATGGTCGTGCTGCTCGGACTGTATGGTGGTGTGGTGCGCTGGGAAAACCAGCAGTTGTCAGGCGAAGCGAGCCGCGTCGGCGGCGAACTTGGGCAGATGCAGGAGGAACTGACGCGCCTCAATCAGGATATAGCCGCGCGAAAAGTGAGCAGCGAGACGGAAGCCGCCCTGCAGCGCGCCGAAGCGGCACTGCAGGGCCGCGAGCGCGTGCTCGACGCACTGCAGAGCGGCGCGCTGGGCTCCCCGGAGGGATTCTCCGAATTTTTGAGGGCCTTTGCCCGCCAGTCGCAAGATGGCTTATGGATGGTCGGGCTGCAGATGGCAGAGGGCGGTCGCAATATCCAACTGGAAGGGCGCACGCTCAACCCGGACCAGATTCCCGGCTACATACGCGGGCTCAACAGCGAACCTACGCTGCGCGGCCGCTCCTTCGAGGCGTTGAATGTGCAACTGGTCGGGGATGACAAGCCTGCGGCAAGCAAGGGCGCTGCCGATGCAGCCGCACCCGCCGCACCTGTTGCGCAGGGCGGGCAGGATGGAGCAGCAAAGATGCTGCCATTTCACGAATTCATGCTGGCGGCAATGCCGGCTCGGACGGGCTCCGACAATGCGGCGGGGACGTCGGCTGCG
>Ga0208244_100767_pt1 | contig 24747 bp, 16 predicted proteins | sample SubbioCR12Aug_5A_FD_184828 | JGI IMG/M metagenome (GOLD analysis project Ga0208244, IMG submission 184828) | Serpentinite rock and fluid subsurface biosphere microbial communities from McLaughlin Reserve, California, USA - CR12Aug_5A (SPAdes) | ecosystem: Environmental > Terrestrial > Deep... | reverse complement strand
CAAACTAGTAAATAGTTAGAATAATTATCAAAAAAGAAGAATTCCTGCCGGATTATAGTCAAAAATAATTAAGCATTATAATCCGGCACTAAAATACCGATTATACCGCACCCGAAATCAAAATTTCTCCTTTAAGCCGGATTAAGTTACTATTTAACTCACTTCACCGGGTTTCAGGGTGGATAGGGGTACTTCAGAGGTGGGTGAGGGTAGTTCTGAACTCGCTTTACTTCCCTTTTAGCTCAGTTAAGCCGGTTTTTAACTCACTTCACTTAGTTCGGAACTGAATTCACTTAGCTCTGAACTCGCTTTACTTCCCTTTTAACTCAGTTAAGCCGGTTTTTAACTCACTTCACTTAGTTCGGAACTCAGTTTACTTTCCTTTTAGCTCGATTAAGTCGGTTTTTAGCTCACTTCACTCAGTTTGGAAGTGGATAGGGGTACTTCAGAAGTGGTAAAATATTGAAAAACGGGTAGATTTCCCATGGGGATTATAATTACCGGATTTTGTTAAATATCAAAATATCTTGCAGTTTGGCTAAAAAAGCATCCGCATGCCTCAAAAATCCAAGATCGTTCGGATGAATTCCGTCAACGGTTCCTTCACCGTCAGTGCCTAATAAATCTGTTCCTTCTAAAAAATATAAACCGGTTACACCGTTATTTAACAGTTTTTGATATTCTCTTCTATACACTTCTTTTCCGGGAGAAGGAAAAACATTTTTAATTGAAGAATTTTCTACAAGTAAAATCGGTGTGGCGGGGCGTGTTTTTCTTAAATATTTTATGAAAGGTTCAACCCTTTGTTCGATCAATTCCGGAGTCATATTCCGGACACAATCGAGAATATATATTGCAGCATCAACCTCTGCAATCAAATGGGCTAATTCAATCTCCATTTTACCGCTGCCGGAAAAACCAAGGTTTATTACGGGATGATTAAGCCTCCTTTGAATAATTGCCGTATGAACCAAACCCGGTCTGGAAGCACAACCACCCTGTGTTATTGAAGTTCCGTAGAATAGAATCGGTTTTAGTTCGCTGCTATATTTATCTCCTTGCAGTATCTTGTCTCCATTAAGTATTCCAACTTCAACTTTTACGACCCCGTTATAAAGCGGAAGGTTAACAAGGTATTCGGTTAAAGCACCGGCTGTGTCCGGGTGATTAAAAGTAGAAATATTAACCGGAAAGGTAAGCGGTCTTCCCGTAGCAAAATAGAACCATGAACCGTCTTTCTCTTTTTTGTAAATATCAATTCCGCTAACACCGGTTGCCGGCATGTGATTCATTTGAAGCATGGGATTGAGAAGTTCCCACCTGACTTTAAATGATTTGGTGTCTGTTTTAAATCTGAAACTTAGACCGGCGGTATTACTGCTCAACTGCCACACTTTTTCCGGGACTAACATTTCTGCTTTTGCTGGCAGTCGAGCATAAAAAGTTTTTGTATTGTTCCATCCTTTTCCTTCGATTTCAAAGTGGCGGGCATCAAACCAAATCGTATCTGCGTCATACCGGATAAGTGAATCGGGTTGCTCTGCAAAATCAAACGCAAATACTGAATTAATAAGGACAATTAAGAGAATAAAGTGATTAAGCAAAGTGCTCATATATTATTAGTCTATTTAGTTTTTGTTTTAAGGGAAAAAGAAAATGGATGAATAGTCGAGAGAATATTTATTCTTTAATACATTCAATGACATACTAATAAAACTCATTGCAGAATTGTATTGGTTAACGGCATCTATTTTATCAACAAAGAAAAGATCTGCGTAATCACTTTCATTTCTTTTATCCATAAACTATAATGCCGTCACGATTAACATTAATAAAAAGATCCATTACGTTTTCCCACTCAAAAAAATAGGCGGAACTTTTTATAATTATTGAGAATAATACACCTTTCTCAACGAGATAATCCGAAGTTATCTCCGTAATTTTATCTTCAGTATATTTTGAGAGGTTTTTTTTTGTTAATATTAAAAGATCAACATCGGAATGCTTTTCATATTTACCGCGGGCATACGAACCATAAAGGATTATTTTTTCGAGATCAGACCCGAGAAGTAATTTTAAATCCGAAATTAATTCTTCGATTATCGGATTTACTTTTTCAGGATGTTCAGTTACGATTTTCATTTAACTAACATAAATTATTTTAGCGAAAATAACGAATTCAATTCAGAATATCACTACTTTTCCCCGGCGATTTGAATTATCTCACTTCAGCAGAAAGCTGGTTGAAAACTCTTTCGAGCAGTGCATCGTAATCCAATCCTTCCGGGTAAATCGGTTTATGAAACTTAACCTGGATTTTTTTCCATGGTCTCGGTATTTTACTCCCTTTGGGGAGAGCTTCAAATGCACCTTTGATGGAGACGGGAACTACAGGTACGTTTAATTCATGGCTTAAGATTGCAAAAGCTTTTTTGAATGAGCCGAGTTTGCCGGAGCTTGTTCTTGTCCCTTCCGGGAAGATAATAATGTTCTTACCGTTTTTTAACACTTCGGCAAGTTTCTGTAATGATTCCTTCAAGTCTTTGTTAATATCCATTACTATAACGTTATTTCTTACGGCAAATGCACGGATAAAGCGATTACGAACATGTTTTTCTTTAGCATAGAAATATGTGTTTTTCATAATTCTGTTCTTTAAAAATACGGAGACGAACAATCCGTCAAGAAAGCTTTGATGGTTGGGGGCAAGTATAAAAGGACCTTCGGGAATATTTTCAGTCCCTTCTCCTTTTAATCTGAAATAGATTTTAAGAAAATACCGGGAGGTGTTTTTAAGAAAATTTTGAGTGAACCAGCTTTTCGGAAGTTTAAGGTCAATTTGTGCTTTCAGAATTTCAGCCCATTTAACCGCTTCCACAGTAATTTTGTTTTTCTTTTCTTTCATATAAAGAGAGAGTTTTTCTATAGTAGCATTATTGATTAAAACATCCTCTTTTATATCAATTCCGAAAGTGGATTCGAGAAAAGTTATTAAACTGAGTTTATCAAGCGAATCAAGCCCCAAATCTATTTCAATATGGTCGTCGGGATAGACATGACTTTTCTTTTGTTCCTGAAGATAATCGCGTATAATTATATACTCTTCAAAGCGCGGCTCTTCACTTTCCTCTTTTTTCCTTTTTGATTTACCTTCAGCAAATTCAGCAAGTTTAAACCTTTGAATCTTTCCGAGCCTTGTTTTTGGTAGTTCTTCTTTAATAAAGATAAAATTAGTGATCTTTTTGTAAGGAGAAACTTTTTTATTATAAATGTCAATAATTTCCCACCTAAAGAACTCTTCAAGATTTACAGCTTCTTTTTCCTTCAATTTCTTAAAGTCGGGTAAAAAAGCAGCACAAAGAGAATCGTCCTTCAGGAATACGCCAACTTCGGAAATGTAAGGGGAGGTTGCTAAAAGAGCAGTTTCAACTTCTTCGGGATTAATATTCTTTCCGTTTGAAAGAACAATTGTTTCTTTACTTCTTCCGGTTATATGAAGATAGCCTTCATCGGCAATATAGCCGAGGTCACCTGTATGAAGCCAGCCGTCTTTAATTACTGCTGCGGTTTCGTCGGGACGGTTGTAATAACCTTTCATTATGTTTCTTCCCCTGGCAATAATCTCTCCGTCTTTAATTTTAATTTCCACACCCTGCATAGCCTGCCCGGCAGAACCGATTTTCCATTTACCAGGGCGGGTAAAAGTGATCATAGGTGCGGCTTCCGTCATTCCGAATCCTTCGAGCATCTCGAAACCGAGTGTTTTGTAATCAGCAGCTACTTCTTCATTTAGTTTTGCTCCGCCGCAAACCATATACTCAACTTTACCGCCGAATCTTTCGTGTACCTTCTTGAATATCTTTTTTGAAAAAGAAGTAGAATCGATTTTTTTTGCAACTTTGAAAAGCACACTTGCGACTTTATTTGATTTTATTTTATCCATTATGCCTTTATGAATAGCGGCATAAAGACGGGGAACCCCGATAATTATTGCAACTCCATTTTTTTGTAGCGTATTTATTATATCTTCCGAAACCATTGAGGGAGAAACGGCAACAGATGACTGTACATATAGCGGAGCAATAAGTGAACCCAACAGCGGGAAAATATGATGAAGAGGCAGGAGTATTAAAACTTTTCTTTCCGGGGAATATATCTTGGCTTCATGAGACACAGCTTCAATATTAGCCATTACGTTATCGTAAGAGAGCATTACCCCTTTTGAACTTCCGGTAGTGCCGGAAGTGTAAATAATCAAAGCTGTTTTATAAATATCTTTAATATCAAAAACTTCGGGTTGATAATTTTGAACTTCATAGCTAAGGTCTTCGAAAACAATTTCTTTTATTTTGTATGAAAGGAGTTCTTTTGCTTTTAATACAACTTTTAAAGTCGCTTTAGAGCAGAAAATAACGGGGGGTTTGCAGTCGTTAAGAATGTATGCAACCTCTTCGGCAGAAGCCATAAAATCTATCGGAACAACTACACTTTCATTTTTCCAGGATGAGTAAAAAGCATAGATCCACTCGGCGCGATTTTCGGAAAATATCGCCACCTTATCAGCCGTTTCCGAATCAAATAATTTGGAGTAATAATTAACATGCTTTAATAGTGCGTTGTAGCTTATTTCGGCATCTTTAAGTATTAATGCGGTCTTATCGCTTGAATTTAGAAACACTTTAACTCCGATCAGTCTTATTGATTAAAATAAAATAGATTAACATTTCGAATCTGTGATTGAAACATGCATTTGCATAAAGATTCACTTATCTAAACATAGTTAATACTACAATAATTCATTGTTAAAGCGAGCGGAGAATAACCTCGAGCTGCTCGTCATTTTCAATGGTTACTTCCCGTGCTTTACTTCCGTCGTTTGGTCCAACTATCCCTGCTTCCTCAAGTTGATCAACTATTCTGGCTGCTCGTGCATAACCGAGTTTTAATCTTCTTTGTAACAGCGATACGGAACCCTGTTGATGTCTTACTACAACCTTTGCAGCTTCTTCAAATAGGGGATCGAGATCATCTAAAAATCTTCCCACAGTTTCCTTTTTCTTTTCATAAAGTGAGGGGAGATAATATAGTTTAGAATAACCTTTCTGTTTATAGATTGCTTCGGTAATTCTTTCAACTTCATCCGTTGTAATAAATGCATTTTGAATACGGAATGGTTTCGGTGTTCCGCCGGGTAAGAAAAGCATATCTCCTCTACCGAGCAACTGCTCTGCACCGTTCATATCGAGAATTGTACGTGAATCAATCTTTGTTGCAACCTGGTACGCTATCCTTGAACTAAAATTAGCTTTAATAACCCCGGTAATTACATTTACCGAAGGACGCTGGGTTGCGAGGACAAGATGTATTCCTACAGCACGGGCTAATTGTGCAAGGCGTGCAATCGGTTCTTCTACTTCTTTCCCTGCAGTTATCATCAAATCGGCAAGCTCATCAATGATTACAATGATGTAGGGAATAGGGTGATGTTTTACGTTATCTATGTCCTTTGGTTTTCGAGCAGGGTCTTTTACTTTTGCATTATAGTCGATTATATTTCTTACACCTGCTTTTGCAAGTTTATCGTATCTCTTCTCCATTTCATATTCAACGGACTTAAGAGCAAGCACTGCATTTTGAGGAACAGTGATTATTTCTTCATCAAGATCGGGAGAGACCGCAAGAAAATGCCGTCTTAATTTTTTGTAAAAAGATAACTCAATTTTCTTCGGATCGATAATAACAAATTTTACCTGCGACGGATCTTTAGCATACAACAAACTTGTGATGATCATATTTATACCGACACTTTTACCTGAACCGGTTGACCCGGCAATCAACATGTGCGGCATTTTTGATAGATCGGTTATTAAAACTTCGCCGGCAATATCTTTTCCAAGGGCAAGCGGAAGTTCGTAGTCAACACCTTCAAGTTTACTTAAAACCGACTTGGCAACAACAAGTGATGGAGATGAATTCGGAATTTCTACGCCTATAGCACTTTTACCCGGAATAGGGGCAATAATCCTTATTCCTCTTGCTGCTAATGCTAATGCTATATCATGTTCAAGACTAACGATTTTACTTATTTTTACACCGGGTGCCGGAACTATCTCATATAGAGTAACTACCGGACCGGGGGTGACCGTAATGTCCTGAATTTCTATGTCGAAAAGAGAAAGTTTATCCTTCAGAAGTTCGGCATTCTTTTTTAATTCCTCTTCAGCAACCTTATAATCTTCTTGTGGAACAGGATTTAGTAAATCCAATCCTGGTTTTTTATAAACAATTTTTTCATCCCACTGTTCCGGCAGATCCGAAGGTTGTTTCTCAATATTTTCATCTATTTCCGGCTCAATGTTTTTCTTCTTTTTCGAATCCGTTACTTTTTTATCGTCAACAGGTTTCTCTTCCTTAGCCGGTTCAACCTTTTTTTCAGGAGATTGAGGCTCTTCTTTACGGACTATTTTTATGCTTGTTTCCTGATTGAGCGGAGTTTCTTCCTCAATGGCGGCATCGCTTGAATCGGAGAAGGTAAAAATTGTCTTCTTCTTTTTATCCTTGCCATTCTTAGGTTTGTCTCCGTTACCGATCGAATCGGGGACTATAACTTTTATCTTATCATCTTGCTTATCTTCAGATTTTTCAAACAACGATTTAAGAAATTCAAGAATTCTTTCCGGTTTGATCCTGAAATAGACCATTATTACAATAGCTAAAAGAGTAAATAAAAATATTAACGAACCAAATCCTCCAAGAAGCACTCCTATAGAACTGCCGATAAATTTCCCGACGGCTCCAGAAAGTTCATACGATTCGTAAAAGAGTTTGAATTCAATTCTGATAACTCCAAACAAAACCGACATTATTAATGCAGTTGTGAGCGAAAAATTTGTTAATCTAAGTTTCTTCTTTAAATCGATTCCGATGATTAGAGAAACACCCCAGAACAGCATTAAAAGCGGGAAAACAACCGAAAAAACTCCAAAAGTTGAATTAATAAAAAAGTCGGCAATATATGCACCCGTAATACCGAGCCAATTATTTGCCGAGTGCAACTCTTTTTGAAGTTCGTCGTTGCCAAACACACGGAACAAATCGGAGAAACTGTAATTAAGCAGTGCGAGGTCAAATCTCGAATAAGATATTATACTGAACAAAACAACAACAGAAGATATTAACAGAAGTAGAGTTGCAATCCCTTTAATCCGCCCACCTTTTTTTGCGGAGGAGTTAGAGTCATTACTTTTTTTCTGCTTATTGTTTTTTGCCATTATACGTTTTCGGGTTGATTTGATAAATCAGTTATATTTTCCGAGGGGGGTTGAAATATTTTTATGCTTCCCGATGAAAAAACAGGAATAATTTCGGTTGAATTTAACTTTGCACAATACTTTAAGTCTTCTTCAAAACCGTTTTCAATAAGAAGTTTCCCGTGGACTGTGTCATAAAGCATTTTTTTTAGATTTTTTCCGAACGACTTAGCTAATTGGATAGCCGCATTTGTTGAATCGGTCTTCTCAATACTTCCGGTTAAAGAAGCTATTTCAGAGGCTAATTTACCGGCACAAATTGCATCTTCAAGACTAAAAAATCCTGAACGTGCAGAGCATACAATTTCCATGTCCTTATTAAGTGAAGCTAAATATTTAGCAACAGTAGAAAGATTTAAAAAAGCACAAATAACCGAAGTATCGGAGAATTTGGTTTTAACCACAGCCTTGGAACCGTTAGTAGTTAATAAGACAATTGATTTCCCGGAGACTGTTTCTTTTGTATATTCAAGAGGGGAATTTCCTAAATTGAAACCATCAATTTTTTTTGTGTTTCTTTCACCCCCGAGTAGTGTTTGTCCACCGAACATACTCCCCGAAATCTTCATTGCAAATTCAAAATTACCGACAGGAATAATTTCTTTTGCACCATTATTTAAGGCAGTAATAATTGTTGTTGTTGCACGTAAAACGTCAATAACGGCAACCGTTTTACCGGTGAAGTAAAGTTCTTCTACATGCGTTGGACAAAATAGAGTGTTTATTTTCATTTAAGTTTAGTTTCCTTAACCCGGCTTTATTTTTTTACAAATGGCAGACTAACCACTTTTGCGGGTACTTCTTTGTTTCTAATTAAAAAATTCAATCCAGTATCGAATGTTGAATACTCAATATCAACATAAGCGAGAGCAATCCCTTTTTCCAATATCGGGCTGACTGTTCCGCTTGTAATATAACCGACTTTTTTACCATTATGTGTAACATCATAACCGTGACGGGGGAATGCTTTTTCATCGGTTACAAGCGCAGTAAGTCTTCTTTTAATTTTTTCTGCTTTAATTTTGAGTAAAGCATCTTTCCCGATGAAATTATGATCTTTACTTAATTTGGTTATCCATCCGAGACCGGCTTCAAGCGGATTGGTAGTCTGGTCGATATCATTGCCGTATAAGCAATAGCCCATTTCAAGTCTTAGTGAATCACGGGCGCCTAAACCTACCGGTTGAATGTTGTATTCTTTACCCGCTTCAAAAATTTCATTCCACATCTTTTCTGCTGCATCTTCGGTTGCTTTAAAATAAACTTCAAAACCTATTTCCCCTGTATAGCCGGTACGTGATATAATAACATCATTACCTGAACACTTACCTTTAGCAAAATGATAATATTCAAGATTTAAGTCGCAATCTGTTACTTGCTGTAAAACTTCTTTTGCTTTCGGTCCTTGAATGGCGAGAAGGGAATACTCATCGCTTTCGTCAACAATTTCAACACCGAAATGGTTATTCTTTTGCATCCATTCGAAATCTTTATCTTTATTTGATGCATTGACCACAAGCATAAATTCATTTTGGGAGATTTTATAAACAAGCAAATCATCAACGATGCCGCCTTCTTCATAACACATGGCAGAATATTGTACTCTTCCGGGGAATAATTTTGATGCATCATTAATTGTAATCTGCTGAACAAAATGCTCGGCAGCTTCACCCCTTATAAAAATTTCTCCCATATGGCTCACATCAAAAACTCCGACTGAATGCCTAACAGCTTTGTGTTCGTTAATGATTGATGTGTATTGAATCGGCATAAGATAGCCTGCAAATTCAACTATTTTCGCGTTCAGATTTTGATGAATATTGTAGAATTTAGTTTTTTTCACTTTATAATCCAGTTTATTGAGAAACAAGTGGTTTATTAACAAACAGCATAGATTTTTTATCCTGTTTAATAAGGATGGGGTTTGATTTCTCGAAATTCAACTACAAGAAATAGTTAACGACTCCATCGCTTCAACTTTAATAATCGTTAAATCAAAACTAATAAAAAAAAACATTCCGATAAATGATTTCCGTTATAAATAGTCCTCTGTTATATCTTTTTTACTTCTTTTAGCAAAAAATTTGAATTGACGTACGCTAAGTTTATCGTCTTCGGTTAACTTTATTCTTACGAAGTTTTTTAATTGAAGTTTAGTAATGTTTTTAATTGTTCCTTCGCATAATTTTTCTGCAATTGTCGGGTGGCATTTAAGAATTAATGGACCCTGGCTTTTTTTCTGTTTATATTTTTTAATCCATTCTTCAATTTCATAAAGAATATGAGATTTTTTTGTGAGCAGACCTGTCCCGTCACAGTAAGGACACGCTTCGTTCATAGCTTGAACAATATTCTGACGAATTCTTTGTCTTGTTATTTCAACAAGTCCGAAATCCGACATCGGAAGCACAGATACTTTTGCCCTGTCCCGTCTAAATTCTTTACGGAGTTCGTCTAAGATTTTTTTTCGATTCTTTTCTTCTTCCAGGTCAATGAAGTCAACAACAATTAATCCACCGATATCCCTTAATCTAAGCTGGCGGGCGATTTCCCTGCTTGCTTCAAGATCGGTTCTTAATGAATTAAGTTCCTGGTCTTTGTTTGCAGCATATCTTCCGCTGTTAACATCAATAACTACCATTGCTTCCGTATGCTCGATAATCAAGTAACCGCCGCTTTTCATCGGGACTTTTCTGCCAAGCAAGGTCTTTATCTGCTCGTCTATTTTAAAAGCTTCGAAAATGGGTTTGCTTGATTTAAAATGTTCAACTTTGTCGGTTAAACCCGGCTGCACAAGGTAGATATAATCTCTAATTTGTTTATAGAGTTTTCGTGAATCAATAAATATCTTGGAGATGTCGTTTGTAAATAAATCACGGATAACACTAATCGTGGTTGATAGGTCCTGGTAGATAAGTGACGGAGGTTTTTCGGTTTTCACCGTAGTTTCAATATCTTCCCAAATCTTCTTAAGGTATTTTAGATCTTCCAGTAAAGCCTCTTCCGGCTGATTTTTAGCAACCGTGCGGATAATTAAACCGAAATTTTTGGGAAGTATGCTTCTTGCAATGTTCCGGAGTCTTTTTCTTTCCCGGAAATCCATTATCTTTTTCGATATTCCAATTTTATAATCGAAAGGAAGAAGGACACAAAATCTGCCCGGAATAGAAACAGAAGAAGATACCCGTACTCCTTTATTTGCGACAGGTTCTTTAGTTATTTGAATTATTATTTCCTGTCCTTTTGAAAGTTTCGGGACACCATTAATCATCTCAATGTTGTTTTTGATAGATTGAGGGCTGTTGGGGTTGACGGGCTGTTTAACTACTTCATCGTCATCATCTTCATCAACGTCAGAGTCGTCGCCTATTATGCTTTGTATATCCTGAGTCCGCTCTCCGATATCGGAGAAATGAAGAAAAGCGTCATGTTTCATGCCGATGTCGATAAATGCGGCTTTAATACCGGGGAGCACACGCGCTACCTTGCCAAGGTAGATGTCCCCAACCATTCTCCTGTTTTCAGGATAATCGACGAAGAAGTCAGTTAAATTTCCATCTTCTGTGATTGCAACACGCGTTTGTGCTGCTGATGAATTGATTATAATCTCTTTGAACATATAATTTAAAACCTTTTGTTGGACTGTTTAATCCTTGATAATAGCGGGACAGACTATCGATATTTGCTGACTTTAAATTAAAGTCATGATTTACAAAATTGCAAATAATTAAAAAGCAGAATTCTTCCGACAGAATCCCGATTATCTTAAAAATATTTAGTAAAACTTCGATCAATATTGTAACACTTGTTTAATTAAAAATAACTGTACACGCAATATTAAATGCGCGGTACAAAAACGTATTATATATTCCAATAAGCCCGCAGCGATTTCCACTGCAGGCTAATGAATACAAAACCTAAGAGCAGGATAAAGAGATTTAATTATTGAGCAGCAACTTCTTGCTGATCTGTATCGTTATTGTTCTCTTTTAATAATTCTTTACGGCTTAAGCTATATTTGCCGTTTTCAATTTTCAGAAGTTTAACAGTTACTTTGTCGCCCTCTTTAAAGTAGTCCGTGACTTTATTCACACGTTTTCTATCAATTTGGGAAATATGTAGTAATCCTTCTTTACCGGGGAGGATTTCAACAAAGGCTCCAAAGTCCATTATTTTGGTAATCACCCCGTCATAAATTTCTCCAACTTCGGGAGTAGCCGTAAGTTTTTTAATATACTCTTTACATTTTTGAGCATTGGTTAAATTTGGCGAAGCAATACTAACCATACCGCTATCTTCAATATGTATTTCAACGCCGAATAATCTCTGCATTCCCTGGATAGTTTTTCCACCGGGTCCGATAATTCCGCCTATTTGATCCTGTTCAACCTGAATGTTAAGTAACCTTGGAGCATAGGAAGATATTGAAGGTCTTGGTTCACTTATAGCTTCGTTCATTATGTTAAGAATGTGAAGTCTTCCTGCTTTTGCCTGCTCTAAAGCAGCGTCCATTATTTCAAATGATATTCCTTCAATTTTAATATCCATCTGGAATGCAGTAATACCGTCGGAAGTTCCTGCAACTTTAAAGTCCATATCTCCAAGATGGTCTTCATTCCCTAAAATATCGGAGAGAATAGCGTATTTTTCCCCTTCTTTAATTAGCCCCATTGCAATACCTGCAACTGCTTTTTTGATCGGGACACCCCCATCCATTAAAGCAAGTGAGCCGGCACAAACGGTTGCCATAGAAGATGATCCGTTCGATTCCAGAATGTCTGAAGTTAAACGCACCGTATAAGGGAAAACATCTTCAGGAGGAAGCAGCTTTTTTAATGATCTTTCCGCAAGATTACCGTGTCCGATTTCTCTTCTTCCGACCCCGGTCATTCTACCAACTTCACCTACGCTAAAGGGTGGGAAGTTATAATGTAGTAAAAACTTCTTTGTTGATTCTTCCAACAATCCGTCAATGATCTGTTCGTCCCCTTTTGTTCCTATTGTAAGCGAGGTTAAACTTTGAGTTTCTCCCCTTGTAAAAAGTGATGAACCGTGAGCTCTTGGAAGTATTCCGAGTTCTACTGTAATCGGGCGGACTTGAGTTGTATTTCTACCGTCAAGTCTTAATCCCTCTTTAAGAATTCTTTCACGCATTAATTCTTTTTCAATGTCGTGTAGAATTGAACCAATAACTTTTTCCTGTTCGGGATATTTTTCCGCAAGAGCCGTCTGAACGCTTTCAATCAATTCTTTATTTTGAATAGAACGTTCATCTTTCGATAAAACCGTAGAAACAATTTCACTGAATTTGCTGTAAGCAAGTTCCTTTACATCATTCAACAATTCGCTGTTGATTTCTGCTTTTAAGACCTCTCTTTTTGGTTTACCTACTTCGGCAATAAGTTCTTTCTGAACGCCGATGATTTTCTTAATCTCGGAATGTGCAAATTTAAGTGCATTAAGCAGGTCGGTTTCGTTTACTTCTTGCGATTCCCCTTCAACCATCATAATAGAATCTTCAGTCCCTGCGATGACAAGTTCAATATCACTTAAAGCAATCTGGGAATGTGTCGGGTTAACTACAAACTCACCTTCCACTCTGCCAACTCTAACTTCCGCTATTGGTCCATTAAACGGAATTGATGAGATGCTCAAAGCTGCAGAAGCGGCAACTGCACCAATTACATCGGCATCATTTTCTCCGTCAAAAGAAAAGACCATTGCAACAATTTGAGTTTCATTTTTAAATTCATCGGGGAAAAGGGGTCTGATCGGTCTATCAATCAACCGGGCACTTAGCACTTCTTTTTCCGATGGCTTTCCTTCACGCTTGATGAATCCGCCGGGGAATTTTCCGGCTGCGGATGTTTTTTCTCTATATTCAACTTGAAGCGGGAAGAAGTTCTGCCCTTCAACTGCTGTTTCTGCTGCGACGGCAGTTACAAGAATCATGGTATCGCCGTACCTTGCCATCACTGCACCGTTAGCCTGGCGTGCAAAGCGACCTGTTTCTAAAGTTAATAATTTTCCACCTATTTCAACGCTTTTAGTTACTATCATTTAATTACCTTATTACTTTCTAATATTCAATTCTTTTATTATTGTGCGGTATCTCGAAATATCTTTTTTAATAAGGTAATCGAGAAGTTTCCTTCTTTTTCCAACGAGCATCATTAAACCACGACGGGAATGGTGGTCTTTTTTGTGCGCATCGAAATGACCTGTTAAGTCATTTATTCTTTTTGTTATAAGAGCGATCTGAACTTCCGTTTTACCGGAATCTTTTTCGTCTTTCCCGAATTTCTTGATTATCTCAAGTTTTTCTTCTTGTGTCATTTTTTCTCCTATTGGTTGTACGATTTAATCCCAGAATTAACCGGGAATAATTAATTAAATATTCAAAATTTGCCCATTTATACTGCGGGTGACAGTTTTATATTAGGTAAGCATCTAAAATCTCGATGCTTTTCTTTTTATCAACAAAAATCTGCCGGATTAATTCATCTTTCGATTCAAATTTCTTCTCTTCTCTTATCCGGTCTACTAAATTAATTCTGATCTTTTCACCATAAATATCACCTGTGAAATCAATTAGGTGAACCTCTTTTACAATTACATCGGAACTATTGTTGAAAGTCGGTCTCCTACCGATATTCATAACTCCCTTATATTTTTCCGATTTGAGAATAACTTCAACGGAGTAAACGCCTGTTGCGGGAATTAGTTTGTTTTCATCAACAACATCTACATTAGCTGTCGGAAATCCGAGTGTTCTGCCTCTTTTATCTCCTTCAATAACCTGTCCCTTTAAAGAAAAAGGTCTGCCGAGCATCTTATTCGCTGCTTTGATGTTCCCTTCGTATAAAAAATTCCTGATTTTTGTACTCGAAACGGTTAAATCATCGATAGTTACGCCATCCACCCGGGTAACGGAAAAATTGTATTGATTTCCCAATTCCATAAGTAATGTCTCGTCCCCGCCTCTGGCTTTCCCGAATTTGTGATCATGTCCCACAACAATTTCGGATAACCCGATTTTATCAATTACATATTCTTTGAAAAATACATCTGATGGAAGTTGTGAGAAAGATTCGGTAAAGTTCAAGACCAGTAGGTTATCGACTTTCAATTCCTTAAAAACAGCGACCTTTTCTTCAAACGAAGTCAATAGCTCAATTCTTTTTGAGTTTTTATAAAGAACAGTTCTCGGGTGCGGTTCAAATGTTATTACAAGCTTCCGCGAACCCTTGTTTTCAGACTTCAGATGCAGAGTTTCTATTATTTCTTTATGTCCTAAATGAACTCCGTCAAATGTACCTAAAGTCAATACCGTATTATTATCTTTATTTAGTTGACTTATATCTTTATAAATGATCATTTCAGAATCTTTTCATCCGAAGTGTGCAAATATAGTTTATTTTAAGCTGAAAAAGAAATTTTGTAAGTGTCCCTCTTTCCCGAAAATTTAACCGTTTTTAAAATACAAAATTAAATTTCATGTTAATTCTGCACGATTTATAAGATTATTTATTAATTTTGATAAAAGAATTCTTGCTCGAAATCTATTATTTAGCAATCTTTAATTAATTGTGTGTGTTTTTAAGATAAATCTTTAACAAAATAGAGAAAAAAATGATAAAATACTTACCTCTTGAGGAGTTTACGTACTCCGGTAACCGGATGAAATGTGAGGATGTTTTTATTAACGAAATTATTGAACAAACCGGCACTCCGGTTTACATTTACAGCAAATCCCATTTTGAAAGGCAGTATAAACGGTTTTCTAATGCTTTTAAAGAAATAAAACATAAAATTTTCTATGCAGTTAAGTCAAACTATAACTTAAATGTTATTAAAACATTTACCGACCTCGGCAGCGGTGTGGACGTAAACTCCGAAGGGGAACTTCACCGTGCCTTAAAACTTGGAATTTTTCCCAAAAACATAATCCTGACGGGAGTCGGTAAAACGGAGAGTGAAATCCGGCTCGGGTTGGAAAAAGAACTATTGATGATAAAAGTCGAATCTGAGGAGGAGTTGCTTTCAATTGATAAAATTGCGGGAAGCCTTAACAAGATAGCCCCGGTTGCAATTCGGGTTAATCCGGATGTTGACCCGCAAACACATCCCTATATTTCAACCGGTCTCGCCGAAAACAAATTCGGAGTGGAATATGATTCTGCCTACTATTTGTATAAAGTTTATAAAGACCTGCCGAATGTTAGGTTTGTTGGAATTGATATGCATATCGGTTCGCAGATTCTTACTCCCGAACCTTTTAGGGAAGCAACAGAGAAAATCGCAGAATTATACGTGAAATTGAAAGAACTCGGTATCAAACTCGAACATTTTGATACAGGCGGCGGATTCGGTGTTAATTACAGGGATAAAGAACCGTTTGAAATTGACGATTTTGCTCAAAAGATTATACCTGCACTTAAAAAATTCGACTGCGATATCTTTTTTGAACCGGGAAGATTTCTTACCGCAAACGGCGGCATTTTAGTAACAAAAGCACAATACACCAAGAGCAATCTAGTTAAAAGTTTTATAGTTGTGGATGCCGCAATGACCGACTTACTAAGACCGGGTTTATACCGTGCTTATCATCATGTTCAGCCGGTTGAAATAAAACCTGAAAGGGATGAAATCACCGTTGATGTTGTCGGCGGGGTTTGCGAAAGCAGCGACTTTCTTGCAAAAGATAGGGTAATAACCGAAGTGAAGAAAGACGAATACCTTGCAGTGATGAGTGCAGGAGCGTACGGAATGGTTATGTCATCCAATTATAATGGAAGAAGACGCCCCCCCGAAGTTTTAGTCGAAAAAAATTCATTTAAAATAATTAGAAGCCGGGAAACATACGATTCTCTCCTTTGGGATGAAGAAAAATATATTTAGAATTTTACTGCTTTTAACTTAAGCGATCATCTCCGATTGAAGTCGTTCGGTTTTATCGGCAATTTTCAAATGCTCGATTAACCCGGAAAGATCACCGTCAATAATATCCGAAAGATTGTAAAGTGTTAATCCTATCCTGTGGTCGGTTACACGATTTTGTGGAAAGTTATACGTTCTAATCTTATCGCTCCGGTCACCGCTTCTAACCATAAGTTTTCGTTGTGCCGCAATGCCTTCCGACTGCTCTTTTAATTTGCTGTCATATAACCTTGCTCTTAAAACTTTCATTGCTTTCTGGCGGTTTTTGAGTTGTGATCTTTCATCCTGGCACTGAACAACAATTCCGGTTGGTAGATGTGTAATTCTTATTGCAGTTTCCACTTTGTTTACATTTTGTCCCCCTGCACCGCCGCTTCTGAAAACATCAATTTTAAGGTCGTTGGGATTAATATCAACCTGTACATCTTCAACTTCAGGGAGTACAGCAACGGAAGCTGCCGAAGTATGCACTCTGCCGCTTGCTTCAGTAACCGGAACCCGCTGAACGCGATGCACCCCGGATTCAAATTTTAGATCACCGTAAACGTTAGCTCCCGTAATCGAAAGAACAGCTTCTTTTACTCCTCCCATTCCGCCGGTGTCGTTAATATCGATTATTTCTGCTTTCCATCCTTTTGTTTCCGCAAAGCGGGTGTACATTCTAAAAAGATCGTTCGCGAAAATTGCTGCCTCGTCACCTCCGGTACCTGCACGGATTTCCATTATAATATCTTTATCGTCATTCGGGTCCTTGGGAAGAAGCAGAACCTTGATTTCTTCTTCGGCTTTCTCTTTACTTTCAATGAGTTCTTCCATTTCAGCCAGGGCAAGTTCTACAAGGTCGGGGTCGCCCCCTTTATCGATAATTTCTTTATTCCCGTGAATATTTCTAATGATTTTCTCATATTCATTATAAGCGGTAATAATATCCTGAAGGTCGCTTCGTTCCCTGCTTAAAGAGACCAACTTCTCACGGTTATTCATATTAGCCGGGTCTGAGAGCTGGTAGTCTATTCTATCATATTTATCTTTAATTTTTCTAAGTTTTTCTATCAATTCCATACAAATCACAAAAATTTCAACTGCAAATATAGTGAAAAGGAGGTAGAGGATTGATACGAAGTAGAAATTCTGGAGATTGAAACCGTTACTTTCGGCATATAGCAAAATTTTCTGTCCGATTATTTTTTTTATTTGCTTATATTCGCAAAGAACAAATCAAAAAATTACATGCAAAAATTATCATTTTCGGGTCACGAATCTTTCCATTGCAGAACTCTCATGTTTCCACTCGTTTACTTTAGAATCGAATTAGCATGAAAAGCGATATACTTTTTAATATTAGCCAAATTATCGAAAGAGATAGTAAAACTACTACTTATAAATTTGCACTTTTACGAGGAGTAATCGATATCATTCAAGAAAATTCCCCGTTTATTTGTATTTCAAGAGATAGAGTATATTTTCCAATTGGATTACTTATTGAGAAGTGGTTATTGTATTACTATCCTATTTTGAATTCCAGCATAAAAATACCTCAAATAAACGGTCAATTTTATCTTGCATTTGAAGTTCAGCTAAAAAAAATTATAGATTCGTATGATAAGTTAGGCGGGTTTTCTGCATTTTACAACGATTTGAAGAAAAATGGCATCCCACTTAATTTGAAAAATAGTTTTATTGATTTGGTGAAGGGAATTAAAAACACAATTATAAGAATGCCAATGAAGTATATTGGTAGTTCAGTGAGTGATGATTACTACTCAATTTTTCAATATCATTCAACTAGAACAAGAAAACCAAGCAGTGTAATAGATGTAGAATTTCTGATCCATAATTTTGGTTTATTTTCGATACCAATTGATTATTTCGAAGCTTTTCGGATAGTAGGAAGTTTTATTGGTGGAATGGATTCTATTTTCTTTAAATGGGCACAATTTTCAGTAAATGCATCAGGAAAGACCCTCTCTTTAGAGAAAGTAGTAAATGAAATCTTAAAGACTCCAGTAACACAAAGAGAAATTGAAGAATCGAAAAAAATGTATGGTGAGATTATAAAAAATGAAGGGAAAGTATATTGCGTTTGGACAGGGAAGGCAATATCAAAATTTGAGATTGATCACTTAATTCCATTTTCAATTTGGAAGAATAATGAATTGTGGAATTTACTACCAGCTCAGGCAAAAGTTAATAATCAGAAAAGGAATAAAATTCCTTCAGTTCAAGTTATTGAGAGACAAAAAGATTTAATAGTTCATTATTGGGAGATGATTGATAAAAATATACCAGATAGATTTCAGAAAGAAATAAAATTGTCACTGCTAGGGAATAGCTCAAAAACCAATTGGCAGGTAACAGCTATCGAACAATTAAAAAATAGCTGTGATTATTTAATTACTACACGTGGTTATGAAGAATGGGATCTTTGAAAAAAAACATATACAATCACTTAACGGCAAAGGAAAGAAAAACTTTATCTTTCCCAGCAAAATATCTGCTTAGTAAAAAACTTTTGTCGGGTGACATTCTTGATTATGGATGCGGATTCGGCAAAGATGTAGAATTACTTTCAGAAAAGGGACTCGAAATTGCAGGATATGATAAGTACTATTTCCCACAATATCCTCAAAAAAAGTTCGACACTATAGTATGTTTCTATGTGTTAAATGTTCTTATGGTAGAAGAACAGGCAAAAGTTTTAATGGATGTATCACGACTACTAAAACAAGATGGCAAAGCATATTTTGCTGTTAGAAGAGATATTAAGCATGAAGGATTTAGAATTCACAAATTACATCAAAAGCCAACTTATCAATGCAATGTTCACCTTCCATTTAACAGTGTTTTTCGAAATGAGAATACTGAAATTTATGAATATAAGCATTATAACCAGATGACGAGAGGCGATTATCCCGATTGTCCTTTTTGCAATCCGGATTCGGAGAGGGAATTGATTTTGGAGTCTGCGACCGCTTTTTCAATGTATGACAAATTCCCAGTAAATGAAGGACATTCATTAATAATTCCGAAAAGGCATTGTTCTAGTTATTTCGATTTAAACTTTAAAGAACAATCAGCATGTTTTTTTATGCTCAATGTAGTTAAAGCATTATTGAGTGAGAAATATAATCCTGATGGGTTTAACATAGGAATAAATGTGAATTTAGCGGGGGGACAAACGATCCCTCATGTACATATCCATTTAATTCCACGATATAAAGGAGATGTAGAAAATCCAATCGGAGGTATTAGAAATGTTATTCCATCAAAAGGTGATTATACCAAGGATAAAAATCAAAAACGGGATACCTCTTATTGAAGTACTCCGTAGCAAGTTAATGTAAAAAAATTCTAATTAAAAGCAGGAACCTACATCTACCCCCTCGTTACCGCGGTTCGTCCTTTTGAAGTTGTTAAAGTTATACGAGAAGAGGAGATTGATAACCGGTGTTTCCTGCGTTCCGGTTAAATAGCAGTATATTCTTTGATCAAAGATTAGGTTACTATTTCAGTAGATTCAATTTCCAGGAATCTTTGTTGCTTTTTTTGATTATTGGGGAGAGGATTTTCATTCCAGTCTTACCGATGCTTTTTGACAAAAACTGTAACTCATCCAATTTGGGTTTAATATCATCGCCGGTTTCATGTTCGAACCCCGCTTCCTTCATCATCAACAAACCTTTTGCCTTAATGGACAATTCAAGATAGAGTTGTATGTAAGCAAGCATATCGAAAATAACTTCCGGTTCAAATCTGTTTTTTATTGATAATAGATATCTTCCTGTTCTTGTAGATTTGAATTCACCTATTTTAATCATTCGTAATAGTTCAAACTCGGATTGCGATTCTTCCTCCATCCAATTACGTAAAGATTTTTCGCTAAATGAAAATAGTTGAAATATGAGAAACGGGAGTAAACAGAATTGTAAAACCGTCTGAATCAGGGGAGGTAAATAGTAGTTATTAAATACAGAATGTATTAAAAAGCCGGCTGCAAGTCCGATGAGTAAATAATGAAATTTTAATCTCTCTCTTTTCGTTACGAGAATTTGAATTACAACCGAAGCAACTGCAGTAGCCGTACCGTGCATTATCGCCGTTCCAAAGCCGCGAACCACCCATGAAATTACGTTTTGAGATTCAATCTGGCTGAAATAGAAAATGTTTTCTATGATGCCGAAACCCGTACCCGAAGCAAATCCGATTATGAAAGCGTCGGTAAAAAAAGCGAGTTTATTCTTATAAAACAGATAACATACGACAACTATTTTTAAGGCTTCTTCAATTAGGGGCGCGGTTATAACGGAGACAAAATTTAATCCAAATAGCGATAAAAAATAGTTGTTGACCGGGTACGCAATTGCGGCAGAGACGCTGCCACATAAAATGACAGTTAAAATCACTCTCATCTTTAGCAACTTATAACTATCTAATATATAAAGCAGAATCAGGAAGATAATGACAGGCATCAACCCGAATAAAATTGTCAACGTCATAAAAGTTTTTTCAAAGCTATTAAACTGTTTCGTTCTAAAACTGTTTTAAATTTACCCATTTTTGGCTGAATGATTTTTCTACCGTAATTTAGTATTAAATAATTAGCAGTCGAAATTTATAGATTCCAGACTATTTAATTACTATCATTTTTTTCGTAGAGATGTAAGATCTATTCCCTTCTTTATTATTGGTTGTCAAAATGTAAAAATAGATACCACTTGAGAGTTTGTAACTATTTGTCGATAGTTGAAAATTATAATAACCACCGGACTGTGTTTCATTAATTAATGTTGCGACCCTTTCTCCGGTAACCGAATAAAGTTCAAGATTTACATGACTTTCAAATGGGAGTTGATAATTAATAATAGTGGTCGGGTTGAATGGATTCGGATAATTTTGGCTTAATTCGAAGTAATCCGGTAAATCAATTGTCCCTTCTACAGTTTGGCTGTACTTAAAAGACCCATCATTATCAACGATTTTTAATCGGTAAGAATACGAACCGGAATTTAAATTCTTATCAGTGAAACCATATTCTTTTGGTGAATTACTATTCCCCGAGGCATCAGTCTGACCAATACTTCTCCATTCATCCGCGCCCATTCTTTCAATAACGAATTCAGAGCAGTTGATTTCAGTATCGGTCTTCCATGATAAAACAACATCCCTATTTTCACTTTTTGCAATAAAAGAAGATAATTCAACGGGGAGTGGGTTATCATTATTAGAAGCAATTACAAACTCCGAAAAACCGGGTATATCATCCCAGGTACATAATCCCGAGCTAACTTGGTAAGGGGTTCCCAAATCCTGCCAGGCTTCTCCCGGATTAGAGCGTCTTAAAAGGTGAAGCGAGTTAAAATCATTTACGCCGGTTAAACCCGATAAATCAAGTTTTAGATAACAAGAATAATCAAAGTCTAAATCTCCTTCAACTTCAAAAACCCAGTAATAAGGGGCTAAATTTGCTAAACCGTTTGGCAAAGCGCCTCCGGCATTTCCCTCCGTTTTGTGTACCGTTAAATCAAATGCTTCTGAATTATCGGAATAACTGATTTCAACGCCGGTATTTGTGAATGTATAAATTCCCCAAAAATTTGATAAGTTTCTTGTTGCGGTAGCAGTAGGAATTTTCTGAATTTTCACATTATCTAAAATAAAACCTAATGCATATTCACTTCCGTCGGTTACATTTCGCCATCTGAATTTAACTGTTTTATTTGCATATGACGATAAATTATAAGTTGCTTTTTCGAAATCCCACATTGTCGTTTCAGGGGAAAAAGCCTCTAAAGTTGTCCAGCTATCGCCATTATCAGTTGTAATTTCAAAATAAGTAACATCATTAGGGGAGCCTTCAATACCAGCAGTTTTATTAAGGCTTGTGCGATTCGGTTTTAATAGAGCAGGGTCATCATCAATCCACCAAAAACTTATTTGCAGATTACTTCCCAATACAAAGCTATTAGTTATAATTATTCCGTTTTTATCGTAATCAATTCCTAAACCCCATTCCCCTTGAAATGTATAAGAAGAAATCTCCCAATCATTGCCGGCATCTCTCCATCCCGGGGGGGGAACAAATCCTTGTTCCATTCCTTCGAAGCATGGGAACTCGGTCACTATTTTTTCATTAACAGTTACAACTCCTGAAATATAATCTATTCCGCTCCAAAAATGTCCGCCCCCTCCGCTATAACCTCCATATTTATACGGTTCACTTAAAAGTTGAAAGCGAGTTGCATAGTATGCTGTTCCACTCTGAATGTTAGCTCCTATGTCAGTTTTATATTCATCATTATTTCCAACCTCTGTATTGAAGGTCGCCTCTCTCCATTTACTTTCTTCCCATGTTGAAGGATTTGTATTTTGATAATTCCATCCGATCCAGGCTTTTACTCCGGGTTGCTGACCGGACAAAGTGGTAACTCCGTCAATATAAACACGCCCGTAAACCGTAAAAGAACTCCCTTCGTTTTGAGTAACTGTTGGGGGTGATTGTAAATTACACCATGTAATCTCTGCGGCGTTTACTGTTAATAATCCGGATGAATAAGAAGTCCCGTTCCAAACTCCCCCTCCGCCGGAGCTATAACCACCATAAACAGGGGAGTTTCCTTTATAAACAAACTTTGAGGCATAATAATAATTACCCACCGGAAAATTTTCACCTAAGGTTATTCTGAGTTCATCGTTATTTCCTACATCTACATTAAATGAAGCTTGTGTCCAGTTTGTCCAGGATGATGGATTTGTGTTTTCCGTAGAATAGCCGATATATGCTTCTAAATCAGCTGAAGCTCCTGTTGTGCTTGTAATTCCGTCAATAAAAACTTGAGCCAAAACAATAAATCCAAGTGTTCCATTCCCTTTTGTATAAGAGCCGGGGGATTGTAAATTACACCAGCTAATTACAGGTGGGTCATATCCTGTTTCATAAGCACCAATTGCAGGGGTAGTTTCACTTCTGCTAATCTCTTCATAATCGGTGGTTATTCCTGAAATAGGTATTCCACTATTTAGAATAGATGAATAGTTGGGAACTTTTAGAGTAGTGTTAGATGAGAAGTAAGGATTGGCATTCAATGAATGTAAATCTTGTCCTGTAGCAGTTCGCCATGCGCCAATTTCTGTTTTTGTATTCCCCATAAACCCGAGTTTTCCTTGAGACTCCCCACCATAATAATTGTTATAATCAATTGAGGTAAACTTTGCTAAAGTGGCATCTGAATAAATAGCCCATGCTGTGGCAACTCCCGTAGTATTTATTAAACTATTTTTGAATATGTTATTCTTTAATGTAATGTCTGATGCGCTGTTTGATATATAAACCGCCGCACTGTTATCTGCGGTAGCCGAAGAACGAGAAATGTTCCCATAAAGATTTACACTGTTGTAGTAGATATAAATTCCGCTGCCGGATAATATTCTAATACCAGTAGAGGCATTTGAAGCAAGATTAGTGTTCCCATTTCCGGATACACCATAAATTATGTTGTTTCGTATTGTGATATTTGATGGATTATTTCCGGGACTTACCGATAACGCAACAGGTCCATAACTTCCGCTTGAAATTCTTGTTCCCCGAATAATATTCTTTTCAAAGATGCAATTTTTTACACCTGTGGATAGATCAACAGCCTTTAAACCGCTAAATCCTGCAACAATGTTTTTAACAGTATTCCCTCTAAACATCACATCTTCACAGTAACTGAGAACAACTCCGTATCTTGTAACATAAGAAGTTGAAGCATCTCCTCCTATGATATTATCTATAATGTTTAAGTTATTATATGTTCCTGAACTTGAACCGACACAATATATTCCGTATCCAGATTTAATTATCTCATTATTTTGAATTGTTAAATTATCATGGTCAAAACCTGCAGCTCCGATATTACTTGAGCTTACTGATATTCCGTAATAATATGTATTTGAATTTGCCCCGGTAGATACTATACAATTTTTTATAGTTACGTTATTACATCCGTTTCCTGCAGATGCCCCGACAAGCCAAATCCCTGCCGAAGTGTAAGAAGAAGAAGTATAAGTATTTGATATTGTTAAACTTCTATCCGTTCCGTTTGGTTGATTAGAGCCGTCAATTGTAATGTAATCAACACCGTTTAGCTTTAAAATTGAACTTGTAGTTGCAACTCCTGAAATTACCGGTGTTTTTTCGGTAGCAGGTTTAATGGTTATAGTATTCTCTGCACTTGAATACAAATTTGCATTTATAACAATCGGAAACGTTTCATTCGGATACGTATTATCAATTAAGCTAAAAATAACCGGTCCCGCAAGATACTTACTATTTAAATCGTTAATAGCAGCAGTTAGAGTTGTATAATAACCGCCAACACCTACTGTGTAAGTGCCGCTTAAAGTCCCGATAATCAAATACTGATTTATTGTTCCTTCTATAGGAAAATTTTCAGAGACTAACGAGACTCCCGATAAAGAGGCATTTGGTGTTCCCGAGTTTAGCGATACATTAGGA
>Ga0208244_100766_pt1 | contig 24749 bp, 28 predicted proteins | sample SubbioCR12Aug_5A_FD_184828 | JGI IMG/M metagenome (GOLD analysis project Ga0208244, IMG submission 184828) | Serpentinite rock and fluid subsurface biosphere microbial communities from McLaughlin Reserve, California, USA - CR12Aug_5A (SPAdes) | ecosystem: Environmental > Terrestrial > Deep... | reverse complement strand
TCGCATGGCTGTCGTGACCAAATCTCCTCTGACTGGAACCGTAACTGATTCCCACCATGGAGGCTGGTCTGCCGCCCGATTACGCTGGTCCGGCTTCGATGGTCTGGTCTTCAAAGGCAAAGCCGCAAAACCGACCTATGCCTACATCAACGATGGAAAACTCGAATTGCTGGATGCTTCGGAGGTGTGGGGGAAGGGTGTAAAAGATACGATCAAACATTTCAAGGAAAAATACGGCGAAAAAGACCTGACTGTCATCGCCATTGGACCCGCCGGCGAGAACCTTGTCAAATTTGCATGCTGGATCAATGAAGATGACCGCGCCTCCGGACGCGGCGGAACAGGCTGTGTGGGCGGAAGCAAGATGCTCAAAGCCATCGTTGTCAAATCCGAGAAGAAGATCGTCAAAGCCGCGGACCGCGACGTCTGGAAACCCGCGCACGAGCGCGCCCTCAAGAACATTATGGCGGAGGAGAACATCACCAGCCCGCGCAAGGGCGGTCTCTCCGTCTACGGCACCAACGTGCTGACCAACATCACCAACTCGATAGGAGCCTATCCTACCAAGAACAGCCAGTTCACAAGTTATGGTGACAACGCCGAACTCCTGAGCGGTGAATGGGTCAATGCAAACCTGCTCGTGGATAACCCCACCTGCCACGCCTGCCCCGTCGCCTGTAAGAAGGAAGTGGAAGTCAAGGACGGTCCATTTGCCGGTCTGCGCATGGAATCGGTGGAGTATGAACCCTGCTGGTCCGTCGGCGCGAATTGCGGCAACCCCGATGCCCGCCTCGTCGCCAAGATGATCGACTGCGCCAACGACTACGGCTTCGATGCCATTGAAGTCGGTCACCCGCTCTCCGTCTGGATGGAAGCGAGCGAAAAAGGTTTAACCAACGGCGCCGGCAAACTAGCCTGGGGAGATCCGGACGGCATGGTCAAAGCCGCTGAAATGATCTCCAAGCGCGAAGGCTTCGGCAACGTGCTGGCAGACGGTGCGAACGCTGTCGCCGCGCACTTTGGACATCCCGAACTCGCCATGACCGTCAAAGGTCAAGCCATCCCCGCCTACGACCCGCGCGGTCTCAAAGGCATGGGTATCGGCTACGCCACATCCAACCGCGGCGCCTGTCACCTGCGCGCCTACACCCCCGCTGCCGAACTCGGTGTGATGCCCTTTGGCTCGCTCAAGGTAGACCCGCTCGAATGGAAAGGCAAGGGCGAGCTCGTCAAGATCTTCCAGGATATACATGCCTTCTCTGACAGCATGGACCTGTGCAAATTCAGCGCCTTCGCAATGGGCGCGGAGGAATATGCCCAGCAGTACTCCGCCATGACCGGCGTTCCCTTCACCACCGACGATGTGCTGAAGACCGGTGAACGCATCTACAACCTCGAACGTCACTATAACAACATCAACGGATTCGGCGAAGGCAGCGACTACCTGCCCAAGCGCTTTCTTGAGGAAGCCTCCACGCAGCCCGGTTCCGAGGGCCACGTCTGCGAACTGCCGCAAATGCTCGAAGAATACTACAAGGTACGCGGCTGGGACAACGGCGTCGTACCCAAAGCCAAGTTGAAGGAATTGGAAATTGCGTAACATTTGGTAAACAAAACGACGCATCCTTTCGGATGCGTCGTTTTGTTTTTGGGCTAAAACGGCCTGCTGTCTTTCGCTTCTTCTCCCCCTCTGACATCTGCTTTCTGAGCTACCCGCCCGCCCGAAATGTCTTCTTTTTAAACCGTTCGAGAAAATCATCCGCAATATGATCATCCAACTCCATGGTCAGGCGTGTCTGCCCCACCGAAAGCGAACCAAGGCGGAACGGCTCCATCTTCTCGAGCCGCACACTCCACCCCTCCCCACAGATAAGGTTCTCCTCTACAAGAGTCCCGCCCATCTCCTGCAAATACTCCTTCAACAGAAAATAAGGGATCCCGCGCATCTCATGGACAATGGTCCGCATCAGCCGCCGCCCACCGGAGGGAAGATATCCACCTTGTCGGATGGCTGCATGATGGTGTCGAACTTATCCGGCAGGTACACCGCCTCGCGCCCGTTGATGAAGAATTTCATATGCGGAAGGAAATTCCCCTTCTCATCCAGCAATTCCCTGCGCATGGCGGGGTACCCATCCACAAACATATGCACCAGTTGAATGGCGGTCGTGCCATGCGGGAGGGTCAATTCCACTGTCTTCTGCCCGACAATCGGGCGCAGTGTAGCGTAAAAGTTTACTTTCATGAGCATCGCTTCCATTTCTAAATCTCCAACAGTTAAGATCCTTTGGCAAAGTTATTTTAACCGCCATAGACCTAATTTGGGAAGTTTTTCCCAAAGTGAATTTACCTTTTTCAGGAAGCAAGGGGTAGTAACTGCAGGATAATATCTTTCTTTATCTATGCAAATATTATTGTATATCCATATATGTCGTCACGATGATCAGTATTGGACGAGCAGCAAAAGAGCTGGGCGAATCCAGTAGGACATAGTACAATTGTTCTATGATAGTGCTGCGCGCCTTCAAGACCGAACTTGACCTAAACAACAAGCACAGAACCGCCTGCGTTCGTCACGCTGGCGCGGCTCGATTTGCCTTCAACTGGGGTCTGGCGCGCAAGCAGGCAGCCTTTGCGAATGGCGAAAAGTCACCGACAGCAATCGACCTGCACCGTGAACTCAATCTGCTGAAACGAACCGAACTGTCCTGGATGTATGAAGTCTCGAAGTGCGCGCCACAGGAAGCGCTGCGTGACTTGGACAAGGCTTTTGCCAACTTCTTCCGCTGCGTGAAGGAGAAAAAAGCGGGCCGGAATGTCAAGGTTGGCTTCCCACATTTCAAGTCCAAAAAGCACGGCCTGGGTGGGTTTCGCCTGACTGGCACAATCCATGTCTTTGAGAAGGCAGTCCAATTACCGCGCTTGGGATTGTTACGGCTGAAAGAGAGTGGCTACCTTCCCACCAGCGGAGTGCACATCTTGAGCGCAACGGTCAGTGAAAAAGCTGGACGCTGGTTTGTTTCGCTCCAGGTCGAGATGGAAGTGCCAGACCCGGTCGTGGAAGAAAAGCCAGTTGGCAGAGTGGATTTGGGCATCAATCGCATGGCACAGGTCAGTGATGGTACATACTTTGAAAATCCGCGTGCCTTGAAACGCAGCCTGACCAAATTGAAACGCTTGCAGCGGGTTGTTTCCCGGCGGCAAAAGGGCAGCGCCAATCGCCAAAAAGCGGTCAGGCAACTGGCAAAGATCCATTTTCGGGCGGCGAACCTCCGCAAGGACGCCTTGCATCAGGCAACCACATTTCTGACGACCCTGGCACCGCCCGCCACCGTTCGTGCCGCGAGCACGCCGGTGCGAGACGGCAGGGCAGGTGTAACCAAGTCAGCGATTGTGTTGGAGAACCTGAATGTGAGTGGAATGATGAAGAACCATCACCTTGCGCAGGCGATTGCGGATGTGGGACTGTACGAGTTCCGACGACAGTTGGAGTACAAGGGCCGCTGGTACGGCTGTGAAGTGTTACTGGCGGACCGGTTTTTTCCTTCAACCAAACGCTGTTCGCAGTGCGGGAATGAGAAATCGATCAGTCTGGCCGAGCGGGTGTATTCCTGCGAATACTGTGGCCAGGTGATGGACCGCGATTTGAATGCGGCCATCAACCTGGAGCAATTGTTGTACTGTTGAAAAAACTACGGCGAGTTCCGCCGGAAGTTACGCCTGTGGAGAGTATGTAAGCCCTGGGTTCAGGCAACGCTCGTTGAAGCAGGAACCAAACAGCTTTCTGTCATAGACAGATTTAAGCAGGTTTTGGAGACCGGCCGAATAGTGATATAGCGAAAGCGATGTAGTGCTCATTCAGGAAATACAAGCCCCACCGGTCAAAACGAGTGAGCAATGCTCGAAGCTTATCAATCCAGGCAAAAGGAGGTTATGAAGTGAAACAGCGTCTGCAAGCTTGCTCTTTGAAAATGCGATCGCGGCATGCAACTTTTTCGCAGTTGGCGAATCAAATATATAGAATTTTTCATTTTAAGTTTAAGACAGAAAAAGGAAACCCGTCCATGCCCCTCTACGAATATCGCTGCAACGAATGCCAGCACGATTTTGAAAAGATGATTCGTTTCTCAGAAGCCAACAACCTGCCAACTTGCCCGCAATGCAACAGCGTACAAACCCGCAAGAAGCTTTCAGCGGTGGCGACCATCGGCGCAGGGAATTCAGGCTCCAGCGGATATGCAGGCGGCAGTTGCAGCCCGCGCGGTGGATTCAGCTGAGCGGGATAAACACCGGGCGGCCGTGCGCCGCTTTCAAGAACATCCAAAAATGGAGCGAAAATGACAGAATTGGGATTTCAAACCACCCTCAAGCTAGACTACGAAACCGCGCTCGAAAAAGTGACCGAAGCGCTCAAAGTCGAGGGCTTCGGAGTGCTGACCAGCATCGACGTCAGGGAAACCATGAAGCAAAAACTGGACGTGGAGTTTCGCAAATATGCGATACTGGGCGCGTGCAATCCGCGGCTGGCACACAGGGCGCTCAGCGCCCGCCCGGACATCGGCCTGCTTCTGCCGTGCAACGTGCTGGTCTATGAGACGGATGGCGGGACTGCCGTCAACATCACCAACCCGCTGGCGGTGTTCGGTTTCATCGACGACCCGGCTGTCGCGCCGGTTGCGGACGAGGCCCACGAGAGATTACAGCGGGTTGCAGAATCCCTGGCAAAATTCGCCTGAAAAAACATTCCCCAACGATAATAGTCCCGTAAGGTGATAGCACCTTACGGGACTATGGTTTATACCAGTCTTTGCGCATTTTCAACACAGGCCGGGGAAACCTGCGCTCCCAGCGATAGTTTGATGCGCGCCAGGGCTTCTGCGAGTGTTGCCCGCGAGCAGGCGAAGTTCAGGCGCACAAATCCCTGCCCGCCCTGGCCGAAGGTCTTGCCATCGTTCAGGGCTACCCGCGCATTTTGCAGGAAAAACTGATAAGGGTCTTCCAGGTACGTTTCGCGGCAGTCGAGCCAGGCCAGGTAAGTGCCTTCGGGTTTGGTCATTTTAATGCCCGGCAGCTCACTTTGCACAAAATCATATAAAAAGTCACGATTGGCTTCAAGGTAGGCCAGCGCCTGGGTCAGCCATTCCTGCCCTTCGCGATAGGCCGCAATGGCCGCCGTCCAGCCCAGGATATTGACCCCGCTGACCAACCCGCGCGCGGCCAGTTGATAGCGCTGGCGCAGTTCCGGGTTCTGGATGATGGCATAGGAGCAATCCAACCCGGCGATGTTAAAGGTCTTGCTGGGGGCCATTAACGTAATCGTATAGCGGGCAATTTCCGGGTCGAGCGCGGCGATCGGCGTGTGCACCTGGCCGTAATACAGCAAATCGGCGTGGACTTCGTCGGAGCAGATGGTCACCCCCCGGCGCAGGCAGGCCTCGGCCATGCGGGACAACTCATCGGGCCGGAAAACGCGCCCGACCGGATTGTGCGGATTGCACAGGATGAACAGCCGGGTGTCGGGCGTCAACGCCGCCTTGAAGGATTCCCAATCGACGGAATAAGCGCCGTCCGGCTCTTGCCTGAGTTCCGTCACCTGGAGGTTCAGCCCGGCATTCTGTGGAGCGGCCAGCGCGGGCGGGTAAATCGGAGTCTGGGCCAGCACGCCGCCGCCATGTTCGGCCAGGGCATGACAGGCCAGGTTGAATCCGCGCACCGCGCCGGGCATGAACACAATATCTTCGGGCAAAATTTGCCAGGCATAGCGTTCGGCAAGGCGGGAGACAATCAGGTCGCGCAGTTCGGGCAAGTCGCGGCCATAGCCAAAAATTCCTTGCGCAACCCTCTCCAGCAGCGCCTGGCACACCGGCTCAGGCGAGGCAAAATCCATATCGGCCACCCACAGGGGCAGCACGTCGGCGGGATACTTGCCCCACTTTTCGCTTTCGGTTCCCTGGCGGGCAGGGCAAATGTCAAAGTTGTAGTTCATGGCTGCCTCACAAGCTACAGCGCGCCGAGAGCCTGGTCGAGATCGGCAATCAGGTCGTCGGCGTCTTCGAGGCCCAGCGCCAGGCGCACTAGGTTTTGCGGAATGCCCGCCTTTTCGCATTGATGCGGCTTCAGGTCAGAATAGGCCTGGGCCGCGACATGCAGCACCAGGGTTTCTGTGCCACCCAGGGAGGCGGAGATGTAGGGGATTTTGAGCGCGTCGATAAATCGGAACGATTCCTGACGGCCGCCGCGGACGGTGAAGGACAACACCCCCCCATAGCCAGTCATCTGCTTCGAGGCAATCTCGTGACCCGGATGATTTTCCAACCCCGGATACCAGACCTGCTCGACCGCCGGGTGCGCGGCGAGGAATTCGGCCACCTTTTGGGCGGTGCGGTTCTGCTGGCGGACGCGTAAATCGAGCGTTTTCAGGCCGCGTATCAGCAGGGATGCCGTGTTCGGGTCGGAGATTCCGCCCAGGATGCCGACATAGCCGCGAATGTAATCGACGACATCGTGACTGCCGGCAATCACCCCGGCCAGCAGGTCGTTGTGCCCGCCCAGGTATTTGGTCGCCGAGTGGATGACCACGTCGATGCCGTAATCAAGCGGGGTCAGGTTGATGGGCGTGGCGAATGTACAGTCGAGAACGGTGATCAAGCCCCGGCTGCGTCCAATTTCGACAAAACGCTGCACGTCAAGGATGCGCAGGTACGGGTTTGAGGGAGTCTCAGAAAACAGGATGCGGGTTTCGGGTCGAATCGCCGCTTCCAGCGCAGCGAAATCCCCCAGCGGGACAACGGTACAATCCACATTGAATTTCTTCAAATGGTCTTCGACCAACTGGCGGGTGCGGCGATAACTGTCATCGGTGATGATGACGTGGCTGCCGGAGGGCAGGTATTGCAGGAAAGTGAATGCCAGCGCGGCCATGCCCGAAGCCACCAAGACGGCGGTTTCAGCGTGCTCGAGGGCGGCGATGCGGGCTTCGGCGGCGGCGATGGTCGGGTTGCCGTAGCGCCCATACTCAAAAACGTCCTCGACATGGCCTTTGTTGTGGGCATCCTGGAAGGCAACCGCCTCGGCCATGTTGTCGAAGGTGTAGGTGGATGTCTGGAAAAGCGGCTCGATGAGCGAACCAAGCGGCTTGCGGCGCGCCTCACCGGCGTGAACCGAGCGCGTGGACGGCAAAAGATGGTCGTGGGTAGATGGGCGGGCGTGGGTCATTTCTCTCTCCTGGGTTGCTGTTATAAAAAACCTCTTTCCAAAAGAAAGAGGCAAATGCAGGTATAGCAGGAGGATTGCCTCTCATCTTCCAGAAAAAATCTGTCGAAATTGGCACCGTGTCAGCCGGGGCTGGTCGGTTGTCGAGGCATCGTAGGGTCGTTCCCTCCGCCTCTCTGGATAAGAGCAAAGTCTATTCAATTTTTTGATCGTATAGACGACTATATTGGTCGGTATTATATGTTTTTTGATGAATGTGTCAAGAGAAAACTCGGAATAACACGCTTTAATAGTAGAATTACCCAAAATTTGCAAACTACAAAGGAAACAAACATGCTCAAAAGCATCACCGCAGCGTTTGAATCCGCGCTGCAACACGAAGACCTGTCGGCGCGCGGCGAACGAATGCTCATAACAGCCATGTACGGCGCACTGCTGGCAACTGCCTATTCACTGGCGATTGTGCTCGTAAACGTCTACTCCTTCCCTGGCCTGCCGCTGGGGTTCGACCTGGCCCACATCCTGCCGACCTGGGCCGGGATATGTATCGCGCTGGCTGTGGCCGGGGCGATTGCCGGTTGGTTTAGCGAGGAATACCAGGGCATCGTCGGTGGCGGGGCTATTATCACCGCCCTGCTGGCAGTCGTCTTCTTCGTCCAAATGGGCGCGGAAAGCAGCGCGCTGAGCCTGCAGTCGTTGCTGATGGCCCTGCCGCTCATCGGCGTGAGCATGCTGGCAGCCGGCGGGCTGCGCTGGACTGCCCGGCGTCATCTTGAAATCACCCGCAAAGACGCGCCAGAAATACGTCCCCGGCTGCTGGCAAACCACCTGCTGGTCATCCTGGCTTTCGGGGCCTTCTTCGGCATCCTGGGCCGCATGGACTTCCCCGCTGAGCGAACCCTGACCCATTTTCATAAATCCATGCAAGCCGCGCCAAGCGACCCTACCGCCCTTTCGTACCTGCCGGTCAGACAAGTACCCGCGCTAACCGAACACCTGGGGGTCGATTACCGCTTTTACGTGCGCCGCTCCGGCTTTGTGCTCGGCGCGCTCGATGTCACTGTCCGCTTTGAAGACGGCTTTGCCATGACCTGCCTGCTGTCAGTCGGCGCCTCCAACTTCATCACCGACTGCACAGAAGGGGATGCCCTGCCGTAAAACGCAATTCATAGATTGACATTTGCAGCCTGCCGCGCTATCATATTATCAAATCATTACTTGATGATATGATAGCGCGGAGGTATTTTAATGTTTGTGTCCATCGAATCTACAGATTTGTCCATTAAAGCGCGTCTGTTTCGAGGGTTTAGCGACCCGTCGCGCCTGAAAATTCTCGAAGTCCTGCGAACCGGCGAACATACCGTTGGCGCAATCGTTGAACAGACCGGTTTGTCGCAATCGAATGTTTCCAATCATCTCGGCTGCCTGCGCGATTGCGGGCTGGTTACCGCCGAACAACGTGGAAAATTCGTCGGATATTACCTGAGCGACCCGCGCGTCGACGAATTGCTGTCGCTGGCTGAAACGCTACTGGCCGATGTAGCCCAGGGCGTTTACCAATGCACACGCTACGAAACCAGGGGAAACAGAGATGGCTAATTCACGCATCCTCGAAGTTCCAATTGCAGGTATGGATTGCGCCGAGTGCGCAGCACATGTTCAGCGCGCCATCGAAAAACTGCCCGGCGTGGCAAAAGCCGACGTCCTGCTGGGGGCTGAAAAAGCCATCATCGAGATGGATGAACAGGGCGTGGAACTGGATTCCATCCGCGCCGCGGTTGCGGAGGCCGGATACAGCGTCCCGGCAGCGGACTCCCCGTTGCCTGTGTACGCTTCGAGCGACTCGGCCCAGGCTTTCAACCGGCGCCTGACCATCCTGCTGGTCGGCATTTTCGTGGGAGTGCTGGGTGTTGTCGTAGTCGGCGAGTGGATGGGCGTTTTTGCCTTTCTCAACGAACTAATCCCTTTCTATGTTGGGCTGCTCATCGTCCTGGCGGGCGGATACCCGGTTTTGCGCAACGTCATCCGCGCCACGCTCAGGCGGCAGATTGTTTCACACACCCTGATGACCGTCGGAATGCTTGCAGCCCTGGCCGTCGGCGAGTGGGTCACTGCCGCCATTGTTGTGCTGTTCATGCGGGTTGGCGATTATGTCGAAAACTTCACCACCGAAAGCGCCCGCCGCGCCGTCAAGGAATTGACCGCCCTGGCCCCGCAGACCGCGCGCATCGAAGAATTGGGCCTTGAACTGGAAATCCCCGCCAGCCAGGTGAAAGCCGGCCAGGTTGTCATCGTGCGCCCCGGCGAAAAAATCCCGGTCGATGGGGAAGTGCTCTCAGGCCAGGCAACTGTCGACCAATCAGCCATCACCGGCGAGTCGATGCCTGTCGAAGCCGCCGCCGGGACAAAAGTCTTCGCCGCCAGCCTGGCCAGGCTCGGCAGCTTGCGGGTGCGCACCGAGCGCAGCGGGGCCGATACCACCTTCGGTCGGGTCATCAAAATGGTCGAGGAGGCCGAGGCCAATCGCGCCGACGTGCAGCGTTTCGCCGACAAGTTTAGCGGCTGGTACCTGCCCATCGTGGCCGGAATCGCGGCGCTAACCTTCCTGTTCAGCCGCAACCCGCTTTCGACAGCAGCCGTCCTGCTGGTGGCCTGTTCCTGCTCAATTGCGCTTGCCACCCCGGTCGCCATGCTGGCTTCGATTGGCGCCAGCGCCAAACGCGGACTGCTCATCAAGGGCGGCAAATACCTCGAGACCCTGGCCCGCGCCGATGTGCTGCTGGTGGACAAAACCGGCACGCTCACGCTGGGCCAGCCGCAGATTACGGATATTCTCCCGCTCGGCGGCGTTTCGCGCGCCGAAGCGCTCGGGCTGGCCGCTTCCGCTGAGCGCTACTCCGAGCATCCGCTGGCCGAGGCAGTCCGCGCCCTGGCCCGCGCCGAAGGAATTGTCCTGGCCGAAGTGCTCAACTTTCGCGCCATTCCCGGCCAGGGAGTCGAAGCAAACATCGAAGGCCGAAAAGTCATCGTCGGCAACCCGCGCCTGCTGCCTGCCGTAGCCGACCTGGCCCAGGCCAGGGAACTCGAAGCGCAGGGCAAAACCCTTTTGTTCCTGCAAGTTGACGGGGAGTTGCGCGCTGTTTTCGCCGCCGCCGACACCCTGCGCGCCGAAGTCCCCGAGGCCCTGAAGGCGGTCCGCGCGCTGGGCATCCGTCATGTGGAACTGCTGACCGGCGACAACCCGGCAACCGCCGCCGCGCTGGCCGACAAACTGGGCGTTTCGTTCCGCGCCAACCTGCTGCCCGAAGACAAGATAGCGATTGTCAGGGAATACCAGGCGCAAGGGCATGTAGTCGTCATGGTCGGCGACGGCATCAACGACGCGCCAGCCCTTGCCCAGGCCGATGTAGGGATTGCCATGGGCGCCGCCGGGACGGACGTCGCCATCGAGGCCGCCCACATCGCCCTGATGCGCGAAGACTGGACCCTGGTGCCGGAAATCCTGAAAATTTCACGGCGCACCATGCAGATTGTCAAAATGAACCTGGGGCTGACCGGGCTGTACAACCTGGTCGGGTTGACCCTGGCCGCGCTGGGTTTCCTGCCGCCCGTGCTGGCCGCCGCCGCCCAATCCATCCCCGATATTGGCATCATGGGCAATTCGGCCAGGCTGCTCAGGCAGAAATAAGCACACAAAAACCGCCTCGTCTGAAATGACGAGGCGATTTCGATATTATTCCCAAACTGGCGAAACTCAATAAATCGGCAAACTTGTATCGACCGACCTGGCCCAGGCATTGATGCCGCCATGCAGGTTTTTGACCTTCTTGAACCCTGCGCTGACCAGCAGTTCGAGCGCGCGGGCAGAGCGCGTCCCGGCTTTGCAGAACACCACCATCTCACGGGCGCTGTCGAGTTCCGAAAGGCGCGCGGCCAGTGCGCCAAGCGGAATGTTGGTGGCGTTTGGCAGCCACGAAATTTCCAACTCGTGCGGCTCACGCACGTCGAGCAATAGTGGCGCAGAAGACCCTTGCAGCAGCGAGGCCAGTTGCGGGGCGTCGATGTCCCAGCCTTCGCCCGCCGAGCCTTCGTCGTGACCGCTGCCGGGAACCCCGCAAAACTCCTCGTAGTCGATCAACTCTTTTATATCCGCATCCGGCCCGCAAATGCGGCATTTCGGATTTTTACGCAGGTTGACGAAGTCGAAAGTCATATCCAGGGCATTGTAGAGCAGCAACTTGCCCACCAGCGGCGTGCCGATGCCCAACAGCACCTTGAGCGCCTCGGTCGCCTGGATGGTGCCGATGGTGCCCGGCAGCACGCCCAAAACGCCCCCTTCCGCGCAGGAAGGGACCAGCCCGGGCGGCGGCGGCTCAGGGAACAGGCAGCGATAGCACGGCCCCACCCTGGCGTCGAAAACGCTGGCCTGCCCGTCGAAGCGGAAAATCGAGCCGTAGATGTTCGGCTTGCCTAGCAGGACGCAAACATCGTTGCTCAGGTAACGGGTGGGGAAATTGTCCGTGCCGTCAATCAGAACATCATAGTTCTCGGCTATGCGAAACGCATTCTCGGATGTAAATGGCTCGTTGTAAATTTCCACCCGAATGTCTGGGTTAAGGTCTTGCAGGCGCGCCTTTGCGCTCTCGACCTTCAGCCTGCCCACCGTCGCCGTGCCGTGAATGACCTGGCGCTGCAAATTGCTTTCATCAACTACGTCAAAATCCACCAGGCCGATGCGCCCAATCCCTGCGGCGGCCAGGTACAGGGCCACCGGGGAACCCAATCCGCCCGTACCAATCACCAGCGCGGAGGAGGCTTTGAGTTTCTTCTGCCCATCCAGCCCAACCTCGGGAATCAGCAGGTGACGCGAATAACGCAGGATTTCGTCATGCGAAAGTTCGGTACTCATCTCAACCTCCCGCAATGCTGGGGATAAGCAATAGTTTGTCGGTTTCGGTCAGCGATGTTTCAAGTCCCTGCAAATCGTTGACGTTTTCCTCGCCCTTGAACAGGTTAACAAACGGGCGCAGTTCGCCATCGTCTTGCAGCAGGTGCGGCTTAATCGCCGGGTAACGCGCCGTCAGGTCGGCCAGGGCTTGCGCCACGGTCTCGCCGGTGACGGGAATTTCGCTCTGCCCGCCGGTGTAGCCACGCAGGGGCGTGGGAATGCGGATGGTGGTCATAGGTCTTCTCTCCCTAAAACAATATTTTCTTCAAAAAATTTCGAGCGATCTTCCGCCAGCCGCCATGAACGGCTGTCAACATCCCTGGCCGCATAGACACTGGTGATGACATAAGAAAAATACGGCTGCGCCCATTCGCGGTCATATTCCGAAGGCTGGTTGGGCGAATCGGGATGGGAATGGAACACGCCGACAATTTCCAGCCCGAGGCGCTCGGCCTCCAGTTCGCCTTTGAGGTAGTCACGGGGCGTAATCAGGAAGCGGTCATGCCGCGCACCATCCTCGCGGGCGTTTGGCAGCCCGTAGACCGCAGAAACGCTGCGCGGGTCGCCGTCCGCGCCGAACAAGAATCCCGCGCCTTCGTCCGGGTGCGATTCGCGGGCATGGTCGTGGATTTTCGCCAGCAGATCAGGCGGAATGTGGATACTCATCTACGGCTCCTGGTTGCTTCTTTCGCGCATTTATAACCCAAATCGGTAAAAATAGGTATCAATCCCCCAACCTTAATTGGAAGTTTATAGAAATAGCGCAAGCCCGTCAGTTCTGCTGAGGGCCTGCGCTATGTGTTCAAAAAGGCAGCCGGGACAAGAATTCAGGCTTTTTAGCCCAAAGCCTGACCCAGGTCCCACAAGATGTCGTCGATGTCTTCGAGGCCGACGCTCAGGCGGATGAAGTCCGGGCTGACGCCTGCCGCGGCCTGTTCTTCGGCCCCCAACTGACTATGGGTGGTCGTCGCCGGATGAATGGCCAGCGACTTGGCATCCCCGACATTGGCGAGGTGACTGAAGAGTTGCAAGCTGTCGATGAACTTGCGGCCCGCTTCGACGCCGCCCTTGATGCCGAATCCCAGAATCGCGCCCGCGCCCTTGGGCAGGTACTTCCTGGCGCGCTCGTAATCGGGATGGCTCTTCAAGCCCGGATACGTCACCCATCCGATCTTCGGGTGCTTCTCGAGGTATTCAGCCACAGCCTGGGCGTTCTGGACGTGTCGCTCCATGCGCAGCGACAGGGTCTCGATGCCTTGCACGGTTTGCCAGGCGTTGAACGGCGACTGGCAAGCGCCGATGTCACGCAAAACTTGGACGCGCGCCTTGATGGCAAAAGGCGGCAATCCCGCGCCGAGCAGGTCGTTATAGACCAGGCCGTGATACGAGGGGTCCGGCTCGGTGAAACCGGGGTATCGTCCGCTGGCGTAGTCGAAGTTGCCGCCGTCCACAATCACGCCGCCGATGCTGGTGCCATGCCCGCCGATGAACTTGGTCGTGCTATGGACGATAACATTCGCGCCCCACTCGAAAGGCCGGAACAGGTACGGGGTCGCAAAGGTATTGTCAATCATTAGCACAACTTTGTGCTTCTGGGCGATTTCTGCCACTTCATCGAACGGGAAGATGGAAATATCAGGATTGCCGAGGGTTTCGCCATACAAAATCTTGGTATTGGGGCGAATGGCCTTCTCGAAATTCTTGGGGTCGGTTGGGTCAACGAAAGTCACTTCGATACCCAACTTGGGCAGGGTGTAGTGAAACTGGTTATACGTCCCGCCATACAGGCGGCTGGACGAAACAATATGGTCGCCAGCGCCAGCCAGGGTGAAAATAGCCTGGGCCTGGGCGGCGTGTCCGCTGCTGGCAGCCAGGGCCGCCACGCCGCCTTCCAGGTCGGCCAGGCGCTGTTCGAGCACATCGGTGGTCGGATTCATGATGCGCGTGTAAATATTGCCCAATTCCTTGAGGGCGAACAGGTTGGCGGCATGTTCGGTATTGCGGAACTGGTAACTGGTGGTCTGGTAAATCGGCACGGCGCGGCTGCCGGTGGCAGGGTCGGGGGTATAGCCAGCGTGCAACTGGCGGGTTGCGAAACCATACTTGCGGGATGCGTCAGACATGGGAAAATCTCCTTTTTGAATTAATTTAGTCGGCCAGGTGCGAGAACAGGACCGTGCTCAAGTAGCGCTCACCGAAAGAGGGGATAATCACCACGATGAGTTTGCCCGCATTTTCGGGGCGGTTGGCAACCTGCAACGCAGCCCAGGTCGCCGCGCCGGAGGAGATACCCACCAGCAGGCCTTCTTCACGTGCCAGGCGGCGGGCTGTTTCGAGGGCATTGTCGTTGGTCACGCGAATGACTTCGTCGTAAACCTGGGTGTTGAGCACATCAGGCACAAATCCCGCGCCGATGCCCTGGATGGGGTGCGGCCCTTTGGCTCCGCCCGAAAGCACAGGTGAAGCGTCCGGCTCGACAGCAATCACCTTGAAGGATGGTTTGCGGGCCTTGATGGCTTCTCCCACACCGGTAATCGTCCCGCCGGTGCCGATGCCCGAGATGAGAATATCCACTTTACCGTCGGTATCGTTCCAGATTTCCTCAGCGGTCGTCTTGCGGTGAATATCGGGGTTGGCCGGGTTCTTGAACTGCTGGGGGATGAAGTACTTGTCCGGGTCGGAGGCGGCCAGCTGCTCAGCACGACTGATAGCGCCGCCCATGCCCTCGGGGCCGGGAGTCAGCACCAATTCAGCACCGTAAGCGCGCAACAGGATGCGACGCTCCTTTGACATGGTTTCAGGCATAAATAAGGTGATTTTGTAACCCTTGGCCGCAGCCACCATCGCCAGGGCGATGCCGGTGTTGCCACTGGTCGGCTCGACAATGGTCTTATCCTTGGTCAGGACGCCGGCCTTTTCAGCCGCATCAATCATCGAAAAACCGATGCGGTCCTTGACGCTCTTGGCCGGGTTGTAGAATTCCAACTTGGCGACGACTTCGGCCTGGGCGCCCTCGGTGACGCGGTTCAGGCGCACCAACGGGGTATTGCCAATTAATTCGGTAACGTTCTGGGCAATCTTACTCATTTTTTTCTCCTCTTGAATGGCAACTGATGTGGTCGTTTGATAAAGTAAAAATTTCGCCTGGTTACAGGCTTGATTCGCAAAACAGGTAAAGAAAAAGCCCCACCGGGGATTACTGCTCATCGGCGAGGCTGGTTTATATGTTTGTTCGCCGATGAATCAAAGCAGCATACAACAGCAACAACACATCATCGCGTTGTTTTCAACGGCAAAAACGGTGAAAGGGGCTTTGTGCTGATTCATGAAGGCAACCTTTTGAAACTGGACTAAATTCCCGCGCCACCCATCAGGGCGTCGTCAAACACTTCCTGGCGGCGAACAGGTTCACCGCGAAACGCAGCCAGCAGAGACGTATTATCGAGCAAACGGGCTGTATCGTTGCGCACATCCAGAAAAACCCGCCGAAAACGGCAAACCGCTTCCTGGTTGCAATATTCGTACTGGCTCACAGAAACGCAATTGATGGGCGCGACCAGGCCGTCGAAGTGGCGGATAACCTGCCCCAGACGAATCTCTTCGGGACGCTGCGCCAGAACGTATCCGCCGCTCTTGCCCGGCAGGCTGGTCACCCATCCCTGGGATTTCAGGTCGAGCATGATGTGTTCCAAAAACCGCTTCGGAACCGCATTACGCTCGGCCAGTTCCCGGATGGAAATGGGCTGCTGCCCGTAATGCTCAACCAGGGTCATCAACGCGCGCAAAGCGTAATCTGCTTTTTTGGAAATCTTCATCCCGACTCGTTGCTCAATATACGACTTCTCAAGTCGTTATTATGAGCCACTTCGAATCGTTTGTCAAGGGTTTTGCGGAAAATCCCCTTAATCGCTGCAAATTGTCAGGAATATTTGCGCACAACCAGCACCGCATTGTGGCCGCCAAAACCAAAGGCATTGCTGATGGCGACACCCACCTTTTGTTCGCGGGCTTGGTTGGGGACATAGTCCAGGTCGCAGTCGGGGTCAGGGGTTTCGTAGTGGATGGTCGGCGGCAGGATGCCCTCGCGCACCGCCTGGACGCACAGAATCGCCTCCAGCGCGCCGGTCGCGCCCATCATGTGTCCGGTCATCGATTTTGTTGAGGAAACGGGGATTTTATAAGCCAGGTCACCGAAAGCGGCCTTAATCGCCTTGGTTTCGGCGGCATCGTTGAGCGGGGTGGCCGTGCCGTGCGCGTTGATATAGCCGACCTCGTCCGGGTTGACTCGCGCAGATTCGAGCGCCAGGCGGATGGCTTTTGCGCCGCCCGCGCCGTTCTCGTCCGGCGCGGTGACGTGGAATGCGTCGGCGGTGGCGGCGTACCCGGCCATTTCAGCCAGGATATTCGCCCCGCGCGCCCGGGCGTAGGATTCAGTTTCCAGCACCAGCACACCCGCGCCCTCGCCCATCACCAGGCCGTCACGGTTTTTGTCGAAGGGCTGGGGGGTCATGGAATAATCGTCGTTGCGGCGGCTCATCGCGCCGATGCGGTCGAATGCGCCGACACCGGTCGCGCAGATGGTGGCTTCCGCCGCGCCCGCCAGGACAACATCCGCCACGCCGGAGCGCAGCATCAGCATGGCCGTGCCGATACCATCCGCGCCGGATGCGCAGGCCGAAGCGACTGAAAACGAAGGCCCCTGCAAGCCAAACTCGATGCCAATCATGCCAGATGCGCCGTTGGGCATCAGCATCGGGATGAGGAACGGGCTGACCTTGCGCGCGCCTTCGTCCTTGAGCGTAAAAATTGCATCCTGGACGGCTCTCAAACCACCGATGGCCGAAGAGACAACCACACCGATGCGCCCGGCATTTTCAGGCGTGACCTGCAAGCCCGACATTTCGAGGGCTTCCTTCGCGGCGGCAATGCCCAACTGCTCAAAGCGGTCGCGGCGGCGGGCTTCCTTGCCGTCCATGTAACGGGTCGGGTCGAAATTTTTGACCTCGCAGGCAATTTTGACCGCCCACTCGTGCTGCCAGGCTTCGGTATCAAAAAGCGTAATCGGCCCGACGCCCGAGACGCCGTTGAGGGCGTTTTGCCAGGTTTCCTGCACACCCTGGCCGAGCGGGTTGACCGTGCCGACACCGGTAATGACGATTTTTTCCATAGTGATAATCTCCTGTAAACTTTCAAAACTTATCCCGGAGTATTCGGGAAAAACCATACACACAAAGGATGCCAACGCTCGTGCTTGTCATTTCGATGGAGCTGCATAGCGGCGACTGACACCTGCCCTGGCAGGCGGTGCCAGGGGAAATCTTGCGCATGATGATTAAGATTTCTCGCAGTCGCTCGAAATGACAAGGTGGAAAAGTGTAAAAAAGACGCCCGCCAGGGCGTCTGTGGATGATTATGGCTGGTATTTCAACCCGGAGCCGGTCAGGACTGCTACGACCGGGTCGGGCAGGCTGGGGATTTTCTGCTCCAGCGCATTCCAGACAATTGCAGACGTTGGCTCTACATATAACCCCTGTTTCGCCAGTTGGTCGCGCCCCGGCAGGATGTCCGTTTCGTCGACGACGACGTACTCCCCGTGGCCTGCTTCCGCTATTTGGAGCAGGGACGCGGCCCGCAGCGGCATGCGGATGCGGATGCCCTCGGCGAGCGTCTGGCCTTCGGTGACAAAGCCCAGGGCCGCCGAACCGGAGGTCGAGAGTACCCACATCGGGGCGCAGGCGCGGGCCTGGACGCCGAGCATGCGCGGGATGCGCTCAATCAATCCGGCGCGCTGCAGGGCCAGGAAGCCGCGATACAGGCCGAGGAACAGCCCACCCTGCCCAACCGGGCAGACAACCGCGCCCGGCGCGCCGCCGATTTGCTCGTAAATTTCATAGGCGGCGGTGGCATACCCGGCCAGGACGTGCGGCATCCAGGCGTGGCTGGCGTAGGCGGGCAGTTTTTGCGGCAGGAGTTGGGCGAGGCCGGATGGCGGGCTGACGGCCTTTTCGACGGCGCGGGAGACATCGGAGCGCGAACCTTCGACCGGGAAGACCTGTGCGCCGTAGGCGCGGATTTGCTCCAGTTTGGGGCCGGAGGCCGAAGCGGGAACATAGACCCCGGCCTCGAACCCGGCGCGGGCGGCGTAGGCGGCGTAGGAAGCCCCGGCATTACCGGAGGAGTCTTCGACGGCGGCGGTCACGCCCCGACTTTTGAGAAAGCTGAGCAAAACGGTCATGCCCCGGTCTTTAAAGGAGCCGCTCGGGTTGAGAAATTCGCACTTGTAAGCCACCTTCCGCCCAAAGGAGTCGCACCAAAGCAGGGGCGTCTGGCCTTCGCCCATCGAAACGGGAATCAGGCCGCGGGGAGTCGCGCCCAAAGCATGGCGGTAGCGCCAAAGACCGGGCTGGGATGGGTCTACCTGCGCGGGGTCAAATTCGGGCCAGGACATCCAATCAAAAAGCCCGCCGCATTTGGGGCATTTATAGGGCGTACCAGAGTCGGGATAGGGACGGGAGCAATTGGTGCAGGCAATCATGTCTTGCGCCTTTAAGCAGGTTTTTGTTGCAAAGACTGTCTCCATTCGCGTTGCAGGAGACCGTAATGATATTCGCTGGTATAGCGCCCGTCTTGCAAAAAACTTTCGACGAAATGCGCCTCACGGCGAAAGCCAGCCCGCTCGAGCAGCCGCCAGGAAGCGGTATTGTCGACGTCGCAATCTGCGGTCACGCGGTGCATGTCTCGATAGGAAAAAAGATAATCGAGCAAAGCGCGAACGGCCTCGAGCGCGTACCCCTGCCCCCACCAGGAGCGCCCCAGGGTGTAGCCGATGGTCGCCTGGCGAGGGTCGCTACTGTGAATATGGCACATCACATCGCCAATCATGGCCTGGCTGGCGCGAGTTTCGATGGCAATCTGCACATGCTCACCCGCTTCGGGCTGCTCGAATGCCTGCATGACTTCGACAAAATGGCGGGCATCCTGCTCGCTGTAAGGAACGCTCCAGCCCTGATAGCGGGCAACCTGTGGGTCGTTGCGGTAAGCCAGAAAGGATTCGAGGTCGGAAGCGCGAAAAGGCCGCAGGAGCAGTCGGGCGGTGTGAATTTGAAACGGCATGGGCTATTTGTGTTTTTTCTGCTGGGCAATTATCTGCTTATAGATTTTGGCGGGGTCGGTGAGCATCTCAAAAGCCGGGGACAGGTTTTCGCCCATTCTGGGCCAGCCGCCGCCGGTGTACATCCAGGCTTTGGGGTCGAGCGGGCCAAAGACAACATCGCCGCTGCCGTCTTTGCGCTGATCGAGGTGAATTTCTTTTTGCGCGGCGAGGGGCAGGCTGGTCAGGGTGCTGCGCAACAAGCCCGTGTGGATGAGGACGCGCCGGTCGGTGAGGGCGTAGTAACTGAAATGGCGATAGAGCAAATCGACCACGAAGCGCAGCGCGAGGATGTAGGCAGCCACGGCCAGCGATAAGATGCTCCACAGTTTTTCTTCGAGCGGGAGCGGGCTGGTGATGGTTGCGTACTCGAGCCAGACTGCAATGGCGACCCAAACGATGCTGAAAGGGATAAAGAAGACGTCGGAGCGGCGCAAGAGGAAGCCCTGGCGCGGTTTGCCGTGCCAGAGAATTTTTTCGCCGGGGTCGAGGAATTGCTGGAAGATGGGTGTAGAAATTTCAGGCACAATCAGGTTCTCTCTTTGAAAACTAAACTTACGGCTTCAGTTCGCCAAATTCCTGAAACACTTCAATGATATTCTGGTCAGGGTCGGCAAGATAAAGCCACTTCGCCAGGCCAGGGATTTCGAGCGGACCCTGAACAATTTTTAAACCATTTTTGCGGATTTGAGCCAGGGATTTCTCGAAATCGTCCGTTTCAAGAGCCAGGTGCGGGCAGAAATGCGGACGAACAGTAACCGGCTCGAAAGATTTTGGCTGGTTGTGCTCGTCGAGCGCTTGAATGAGTTCCAGTTTACCCCCGTCCAGCTCCAGAACCACCAGGGTTTCATGGATATTTTCATCGATGAAAGATATTTGGACGCAAAATCCCAGACTTTCGCAATAAAAACGAGTCGAGGCTTCAAGGTCAGAGGCTTCGAATGCAAAATGATCAATTTTCACAGTCTTTACTCTCCTGGTTTGGGATGGTATTCGCCTTCGACCCACTCTTCGCCGTCGGGCTTGATTTCCCTCTTCCAGACCGGAACGATTTCCTTGAGCCGGTCGATGCCGTAGCGGGCGGCGTCAAAAACGCCTGTGTCGCGGTGGGCGGCGGTGCAGGCAATCAGGACGGTCGGTGTGCGCGGGTAGAGCCGTCCAACGCGCTGGACAATCGCAATCCCCTCCACAACCGGCCATTTGGCGCGAATCTCGTCGGCGACCTGCTTCATCTTGGCCTCGGCCATTGGTTTGTAGGCCTCGTATTCCAGATAAACGGTTTCGTGCGGATTATCACGCTCGGTGACCCCGCGCACCATGCCGGTAAAAATCGCCGCCGCGCCAGTGGAAGTCAGGGTGATGGCCTCGAGCAGCGCGTTCAGGTCGATTTCGTCTTCGGTGATGGAGGTAATGAGGGGGAACATGGAGTAAAACATCTCCTAATTTTTTAATTCCAACATCTGGAGATGCTGGAGTCCGGGCTACCCACCCGAAACGGGCGGGAAAAAGGCGATTTCGGCCTCAGCGGGGATTTCGTCCTCGTCGAAGCGGTATTCGTGGTTAATCGAAGCCAGGCAATGCTCCATCAACTGCCAGTCGATATTTGGGAATTGCTCAACCAGCATGGCTTTGAGTTGCAGGATGGTCGTCCCGGCGGGAATATCCATTTCAGTGGAACGCGTCCCGGCTTTGTCGCGCAGGGTGGCAAAAAAAAGCACTTTGATGGAACTCACAACTATTCCATCCTTTTCAGCCAGGCCAGAACTTCAGGCAGGTGCTCTTCATAATGGCCGTATGTGTTATCCGCGATGAATTCGCAAAAAGGGCGGCCTTCGGTCCAGGAGAAATATGCGCCGTCAAAGAGTTCTTCATGGGTGGCTTTTTCTATCAAAGCCAAAACGTCCTGGTAGGCCTTTGTTTCCTGGCGGCGGATTTCTGCCACAGACAATTTACGCGAATCGGTCAATACTTTCGCATTTAAGGCGTCCAGTTCCGGAGACGGGAGCGGCTTTCGTCCCATCCGCAGCGTTGTAAACAGGGATACAACGCGCGCCTCCCAGAAACCCAAGTGCCCAATCAAGTCTTTTACAGACCATTCGCCATGCAAAATAACCAGCGGCATGCGCTCGTTATCTACGCGGGAAAGCGCGGCGTCCAGTTGTTTTCGGCTGGCTAGTATTTTCCCGGTCAATTCTTTTTTATTTAACATTTGTATCTCCATTTCATCATTCCTTCAGCCAGGTGTCGCAAGTTACATGATAAATATAATGATGCTCCGGCGCGGTATAGGAACGCATGGACTCGAAAAGCGGACCATTTCAGAGCGAACCGGTAAAAGCCGCGGCTTCCAAATTCGCCAGGCAAATCATCCATCCAGGTGTCTCCGCCACGACCCTAGCCATTCACAACATCCCCGGATTTACCGCCATATTTCTCGACCAGGCGGATGTTTTGGATTTTCATTGTCTTTTCGGCGGCTTTGGCCATGTCGTACACCGTCAGCGCGGCGACCGAGACGGCGGTCAGGGCTTCCATCTCGACCCCGGTCTTGCCGACCGTTTTGGCGGAAGCGCGAATCTGCACACCGGGCAGAGATTCGTCGAGGGTCAATTCCACGTCCACTTTGGTCAGGGCAATCGGGTGGCAGAGCGGAATCAACTCCGAGGTGCGTTTGGCGGCCTGGATTCCGGCGATTTTGGCAACAGTCAGCACGTCGCCCTTTTTCACCTGTCCCTCGCGGATGAGGGCCAGGGTCTCAGGCTTCATCACAATTTCGCCGCGAGCAACGGCGATGCGCTCGGTAGCGTCCTTGTGGCCGACATCGACCATATTGGCGCGGCCCTGGTCGTCGAGGTGAGTCAGTTGGGTCATGGCCGGAATTATACCGTAGGGGCGACCTAATGGGCCGCCCCTACGGTGATATAATCTGCCAACTATGGATTTGAACATCGCCAGCCACCAGACCGGAAATTACACCGTCCAGATTCCCGTTTACGAAGGGCCGCTCGACCTGCTATTGCAGCTAATCGAGCGCGCCGAGTTGGACATTACCGCTGTCGCCCTGGCAATGGTGACCGACCAGTACCTTAAATACATCCGCGCCATGCAGGAAGCCCGGGCCGAAGAAATTTCAGCCTTCCTGGTGATTGCCGCCAAACTGATTCAGATTAAATCGGAAGCCCTGCTGCCGCGCCCGCCCGCCCGCGAGGTTGGGGAGGAAGACCCGGCCGAAAATCTGGCCCGCCAGTTGCGCATTTACAAACAGTTCAAGCAAATCGCCAACTGGATTGAAGAACGCGAAACCGCCGGACTGCGCACCTACCTGCGCCTGGCGCCGCCGCCCAAAATCGAAGGGCGTCTCGATTTGAGCGATATCACCATCGAAGACCTGCTCAAGGCCGCCGAGAGCATCTTCCAGAACGAGAAAGAAAAGCAAGCCCTCGGCACGGTCATTTCGGCCCCAAAAGTCACCATCCGCGAGAAGATTTCCTATATCGCCGACCACCTGAACAAAACCGACCAGGCTTCGTTCAAGGAACTTATCCGCAATGCGAAGACCCGGCTGGAGGTGGTTGTGACCTTCCTGGCCATGCTCGAACTCATTAAGCGCTACCGCGTCGCCGCCCGGCAAGAATCCCTGTTTGGGGACATCGAAATCCAGCGCGACGATTGGGAGCAAGAGGAAGAGCTGGAATTGGAGTTTGAGTAAATTCTGATGGAGTTCGAGTTCAACAGTCGGGGCGTGAAGTAAACTCTCCATGTACAGCAAAAATATTCGTCGATTCTTTCTCGCCTGGGTGTGCTTCAGCCTGATAGCCTGCCAAAACCAGACAGCCCCTGTCGCGACAGTAACACCGGCCTTCGAATCCGCAACTGCCAGCGTGACGGTCTCGCCTGCGCCAACCCAAACAAGCACCGCGCTGCCTGCTCCCACCAGCACTACAATCCCGCTTCCCACGCTTAGCCCAACGGCCCTGCCAGTCTTGCGGGCAACGCCGCCGACCCTGATGCTGCATCGCAGTAATGCAAAGTTCGACGCCGTCCAATTCCTGCGCGAAATGATTGTCATCATTCAGAAAAACAACCTGCGCGTCATTACCTACAGCGACATCCAGGATAATCCCACCATCACGGTAGCAGAACAGGGCAAGCTGTTTATCATCACCATCGATGACATCTACCTGAGATACCCGATGCACGAAAGCATCAAAGAAATGATTGCCTTGCTGCAAGAAGCAGGGTATCCGGCAGTGCTGGGGATTATTACAGAAGGCGACTACGCCTACCCGGAAACTGTTGAAACGCTCAAAGAACTTTCTGACCAAGGCTGGGAAATTGCCAGCCACACCGACAACCATCGCAACCTGGGCCAAATGGAAACGATCTCGCCGCGCGCCATTTACCTTGAAGTCAACGACAGCCTCGAAAAAATAGAAGCCGCCGTTGGCATTCGCCCCATCACGCTCATCCTGCCGGAGGGACAAATGGTCAACGACGGCAAACAATTGCGCCGCGCAAACCTGACCTGGATTGTTGGCATCAATGGGGGCAACCAGTACGACTCATCGCGCGACCTGCTTTACGTTGGGCGCGATGGGCCAGCCGAAAACGCATCCGAAACTTTCAAAAAGATGCTCAAACGCTTTCTGCCCTAAAAACCATTAAACCTGCGCCAGCGCTTCTTCTTTCACAAAATGCCCGGCAAATTTGACCAGGTTGTCGAGCAGCCCAGCCACCAGTTTTCGCGTCTCCTCGTCCAGTAGGTTGCCCTGCGCGTCGAGTTTCTCTGATGAGCGGAAAACCAAAACCTGGGGGACGTTAATTGCAAACATGTTCAGCGCTGTTGCCACCTGACGCAAGTGATATTGCGCGCGGGTGGTGCCAAACTGGCCGCCCGCGCCTAAAATCGCCAGGGGTTTGCCGTCGAAGATATTCGGCGAGCGCGAACCCCAATCCAGCGCATTCTTCAAAACACCGGGAAAGGAGTGATTGTATTCAGGTGTGGCAATCAAAAGCGCATCCGCCGCCGCTACCCGCTGACGAAAAGCCTCCACGGCCAGCGGGGTTGGTTTTTCTTTATCCTCGTTAAACAGCGGAATGCCTTCTAGGTCCAAAATTTCCAGCGAAGCGTTCCCCGGCAAGAGTTCGGCGGCGGCGCGCAGCAAACCGCGATTTTTCGAGTCTTTTCGCAAACTTCCCGCAAAAGCAACAATATGTATCGTCATCATCGACCTCCTTGTAGGTGGTTTGATGTCAAACTATTATCACCCTTCCCGGCCAGGAAGTCAATGAAGCAACCGGCGATACATATATATCTCATACAAAGCCAAACAAACATGACTCATCCCGAATCTAATAAAGGGAGAGAACTGGGTCGGTAGGCAAGCCAAAGTCTGCTGAAAGCCAAACGCAAACGATAAAGTGGAGTCGAGACATCTC
>Ga0208244_100765_pt1 | contig 24752 bp, 6 predicted proteins | sample SubbioCR12Aug_5A_FD_184828 | JGI IMG/M metagenome (GOLD analysis project Ga0208244, IMG submission 184828) | Serpentinite rock and fluid subsurface biosphere microbial communities from McLaughlin Reserve, California, USA - CR12Aug_5A (SPAdes) | ecosystem: Environmental > Terrestrial > Deep... | reverse complement strand
GCCGTGCAGCACCGCCGCGGCGCTCTTCACGACCGGCTGGGCCACGTACAACGTCGCGTTCGAAAGCACGTTTACCGTAGCGCCCGCGTTGTCCGCGCCGTTCATCTGGGCCCTGCCCCCTGTGCTGCTGACACCGAGGTTCCAGACCCCCGTGAACGCGCTGTAATCGCCGTTGAGGGCCGTTTGCCCGCTGCCCGTGCCCAGCGTCACGTTCACCGTGCCGATGCCAAATAGGCTCGTCCCGAGCGCCGTGTAAGTCACGCTGCCGCCCGTCAGGTTGAGCGTCGCGTCGTTCGTCACCGGTCCCGTGCCCAACCCGTCTGCCACGCCCGTCGAGAGGGCTCCACCGCTGATCCGCGTCCCGCCGCCGTAGGTGCTCGTCCCCGTCAGCCGCAGGGTACCCGAACCGACCTTGTGCAGGCTGCCCGCCCCGCTGACCGCGCCGCCGAACTGGCTGTCCGCGTTGTTGTTGCCGACCGACAGCGTTACAGGGTTATCCGCGTTGTCGGCCAGCGGCAGCGCGAAACTGTTGGTCAGGTTGCCCACCGTGAAGCCCCCCGACGCCACCGCACTGTCGAACACCGCCCCAGACGTCCCCAAAACCGCGTTCTGCAACGCCAAGGGATCCGCGAGCGTCAGCGAGCCCTGCAAGATACTTGCGACACCCGAGAAGGTGTTGGCACCCGCAAGCACAACAGGGCCAGTCCCTGACTTGACGAGCGGCGAGGCCGTCCCGTTATCGGCGATCACGGCATTGACGTTCAGCGCGGTGGTGCTGGCGTTGGACAACTGGAGCTGCCCGCCGGGCGTGGCAGCCGAAAGGGTGCCGTCGTTCGGCGAAACGCCGAACGTCAGGGAGGCTTTCTCAGCGGCGATTAAAGCCAACGACAGTTGCAACGTCTTGTCGGCTGTATCGACGACCGCATCGGTCTCCGTGTTCTGAAGAAGTGAGCGGATAACGGTGACGGGGTCGCTCAGCGCGATAGGGCCGGATGTCCCTTCGCTGTTGATCCTCACATCATGGGTGCTGTTGCTGACGATGGTGGAGCCGCGAGCATCAATATCGGTGGTTGTGGAAAAGGTCAGCTTCATCGCGTTAATGTAGTAACGCTTGCTGCCATCGCTATTGTTCGGGCCAGCATCCAGCTTGAGCAGGATCGTGCCGCCCGCATCGGGATAAACGTTATGGATCACCGCAACCTGATTGCTGTTGTTCACGGGGTTCAGTGCGGCGACGGACACCGCGGCCCCCGTAAGCGTGAAACGCGTCTCCCTGTTTTCGGAAGACGAGAGGCCTGCACGCGAGCTGAAGAAAGTGAACGTGTAGGGAATCGCAGGATCGAGATTGGTGAACGACGCGATACCGAAGGTATCAGCGTTTGAGCCATAGGCACTGTTGATGCCGGCCGGGGCAAACTCAGCGGCATCCCCGTACGGGGCCGTCGCGACGCCAGCGAAGACGTTTTCAACTTTATCCGTAATCGTGAGCCGGATACCGGTCGGCAAAGCATCCGAATCGATAAGATCTGCGGATGCGTTGAGCGTGTAGAAATTGACGCGGTTCCACGGTGACGGAGCATCCGCTCCGGCGGGGTCGATGTAGACGGTGCCCGCCAACAGGTCAACAGGATGGACGAGAAACGCGAAACCCGCACATACCTTGAAAAGTAAACGCCGTGTCATCCTGAACCTCCTTTCCTGTGCGTCCACGACGCACAGGTATCGCATCATACGTAACTGCTATCCGAAACTTCTAAGCTCCATCCGTCACCTGAAGATAACCACCGTCCCGGTCACGAAGAACAGCTTGACCGAGCCGTCCGCGCCGTAAATCACGCGCCAGCGGCTGTCGGGCAGGTTCACCGGCGTGAACTTTCCGGTGCGCGTGCCCGCGCAGGTCATGATCGTGTAGGTCTTGGTGCGGTCCAACAGGTTCGGGTCAACCACCTGAAGCGCGAGGTTGTCCAAATTGACATCCCCTTGCACCGCCACCAGATCCGAATCGCCCGCAGTGGTCACGTCCAGCAGATACGTCCCCTTCAGCGTCACACTCGCGGCAAGCGGCAGCGTGTCCGTGGCGACAACGCCCTCGCCGCCCGGCGACAGCACCGTCTCCACCGTGCCGTTGGCCAGCGTGCCCGCGCCGCTGATCGTGTTGGTCACGGTGTAGCCGCCAAGGTCGAGCGTCCCGCCCGCGAGCACCACCCGCGTCTGCGTCGGCAGCGCGGCGGCGTTCCCGAGCTTGAGCGTGCCGCCCGCCACCGTCGTGACCCCGGTGTACGTGTTCGCCGCGTCCAGCGTGAGCGTGCCGTCCCCCTGCTTCGTCAGCCCGCCGCTGGTGTTGTCATCAAGCACAACGTCAGCGACCACCGGAGCCACGGCGGTGCTGCCGCCGCGAAGGAAAGTGACGGTCGGCACGGACGTGTACCCGGTGCCTGGACACGTGATGGTCACGCTCGCGACGCGATACGTGCCGTTACCGCTGCCGTCGTCCTCCATGTTCGCCACGGCGCAGGCGCCAACACCGCCGCCCTCACGGATCTCGACGTAGGGTTCCCCGATGTAGCCCGAACCGCCGTCCGCGAGCGTGATCGCCGTCACACCTTTCCCGGCAGGAGCCCTCAAGGGTGCGGCAACCGTCACGTTGCATCCCGCGGAGTCGATCACCGCGCCGCCAGCAAACCCGCTGTAAGAGCCGTAGGAGTAGACGCCGTTCATGGTGTTGGGAATGAACGCCGCCGAATCCGCCGTGCCCGCCTTGAGCGTACCGCCTCCAAAACTCAGAAAGGCCGTGCCGCCCGTGTAATTCACAAAGGCGTTAAGCGAGATCGTTCCTGAACAGAGGTTCACAATGCCGGTCGCAGAATTGCCGGAGCTTTCGCGAACCGTCACATTCTTCCCCGCGTTCTCGATCAGTCCGCCCGTCAGGTTCAACTCGCCTCGTCCGCCCGTCCACCCGAGCACAAGATTCTGAGACGCCCCGACGTGGTCGACCATCCCGCCGTCAACCGTCAGAACGCCCACGCTGTTGGTGATGCGCCCGACGATGATGTACTCTGTCACCTTGATCGCCCCGCCTGTGATGCGACCGATGCCAATACCAGATGTCGTTCCGCTCGAGTGACCGAGTTGAAGGCGGGTAATGCTGATACTCCCGCCGCTTTGGTTGAAATGCCCGTAGGAGTTTGCGACCCGTCCGAAGCCGAAGGCCTGATCCGACCCCGTTGCAGGTGACCGGTTTACAAGGCCACCTTCCATGTAGAAGGCCCCGTTTGCTCCGCTAACGTTGCCGATCGTGAAGTTGCCCGTCGTCCCGATCAGAGCCGCGCCAGAAAGCATCTTCAGCGTTGCGTTCCCCGACGCTTCCGCGACACGCAACGTCGCAGCGGCAAGAGTGTTCGACCCCGCAAGCGTCAGCGTGCCACCGTTCACCGTCAGCGTACCCGTGAACGTGTTCGTCCCAGAAAGCGTCCACCGTCCCGCGTCACTTTTGGTGACGGAAACTGTACCTGCTCCGTTGGCGATGTTGCCTGCGAATTCTGCGTCCGAGGCCGCACCGCGTAGCGTCAGCGTCTTGCTGCCTGCGGTCGTGACGGCCAAATCACGGGTCAACTTGAGCAAACCGGAACCCGAATGGTTGATCGTCGCGCCGCCGGTCGTCCCCGCAAGGTCGAGCACGCGGTCGGACGTGTCGCCCGTCCCCTGATAGACAAGCGTCACCGACGTCGCGCCGCTGCCGAGCTTGATGGTGCCGCTCTCGACCGTTTCGGGCGCCCCCAATGAGCTCGCCTCACCGAGGTTGCGTATCGAGGAAATGCGCATCGTGCCATTGGTGATCCACGTGAACCCTTTGTACGTGTTCGCGTCGCCGGTCAGATTCGCAGTGGACGAGCTGTACTTGATGATCGAACCCGGCCCGGAAATAGGCCCGCTGAGGGTGTGGTGGTAACTGCCGCTACCCCACATCTTGAGCGTCCCCAGCAACGTGACCGGCCCGGCCCAGTCGTTCGAAGTGACGGTACCCTGTACAGCACGCAGGCTGGCGTTGTCCTCGCAGACCAGACTCCAGAGCGTCGCGTTCTGCGGGTAGTGGTTGTACAATTCGAGTGTCGCGCCGCTCCGGACAGTGAACGTGTTCTCGGGGCCGCCGTTCATCCGGGTGTTGGACTCAAAACGGAGCGTCCCTTCGCGGACATCGATGTGCCCCGCGCCCGGAACGACATTCGCAGAGATCAGGCCGAACAGGTTCGGTCCGGTCTTGGTGAGCGTGAAACCGTTCAAGGTCAGCGTCGGCGTGTTGTTCCGGATGTCGAAACGTCCGGAACTTGTCGTCCCTCCGAACGTGGTGTCCCCGGCCAGCGTGACCCGTCCGAAGACCGCATTCTGCGAGCCCGTGGATGAATTGATGATCGCGCCCATCCCGTTGACCCCCGCGCCGCTGACGGTGAAAGCCTCAGCTCCCAAGTTGAGCCCGTTGTTGTTGCGCGTGCCTCCGACATCCGGAGAGCAGCCGACATCCAGTGTCGCTCCCGGGGCAATAACAACCCCGCCCGCAGATGTCCCGAACGCCGTGTTCTTGTCCACGCGCGTGACGCCCTCGTTGAGGTACGTCGGCCCCGTGTACGTGTTTGCCGCCGTCAGGTGCAGCAGGTTCGTACCGCTCTTGACGAGCGAGCCGGCCCCGGCAATATCCCCCTGTACCGTCTGCGGGACCGCATGACCCCCGAAGACAAGCGTCCCGTTGTTAATCGCGGTCGTGCCCGTGTACAGCGTCGCCCCGTTGAACACCACCTCGCCCGGCCCGGACACGTCCACCGAGACCGGCTGGACGTTGTCGGCGAGATTCGCGTTGACCGTCAGCGCACTCTCCGAGGCGTTCGCAAAATTGAGCTTGCCGCCCTCGCTGGCCGCCGTCAGAGTGCCGTCCGCGACCGCCACGCCGACCGTGAGCGACGCCTGCCCCGCCTCGACCGCCAGACCGTGCGCGAGGAACGTCTTGGACGCCGTGTCGATCACGGCGGGCGTGCCGGTCGCCTGCGTCAGCAGCCCCACGCGGCTGACGGGCTCACCCGCCAGCGTGACCGGGCCGGACTCGCCCGCGCTCGTGATGCGCACATTCGCCGAGGCGTCGTCCGGGATCACGGAGGACGGGCCGCGGGCCGCGATACCGATGTCGGAGAACTCGCCGCTGCCGTACACGCCCCTCACGCTGTCGTACATCGCCAGAGAGGTGCCGTTGTAGCTCGCCCATGTCCCTATGATGCCGCCAAGCTGCCCCCCGATGAAGATACGGTTGCGGGCATCCGCGCCCAGCCCGTCTCCGCTGAAGTCCAGCGTGCCGTTGCCCGTGCGGGTGAGCGACGCCAGCGTCAGCGCCGACGTCCGTCCCGCGTCCGCCCGCGAGACGCTGATGACGCTGCCCGCGCCCGCCGCCGTGACCGCGCCCACCGTCTCGCTGTAGTCCGCCCCGCCTCCCGTGTGCGTGAAGTCGAGCCTGCCGCCGTTGAGCGTGATCCCCTTGTTGTCGGCCAGACGGTCCGCGTGGTTCGCATCAGGCGCGTTGCTCAGCCGCAAGACACCCGCCGCGTTCACAGTGAACACGCTGCTGTTGGTGATCGCGCCCTCGACCCCCGAAACGGCCAGCGTGCCGTTGTTCACCGTCGTCGCCCCGCTGTAGGAACTGGGGCCCTCGAACGTCCACGTGCCCGTGTTGTCCTTGTAGACCGACAGCGTGTTCAGCCCGTTGTACACCGCGCCGGTGACGGCGTTCCCGTGGCTGGTGCCGTCCAGACGGAGCGTCTTGGCAAAGTTGTTTATGAGAATCGCCGCCCGCCCGATGCGGATATCCGCGTCCGTCGGACTCAACGTCGTCGTATGGGCACCACCGCCGCTCAGGTTGAGCGTCCGCACCGTCAGGCGCGGGTCGCCGCTCAGCGCGCTGGCCGCGCGGGTGACCGTCACGGTACAGAGGCTGACCGAAAGCTCGTTCAGGACATGATCGACAGCCTCGCCGCTTTCACCCGCCCCGGACGCGACGGTGCCGCTGAACCCGATGCCGAGCGTGAGGTTGGGCTCGGTCTCGCCCACACCGTCGTTGTCCAGCGAGAGCACAGCCGTCCGCTGCGCCGTGCTGAAGAGCCGCACCAGCGACCCCGCAGGAATCGCGCCCGGATGGGCGATCGAGAGCACGCCATTGGTTATGACCGTGTCGCCTGAATAGGTGTTGGCCTTGGAGAGGACCCACGTGCCGGTCCCCAGCTTGACGAGCCGGTTAGCGCCGCTGTCGCCGTTGCCGAACGCCCCGGCCAGCTCGCCCACGCCGCCAGCCTCGCTCTCCAGCACAAGCGCCTTCGAGCCGGAGCCGGAGTTGACGACGTCTCCTGTAAACTTCAACAGTCCCGTGCCGGCCTGCTCGATGATGGCGGAGCCCGTCGTCCCGGCCATGTCGATCACCCTGTCAGTGGTCTCGCCCGCGCCCAGATAGCTCAGGCGGGCCGAAGTGCTGCCCGTGCCGATCTTGATCGCGCCGTCCGCCGCGTTGGCGGGCTGCCCGAGGCTCCCTGACTCGCCTACGTTGCCGATCTTGGCCGCGCCGAGCGTCCCCGCCCTGACCCAGATCGGTCCGGCGAACGTGTTTTCCGTCCCCGTGACCCGCACAGTCCCGCTGCCGACCTTATGGACGGGATAAGCCGCCGCCAGGTCGCTGATCACGCCGCTGACCGTGCCCGTCGCGGAGGTCCCCGCCCCGAGGAACCCGTCACCCGAGCCCGTGATCGCCCCCGCGAGCACCACCGGGCCTGCCCACTCCGAGAGGCCGTCCACGCGGAGCTGCCCGGCAGACTCGCCCGTGTCGCCGCCGTATAGCACCGCCGCGGCGTTCTTCACGATCGGCTGGGCCACGTACACCGTCGCGTTCGAGAGCACGTTGACCGTGGCGCCCGCGTTGTCCGCGCCGTTCATCCGGGCCTTGCCGCCCGTGCCGCCGACGCCGAGGTTCCATATACCCGTGAACGCGCTGTAGTCGCCGTCGAGTGGCGTCGTAGTAGAGCCGGTGCTCAGCGTCACGTTCACCGTACCCGCGCCGGAAAGGCTCGTCCCCAGCGCCGTGTAGGTCACGTTTCCGGCCGTCAGATGCAATGTCGCGTCGTTCGTCACCGGGCCCGCGCCCAGCCCGCCCGCCACACCTGTCGAGAGGGAGCCGCCGCTGATCCACGTCCCGCCGCTGTAGGTGCTCACCCCCGTCAGCCGCAGGGTGCCCGAACCGACCTTGCGCAAGCTACCCGCCCCGCTGACCACGCCTCCGAACTGGCTGTCCGCGTTATTGTTGCCGACCGAGAGCGTCACGGGGTTGGCAGCGTTGTCGGCCAGCGGCAAGGCGAAACTGTTGGTCAGGTTGCCCACCGTGAAGGCCCCCGACGCCACCGAGCTGTCGAACACCGCCCCCGACGTCCCCAGAACCGCGTTCTGCAACGCCAGACTGTTCGCGAGCAGCAGCGTCCCCTGCAGCACCGAGACGTTACCGGAAAACGTATTCGGCCCCGCCAGCACGACAGGCCCCGCGCCGGATTTGTTCAGGGAAGACGCGCCGCCGTCATCCGCCACAACCGCGTTAACGGTGAGTGTGCCGCCGCTGTTGTTGACGACAGCCAGCTCCCCTCCCTGCACGGCCAACGTGCCTTCGCCGGACGCGACGCCCAGCGTGAGGTCCGCCTTGCCCGGCGCGATCATGACGGCGCTGGCTTTCAGCGTCTTCTCCGCCGTGTTCACCGTCGAGGCGTAGTCCGAGTTCTGCACGAGGGCGCCGATGGCCGTCACCGTGTCGCTCAGCTCGTTCGGGCCGGTGGTCCCTTCCGTCACGATCACGACATTCTCTGCGCCGTCAGGGATCGTATCGCCTTTGGCGGCGATGTCCGCACGGGACTGCGCGTAAACGCCAAGCGTGCTGCTGTACAGCGCAGGAACCGCATTGACCGTGGCCCACGTCCCGATCGGCCCCTCGGCCTGCCCCGCGATGAGAATGCGGTTACGGGCGGTGCCCAGTCCCTCGCCAACGAAATTCACCGTGGCGGTGCCTGAGCGTGAAAGCCCGGAAAGCGTCAGCGTGGAGGTCCGCCCCTCCGCCGCCTGTAACGTGCTGACGACGTTGTTCCCTCCGCTGAGCGTGAGCGTGCCGACAGTCTCGCTGAAATCCGCCGCACTGCCGTCGTTCGCGAAAGCGAACGTGCCATTATTCAATGTTACTGCTGCGGTGTCCTTGACTCGGTCCGCAAGATTGGCCGCTGCCGTATTCTCGACCCTGAACGTCGCGCCGCCGGAGACCGAAACACTTGCAGAGGCAGCAATACTCCCGCTCACGCCCGCAACGATGAGCGTACCCGCGCTGACCGTCGTTGCGCCGGAGTACATGTTGTCACCCGAAAGCGTCCATGTGCCGGACCCCACGTCCCGCAAGACAGGCAGACCGGTCGTAGTCATTCCATTGCTGATGATCCCTGCGATTTCCGCGTCGCTGTCGCCGCGCAAATAGAGTTGTCGGCTTGTTTCCGCAGGAGTCAGGTTACCTGCGATCGTCAGCTTGCCGCCTTTAGCCCAAAGATGCGTCGCACCATCCCCCGAAGTCAAACGGAGATGACCGAGGATCGTGTTGTTGCCCGCCGCGTTGATGATCGCGCCCGCACGGCTGTTACTGGTCTGGAACGTGATGTTGGCCGGAATGGCGAGGTCGCCCTCCGAACCGTCCAGCACAAAGCTGGGGTTACGCCCGTTGGCATTGTTGTTGGCCGAGGCAGTCTTGGTGCCTGTGCCCAGTGCGTTGCTGTGGGTCAGGCGCAACGTTCCATCATAAACGATGATGTTGCCCGAAAAGGTGTTATCGCCTGCAAGCGTATTGGTGCCGTAGGAGTTCAGGGCCAACGATGAGCCCCCTCCGTTGGAGAGGACTCCGTTGAGGACGATTCTGCCACTCCCGTTGAGATTCAGCGTCTTCGTGCCTGCGGTGCCTCCCGTGGCCCCGCCGGACACACTGCCCGCGAACGTCAGCGTGCTCTCTGCACTGTTGTTCAGGAAATTGTAGGTTCCGGACGCTGTGTTTGTACCGAGACGGACGGAGGCTTGGACGGTCTGGCTGTTGATCACCGTGTTGCTGACAGCCAGCGTCCCAGAGTTTTCCACCGTCAAAGCCTGCACGTCCACTCCGTCCGTCCCGAGGGTATAAGCGGCAACAGAGGCACCATCGAAGGCAACACTGAAGATGCGAGTGAGCCCGCCGAGATCGACGAACGTGTTGCCGTTGCCGTCCCCGTCGAAGACCGCCGTCTCCCCTGTGCCCTCCCCCGGATAAGGCGCGGCGCTCCAGTTCGCGCTGTTCGTCCAGAACGCGCTCTCCGCGCCCGTCCACGTCCCGCTCGCGGCAAAGAGCGCCGGGACGGGCAGAACCGCCGCGGCCAAGAACACGGAGACCACACGCCGACACAGACCTCTCTCGCTCATGCGACACCTGACCTTTCCTCGAAAATGTCCAAATGTGAACAACCACTCCACCTTTATTCGGTCGCATTTTACTTCACCGGCTTATTGCGGTCAATGGGGGCAAAAAAATAAGGCGGCGCGGTCATACCGCGCCGCCTGAGAGTGCCGCCTCCCGGTTACCGGACGCTCATCATCGTGCCCGTCACGTAAAGGAGTCGCACCGAGCCGTCCACATGGGCGACAACCCTCCAGCGGCTGTCAGGAAGGTTAAGCGGCGTGAGCCTCCCGGTGCGCGTACCCGTACAGGTCAGGATCGTGTAGGTCTTCGTGCGGTTAAGTTGTTCCGGATCAACCACCTCCAGCGTGAACAGGTCGAGATTGATGCTTCCTTGAACCGCGACGAGGTCTGACGCACCCTCTGGCGTCACATCCAACAGGTAGGCTCCCCTCAACGCCGTCCCCGCCGCGAGGGCCAGCGTGTCCGTCGCGACCGCACCCGCGCCGCCCGGCGACAGTACCGTCTCCACCGTGCCGTTGGTCAGGACGCCCGACCCGCTGACCGCGTTCGTCACGGTGTACCCGCTCAGGTCGAGCGTCCCGCCCGCGAGCACCACCCGCGTCTGCGTCGGCAGCGCGGCGGCGTTGCCGAGCTTGAGCGTGCCGCCCGTCACCGTCGTGACCCCAGTGTACGTGTTCGCCGTGCCCAGCGTGAGCGCCCCTGCGCCGATCTTTTGCAGCCCGCCGCTGGCGTTCGGCGCGAGCGTCACGCTCCCCGCGCTGGCCTCCGTCGCGCCGTACCCGCCCCGCAAGAAGGCGATGTCCGGCGCGGTCGTGTACCCGAAGCCGGGGCACGTCACCGTGATACTGACCACGCGGTAGGTGCCGTTGCCCGTGCCGTCATCCGTCATGTTCGCGACAGCCGTGGCACCCTCGCCGCCCCCGCCCCGAATCGAAACGTACGGCTCGCCGATATATCCTGAGCCGCCGTCTGCCACCGCGATCGCGTAGACGCCGTTGCCTTCAGGCGCGATGACGGGCTTCGCCACCGTGACGTTTTTCCCGTCGGTGTCGATCACCGCGCCGCCCGCGTACGCGCCGAAAGCGGCATAAGTGCGCACGGCAGTCAACCCAGACGGCAGAATGGTCTGCCCGGTCGTGGCGGCCCTGAGCGTGCCCCCCATGAAGTTGATCCACCCCACGCCGGGCGAATTGATCTGGAACGCGTTCAGCTTGAGCGCCCCGGCGCAGAGATTCACGATCCCGGTCGGGGTGTTGGAGTTGTTGCGGATATAGATGTTCCTGCCGCTGTTGTCGAACGTCCCGCCCGTGATGTTGAGTTCGCCGCGCCCGCCGCTGTAACCGATGTTGCACTCCGTCGCCGCGGTCGAGCGGTCGAAAAGGCCTCCGTCAAGGGTCAGCACGCCCACGCTGTTGGTGTGACGGCTGATGTGCATGTTGGCCGTCAGCGTCAGCGTGCCGGACGTGATGCGCGCGATGCCGATCCCGAGCGCCGACCCCGATGAGGGTCCAAGCTGCATCCGCGGAGTCGCAACCGTGCCGCCGTTGACGTTGAAATAGCCGTACCCGCCCGCGTTGTACCCGAAAGCGAACCACTCGCCGTCGCCCGTCGGCGTGTTGCGCACGAGTGTGCCGCCATCAAGGTAGAATGCGCCGTTGCTCCGCCCCACGCTGAACATCCCGGGCCCCGACAGGCGCGAGCCCGCGGACATCCTGAGCACGCCGTTCGCGGCGGACGCGCCGGAGACCAGCAGGCTGGAGGAAGGCTGGTGAACAGTCCCTTCCAATCTCAGGCTGCCGCCGTTGACCGTAACCGCCGACATTTCGTTCGACCCCCCGAACAAGGCTGACGCGCTCCCCGACATGCTGAACGACCCTGAGAACGTGTTCGTCCCCGACACCGCAAGTGCCGTCCCGCTGCTCAGCGTGACAGAGCCCGAAAGGGTGTTGCGCCCGGAAAACGCCAGCGAAGAGCCGCTGTTGTTCACCGCAATAGCACCCGCCAAAGTGTTGGACCCCGTGAACGCCAGCGAGCCGGCGTTGACGGTCGTCGTCCCGGAATACGTGTTCGTGTTGGAGAGCAGCCATGAGCCCCCGTCCTCCTTCGCCACGGCGATGGTACTGCCCTCCGCATTCGCCACGCGCCCGGCAAGCTCGGCGCCGACGCTCGACGTGCCGCGCAAGGTCAGCGGCTTGCTGCCGACGCCCGAAACGACCACGTCGCTCGTGAACTTCAGCGGCCCCGTCCCGTTCTGGTACACGACCGCGTTGCCCGTCGTGCCGGCCATCTCGATCGCCCGGTCGGTGGTGTCGCCAGCGCCCGTGTACACAAGCGCGGTGGCAGAAGTCCCGTTGCCGAGTTTGATCGCGCCGTCGGCGGCGTTCATCGGGCGTCCCAGCGAGCTGGGCTCACCGACATTCCTGAGCGAAGTGATGTACAGGCGAGTGTTCAGGACTGCCGTGGGCCCGGCGTACGTGTTGTTCGTGCCCGAGATCGTGATATAAGCCATCCCCGTCTTGCTGATCGATCCCGCCCCGGAAATCTCACCCTGAAGATCCGCCACATATCCGGTGTTGTCGCCTCCCGCCAACGTGAAGGCCCCCTCAAGCGTGATCGGCCCTGCCCAGCGGTTCTGCGTCGAGGCGGTGCTGTTGTTGGCCGCGTCGAACGTTGTCCCGTTCTCGAAAATCAGGCGCCACTCCTGCGGATTCGTCAACTGGTAAAGCTCCACCTCTGCGCCGCTCCGCACGGTGATCGTGTTCGACGCGCTGCCGTTCAGCCGGGTGGAACCTTGCAACCGGAAAATGCCCCCGGCGACATCAAACGCCGCCTCGCCGGTCTCTCCCGGAACCACGGTCATGGCGTTCAGCCCCACCATATTCTCCCCGGTTTTCGTTATCCGGTTGCCGTTCATGCTCAGCGTCCCGTTGCGGATGTCCCACCGCGAGATCCCGCTGAACGTCGCGTTACCTGCAAGCGTGACGTTGCCGAGCGCGTTCACCTGTGCGCCCGTCGCGCTGTTGACGATCACGCCGCGCCCGTCTGGCCCCGCCCCCGCGACGGTGACCACCTCCGAACGGATGTTGAGCGCGTTGGCCGCGCGCGTCCCGCCGACATCCGGCGTGCAGCCGATGTCGAGCGTCGCGCCGCCCGCCACGAACGTTCCGCCGTCGGCCGTGCCGAACGTTTGATCTGTGTCGGGGCGCACGATCCCCTGATGGATCACCGTCGGCCCGGTGTACGTGTTCGACGCCGTCAGGTGGAGAAGGTTCGTGCCGCGCTTCGCCAACGTGCCGCTGCCGCTGTGCGACACGGCCACGGTCTGTGGCGCCTCATGCCCTCCGTAAGCCAGCGTCCCCTCTGCGATGATCGTAGCGCCCGTATGCTGGACGGGGCCATTGACGCGCACCTCACCCGCGCCGCCTTTCGCGACCGTCGAGGCAGACCCGTTGTCGGCCAGCGCCGCATTCACGGTCAGCGGGCTAGACGAATGGTTGTCTAACGCGAGTGCGCCACCTTGCGCTAGCGGTGCCAGCGCACCTTCCCCCGGATTCACGCCGAGCGTCAGCGCGGCCATGCCCTCGCTGACGGCCACGCCGTACGCGCGCAACGTCTTCGAGGCGGTGTCAACCTCTGCCGCCGTCTCCGTGTCCTGCCGCAACTGCGCCACCGTTGTCACCGGATCGCCTGCCAACGTGATGGGGCCGTCCGTCCCCGGCGTCGTGATGCGCACGCTCTTTGTGGCATCGTCGGGAATGACCGATCCGGGTCCGCGCGCCGCGATTTCGCTGTCCGTAAACACGCCAGAGATGCCGATCACGCCCAGCGTGCTGTCGTAGTACGCGGGCTCGGTGCCGTTGACCGTCGCCCAATATCCGAGCGGCCCCTCGGCCTGTCCAGCGATGAAGACCCGGCTGCGGGCGTCAGCGCCAAGCCCCTCGCCCGAAAAATCGAGCGTGCCTTCCCCTTGACGAACCAGCGAGGCCAGCGTCAACACGGAGGTCTGCCCGCTGTCCGCCCGCGACACGCGAATCACGTTCTGGCCGCCGAACACAGTGACGCCCCCCACGGTCTCGCTGTAGTCCGCCGCACCGCCACCGTGCGAGAACTCAAGCGTGCCGTGATCGAAGGTCACCGTCGCCGCGTCCCCCACCCGGTCGGCGTTGCTCGCCGCCACGTTGTCAAGCAAGAGCGTTGCGCCGTTCGTGAGGGTCACGCCCGACGTCGCGCGGATCGACCCCGACGCCCCTGACAACACCAGCGTCCCGCCGCCAACCGTCGTCGGCCCGGAATACGTGTTCTCGGCCGTGAACGCCCAGACTCCCGTACCCGCATCCTTGATGACCGGCATGGCCGCATTCAGTCCGTTCGAGATGACGCCGCTCACCTCGCCGTCGCCGTCGCCGCGCAGGTAGAGCTGGCGCGGCAAGGCGTCCTCCGCATAGATACTCCCCTCAAGCGTCAGCTTACCCTGCCTCGACCAGATATGCGTGTCATGGTCACCCGCCGCAAGACGGATCTCCCCTTGGATCGTGTTGGTCCCCGCCACATGGATAATCGGCCCCGATTTCTTGTTGCTCGTCCGCAAAGTCACTGTCGCGGGCAAGATGATCGGCCCGCCCGTCCCGTCCAGAAACAGACGGGGATCACGGGTCCCGGTATCCCCGGTAATCCGCAGCGTCTTTGTCCCCGTGCCGAGCGCCGCCGCATTCGTGATCCGCAGCCCGCCGTCGTCGATGTTGATGTTCCCCGCGAAGGTGTTGTTCCCCGAAAGCGTCCACACGCCCGCACCCTGATCCTTGTAAAGGGTCAAACCCGGAGCCGTCCCGCTCGCCAACACCCCGGAGATCTCGCCGTCCCCGGCCCCGCGCAGGTAAAGGTTCCGCGACACCGAGTCCGCGATCGCGATGCCGCCGGAAAACGTCAGCTTCCCGGACTGCGACCAGACGTGCAGGTCGTTGTCGCCCGCCACCATGCTCACCGCGCCCTCGATCCGGTTCGACCCCGCCACGTTGATGAACGCGCCCGACTTCTTGTTGCTCGCGCGAAAACTGATGTCCGCCGGGATCACGACCGGCGCACCGCTGCCGTCGATGAGCAGCCGCGGGTTGCGCGTCGTCGTGTTGCCGATCAAATCCGCCGTCTTGACGCCGGCCCCCAACGCGCCGCCGCTGAAAATCCTCAACGCGCCGTCATCCACCGTCACCCCGCCGGTGAAAACGTTCTCGCCCGCAAGCGTCCACATGCCTGTGCCGGTTTTCATCAGCGAGGTGCCCCGCGTCGCGTCGTAGTCGCCGATGACCCCCGCGAAAACACCCTCCCCTGCCGTGCTGCCGCCCAGCGAGAACGTCTTGCTGCCTTCGCCCGAGACAACCAGATCGCGCATGAACGTCAACACGCCCGTGCCCGAATGCGTGATCGCCCCGCCGCCCGTCGTCCCCGCCATATCGATCACGCGGTCGGTCGTGCCGCCCGTCCCGGTGTAGATCAGGCTGGCGGACGTGCTCGCGCTGCCGAGCTTGAGCACGTTGTTCCCTGGCGTCAGAGGCGCCCCCAGCGAGCTGGGCTCCCCCAGATTCCCCAACGCGGTGACGATAAAGGAGCCCCCGCGGCACCACGTCCAGCCCGCGTACGTGCTGTTCGTGGCTGTCAGCGCCAATGTGCCGGTCCCTCGCTTCTCGAACGGATGCGGCCCGTTCATGTCGCTGATCGTCCCGCTCACGGTGCCGTACCCGACGTTGTTCCCGATCAGCCCGTCAGCCGAGTCGGTGATGTCCCCCGCAAAAATAACCGGCCCCGCCCATTCGGCGTTGTTCTCCAGCCGCAGTTGACCGTGCTGGTCGCAGATGTTCCCGCCGTAAAGAATAGCGGTGGCGCGTTTGGTGACCGCATTGCTCACGAAAAGCGATGCGTGCGGGAGCACGTGGATCACCGCCGCCGCGTTGTCCGCCCCGTTCATCCGCGCCCGCCCCGACGCTGGCGCCGCCCCGATGCCGACACGCCACTCACCCGAGAAACCGCTGGCGTCGCCGTCCAGCACATTGAGGTTCGCGCCCGTACCCAACGTCACGTTCACCGTGCCCGTCCCGCTCAGTCCCGACGAAAGCCCCGTATACTCGCTCTGCGGCACCGTCAGGTTCAGCACACCGTCGTTCACGACCGGCCCCGTGCCCAGCGCCTGCACATGGCTGGCCGTCAGCGTCCCCGACTGAACCGCCGTGCCGCCACTGTGCGTGTTGGCGGCAGAAAGCACAACCGTCCCGCTCGCCTCCGACACGATCCCGACCGCCGACGCCCCGCCGTCCGACACAATCCCGTCGATACGTGTCTCACCCGCGCCGGAAACCGTCAGCGTCTTGCTCCCCGGCGCGCCGCCTGCCGCCCCGCCAGACACATCGCCCGCGAACGTGAGAGCATGCCCCGTGCTCTCGTTCCTGAACGTGTAGGCTCCCGCCGCTGTATCGGCGCCCAGCCGAACCGCTGCGTTGACCGTCGGCCCGTTGCCCGCATCCTCCCCCAGCCGGAAGAGCCCGCCCGATTCCATGACCAGCGTCTGGGCGTTCGCACCGCCTGTGCCGATGACATACGCCGCGACACCGGACGACTCGAACACAACATTCAAGATGCTTTGCAGCCCTAAAAGGCTGAGCGTGGTATTGCCGTTCCCCGCGCCGTTAAACGTGGCCGTTTCGCCCGTCCCGTAACCGGGATAATACGCCGCGCTCCAGTTCACATGATCGGCCCACACGGCACTGGCGCTCCCGCCCCACACGCCGTCTGCCGCCCAGACGCCGCAGACGCTTGCCGCCACACCGATCCCCGCGAAGAGTCCCAAACGACGACGCACCTGTTCCTCTAACCACATAACACCACCCCTTTCACCTCGCCATGCTGACGCGCCACACGAATTTGATTAGGGTTATAGTAGACAATGAATCATTGGAACGTCAACACGGGATACCGCACCAAACAGGAATCCGACGTTACGGGCGATCGGCCAAAGCGAGCATCCTCGCGAGCGCCCCGATCGCGCCGTCCACCGTCGCCTCGGCAGCCACGACCTCCGGCACGCGCCCAAAGGCCGCCAGCGCCGCCGATGTGGGCTTGCCGATTGTCACGACCTTCTTGCCCTCCAGCGCGGAGGCGGGCCACTGCGCCATGAACGCCTCCACCGCCGACGCGCTGGCGAAAAACACCGCGTCGAAATCCGGCTGGGACGGGTAACGGACCATCTCGTTCGTGTAGAGCAGCACGTCATCGACCGCCGCCCCCTTATCCTTCAACACCTCCGCCAGCAGTGCCCCCGCCTTCTCGGAACGCAGCCGCAACACGCGCTGCCCCTCGAACGTGTGCTGCCGCAACACCTCCGCCAACCCCTCCGCGCTGTAGTCCATCGGCGGCGACAGCTCGGGCGTCAGACCGTACCGCCTGAATGCCGCCAGACTCCCCGGCCCGCACGCCATCAGTCTCGGCAGGGAACGCATGTCGATCCCCGCCGCCCGCACCTGCCCCATGAAAAGATCGACCGCCGTGGGCGACGTCAGCACCACCCAATCGTATTCCGCGAGACGACGGATCGCCTCCGCCGCCCCGCCGCACGGCGCCAGACGGATCAGCGGACGCGACAGCGGCACGCCGCCGAAATCAACAACCCGCATCGCCGCCTTCTCCAGCAGCGACTCGCTGCACGTCAGCAGCACACGGCAACCGCGCAGCGCCCCCGTGTCGCGCCGGAAGGCACTCGCCGCCACCTGTCCGATCACCAGCAACCCCGGCGCGTCATGATCCAGCGCACACGCGGCACCGCCGCGCAGCCCGGCCAGCGTTGTCCTTAAAACCGTCTCGTCGTCTGCCCCGGCATTGAACACAATGGACGCGGGCGTTGCCCCCTCGCGCCCCTCTTCGATCAACTGGCGGGCCATGTCCCCGGCCACCCTCACGGACATGAACAGCACCAGCGGCAGATCCCTGCGCACCGCCAGCGAGACCCCTGCCACCTCCCCGCCCTCGGCGCGAGGCGTCAGCGCCGTGAAACCGCGCGACACGCCGCGCCGCGTCAGGAGCATCCCCGTCCCCGTCGTGGCAACCGTCAACGCGCTCACGCCAGCCATCACCCGGTACGGCAAAGCCAGCCGGTCAAGCTCGTCCGTCTCCTCCGCCAACCGCCCGAACAGCCCCGGGTCTCCGCCCTTGAGCCGCACCACCCGTTTGCCACGCCGCGCGTGATTCGCGATCAGCGAGGTGATGTCCGGCTGCCTCACCGAGTGCTCGCCGCACCGCTTGCCCACAAACACCCGCTCCGCCTCCGCCGGCAGGAACGACAGCAAGTGGTCGTCCATCAGCACATCGTAGAGGCACACATCCGCCTGCTGGAGCGCCCGGATGCCGCCCCATGTGCAGTAATCCGCCGAGCCGACCCCCGCCCCGACGAACCGCACGGACTTCACGAAATACGAGCGCACCCGCGTCCAGACCGGATCGCCCAGCCGGAACGTCACCGCCAAATACCCCTGCCCCTCCGGCACCGGCAGCTCCGAAAGCGGCACCCATTCCGTGACACGCTCCTCAAGCCCCAGACGGATCAAGGCCGCGCCTGCCATCAGGATCGCATCGAACGCGCCCGCGTCGAGCTGCTCCAGACGCGACGGGATGGTGCCGCGGATGGGCTTGAGCGCCGCATCCGGGAAACGCGCCCTGCAGCAGGCTTCACGCCGCCCGCTGCTCACACCCAACACCGGCTTCGCGGGCAGGTCCGCCCATGTCTTCCCGCGCGGCAGAATCCACGCATCGCGCGGATCCTCGCGCCACGGCAGCCAGAACCAGTCAATATCCCTCGGCAGTGGGTCCGGCAGATCTTTCGCGCTGTGGACCGCCAGATCGATCCGTCCTTCGCGCAACGCATCGTCCAGATCGCGCGTGAAAAAGTCGGCGGGGCTGACGCGCAAATCCGTCACCAGATCGCGATCGCCCGGCGTGTCAAGCGGGACCGCCTCAAAACCGAGCTGGGGAAAGAGAGCGGCCAGCCTGTCCAGCGCATCCTGTGTCTGCACCAGCGCCAGACGGCTGCCCCGTGTTCCCACCCGAAAGGTCTGCCTCTCCATATTACGGCTCCTGTTGTCCGCCATCGCCCTGAATGCTGCGGCGCATCCGCTCGTACATGTCGCGATGCCCGTCCAGAATGGCGTCGCACACCTCAAGAACCTTGTCCAACGTCCCATTGGCCGCGCGGTACCACCGCTTGAGCACATCCAGATGCGCAACCCGTATCGAGCCGCCACACGCCTCGAACGCCGGATCGAGGTTGCGCGGCATCCCGAGATCGACCATCACGACGCCGCGCGGATTCAACAGCCGCCCGTGTTCCGCTACCGTAAGCACCGGCTCCTGCACATCCACCGCGCTGATGACCGCGTCCACCTGCGGCAACACGCGGCCGACCTCACCCAACTGCACCACCTCAACGCGCCCCGCCCACTCCGCGCCGGGCGACGGCGCGTTCCGGTGAAACGCCCAGACGCATTCGCACCCGCGCGCCAACAGGTTATCCACAAGCCCCTGCCCGACAACCCCCGTCCCGATCACCAGCACCCGCCGCCGGTCAAGCCCCTGAAGCGCCTCCTCGAGATACCGCACGCCGACCTCTTCGATCTCCTCGATATCCAGCAGAGGCTCGACCTCGTGGCGGATGTCCTTTGAAACGTGCAGCGCGGCGTCGCAAAGCTCGCGGATGATCGAGCCCGCCCAGCCACGCGCGGACGCCTCGTCAACAGCATCCTTCATCTGCGAGACCACATGGAACTCGCCCGGCGTCTGCGAATCCATCCCCGCCGTCACCATGCAGAGATGCGCGAACGCCTCAAACCCGTGCTTCATGTAATAACGGTCTGGCGCCAACTGGTCAAACCGCAGCAACCGCCGCAGGATACCGCAGGTGCTGGCCTCCTTCGAAATCGCCGCGACCACCTCAATGCGGTTGCAGGTGTTCAGAATGAAAAACTCATGCACGCCCCACACCTGACGGATCATCTCCCCGAGCCCCTCGCGCTCCCGCAGGAGCAGGTGATACGGCGCGCGCAGATCCGCGTCCAGATACTCGTGGCTCGTCCCCAACACAAACAGATCGGAGCTTTTGATCGAATCCAGATGCTTGCCGAGGTTGTCTTTGATCAGCCGCGACTGGCGGCAGGACTTGCCGCTCGTGGATACGGCGATCAGCACATCCCCCGCGCGGATGATCGCCGGTGTGACGAAATCACCGTCCGGCCAATTGCCGTCCGCGCAACAGCACGGAACCGCGGCCCGCTTGGACACCTCAAGGACATGCCGGTTGACGTGTTTGTCATCCGTGCAGGCGAACACCAGCGCACACTCCCCGACATCCGCGTCCTCGAACCGCCGCGCGTCATAAACAATCCGCCCGCTCGCCGCCAAGGCCTCCAGCGGCTCGACGCATACCGGACACACCAGCCACACGGACGCCCCCGCGTCGAGCAACATTTCCACCTTGCGTTGCCCTACACGCCCGCCGCCGACAACAAGCACACGACGCCCTTCGAGCATCGCATTGATCGGAAATGTCTTTTTCTCAGGTCTGGCATCTCTCATAAAAGTCACAGGAACTCTAACATATCAGACCCCGTTTTGCCACCTTATCGTCGCCGCAACGCGATTCGGGCGCTCCCGCTCTTTAGGGTTGCCGCCAAACCCGCCAACAGGCAAAATACCGCCATGTTCCCTTCGATCCCCACAGGCATCCTGCCGCTGCTCCTTCAAGTCTTGGCAGGGGCAATCCTCATCGCCGGCGCGGCACGTTGCCTTTATCTGGGCGTGCTCGTGCAGAACCGCAGCCTCATCCCTTCACTCTGCCAGCGCACGCGCGTGTCGCGTACCCCCTTCGCGGCCTTCCATGTACGGCTGACACTGCTGGTCTCTCTGCTTTTTTCCGTGGCCGCCCTCTTTCAGCCCATGCAGGCGTCTCCCGGAAAATCCGGCACGCTCGTCACCGGCCCGCTTTTCTACGCGCTCACGGGACTCCTGCTCGTCGGGTTCTGCCTTGTCCAACTGCGCGTGACGTTCCGGCAGACGTTCATCCCCTCCGGCTGCCCCCACGGTCTGGCAATCCGAAAAGGCCTCGCCTACGGATTAGCCGTCATCCCGCCGATGGTGCTCGCGATGACCGTCATGAACAGCCTCGTCACCGCGCTGGGGCTCGAACCGCAACGGCAGGAGGTCTTCGACTGGCTGGGCGACCCGGCACTCCCGCTTGCGGTCCGGGCTTTTCTGCTGCTCGCCGTCGTAATCATCGCCCCGGTGATGGAGGAACTGCTCTTCCGCGGCATCCTCTTCGCCGCCGTCCTCAAGACACGCCCGTTCCTCTTCTCCGCGCTGCTCTCAGGCACCTACTTCGCGCTCATCCACTTCAACGCGCCGTCGTTCCTGCCCCTGCTGGCGCTGAGCGTCGCCTTCTCCGCCGGATATGCCGCCACGGGCTCGATCCTCACTCCCATCGCCATGCACGTGCTCTTCAACCTGAGCGGCGTGATCCTCTACTTCGCGGGAAACCTCTGACCCGGCGCGGGGGCGCTGTTTACAGCCGCCGCCCGCATGACCGCTCCGTCAGTTGCCTGCCCCCGCGCGGAAATTGCCAACCGCCTCCGATGTCCGCAGCGGGCGATTGTAAAGCCGCAGACATGTCACCTGCGCGCCCAGCGTCGCATGAGCGGCACCCTTGACCTCGCCCATGTCGAGCGGCAGCCGTCCCCAGCCGTATTGGCGCGTCTCGCCGCCGTCGCACAGTACGCCGTCCGCCACCGCCATCACCACGCCTGCCGAGAAGTCGCAGATGAACGCCACGTGCTGCCGCCGCCCCGCCTGCAAAACGCCCGGATCGGTGTGCCACACCGCGACGCGCCCGCCGTCGCACAGCTCGACCGCCAACGTCGGTGCGCCGTCCAGCTCTGAGGTGACCACCCGCACGCCCTGCCCTCCCTTGTCCTGCGAGCTGAAAAGCGCCTGCCCCGGCGCCGATGTCTCCAGCGAGAAACACAGTTCGACCGTCAGCCCGCCGTGCGAGAAATCGCCGAATTCGCGCGGCAACGTGGGCCGCGAAACCGCCCCGCCCGCGTCGCCCTTCTCAAGGATCAGCCCGTTCTGGCAGACCGCGCCGGGGCGCTCCTGATTCCACAAACCGTCGAGCAACGCCCGGTCGAGCGGATGCGCGCGCGCCACGGATTTCTGCGTCTCGGTGATCCAGAACGCGCCGTCCTGCTCGATCAGGTCAGGGTAGCTTATGCGGATCGCGGGACTCGGGTCGAACAGCACGATCTCGGGCTCAGACCAGTGGACAAAGCCGTCCTCCTTGACGACGCCGCCGGAGAGAAATGCGGGGTTGCGCCCCGCCCACATCCTGCCGCCGTGGTTGTGGTACCAGAAGAGGTATTTGCCCTCGGAGGTCACGAACAGCTTTGGGCAGGCGCGCGGCGTCTTGAGCGGGCGCTTGCCCGGCCCGTAGGTCATCGGCTCAGGCAGCGACCACGTGCGCCCGCCGTCGCGGCTGTAGCTCTGCGCGGGCGTGCCGCCCTCCAGCCGGAACACGCAGAGCAGGCCGCCACCCGGCAGAGGCACGAGGTTGTGCTCTTCCTGCACGCTGCCGAGCTTGGGATTGCGGATGCCCTTTTCGCCTTCGGGCAGGAGGTTGAAAACCAGCTTATCCGGGTCGCTCTCCGTCAGCAGATTGGGCGACTCGACCACCCATCCTTCGCCGTCCTGCATGAAGAATTTGCCGAGCTTCGTGAACGCGAAATAAACGTGCCCGTCTGCCACCTTGGGCTTGTCGATGCCCCAGAAATGGCACACCTCGCCGCGCCACGGGTTGCCGCGATCCACATCCGTCACGCGGATGGGGATGCGGTAGCGCTGTGCCGACCACGTCGCACCGCCGTCGTCCGAATAGCGGAACGCGTACCAGCCGTGCGTGTCCGACCGCACGCGCCGCTCGGAGTTCGGCAGCGTCACGATGTTGTCGCCGTTATAGGTATAGAAGGCGTAGATGCGTCCCGACGGCGTGATGAGCGGCGTCACCCACGAGGCCTCCGGGCCGGTTTCCGGCTCGATGTCGATCAGCTCAGACCACGTCTTGCCCTGATCCTTGCTGATTGTCGCCACCACATGCTGCCCCTGCTGCCCTTCGAGCCCTTTGCCGGTGGTCAGCGTGCAGACCCACGTGCCGTCGGCCGTCACCACCACATACGGCTGATCCGCGTAATGCTCGCTGGGGATTCGCAACCCGTTCGCGATGTTGCGCGGGTCCGCCGCGCGTACCGCCTGAATGTCCGCCGCGAAAACGCCTGCCGCGACTGCGGCAACAAGGAAAAGAAACGCTGCCTTCATGACTGCACCTCGCCGGGGTTATTTCTCGCTCAGAACCGCTTGCGCATGGCGCGCGTACACGCCGCGCGGATCGTCCGCGTAGTCCTGCAAGACCGCGCGTCCCTTGCCCTCGTGATCCCCGAGGCGCACGAGCGCGCGCGCCACGGCGATCTCCCTCAGGCACTTCGAGCGCTCGATGTCCGACGCCGCGTTCGCGTGCCCAGGCACCCCCGGCATCGCGTCCAGCGCGAACGCCTGCCCGCGAATGCCCGGCTTGTCGAGCACCGCCGCCAGCACCGGAGCGGCGGATTTGTCGCCCAACGCCTCCAGCGCCATCGCGACAGCCCGGAAGTGCGAGAACGCCGACGCCTCGGTCAGCGCCTCGGCCTTCCGCAGGATCGCGGGCAGAGCCTTCTTCGAGCCGCACCGCCCCAGCGCGATCACGTAGCTGTCGATCCAGCTCACGCTGCGCCCGAACTGGCTCATGCCCTTGAAGTTCCAGCCGTCGTCCCATTCCGACGCCTCAAGCTTCTCGATCAGCGTCTTCTCGCCCAGCGGGTTGCCCATGATCCCCAGCACGTGCGCGTAAGCCAGCCGCGACTCATCCGTCTTCGCCTGACGGTACGCCTGCTCCAGCAACGGCACCGCGCGCTTCGACTCCGCGAGCACCACCGCCACCTTCTCGTAGTTGTTGGTCAGGTCGCCGAGCCGCGCCACCGCCTCCGCGATCTGCGCGTCGCTGAGCGGGTAGGAGTCCACCGCCGTCAGCACGGAAGGGTCAAGGTTCTTGATCTTGACGAGGTGCTCCTGCAACGCCTTGACGTCGATCGCCCGCAACGGCACGTTCCCCTTCACGGCCATCGCCGCCGCGTAGCCAGCCGCATACCCCTGATTCTGGATGTCCGGCTGCATCCGCAGCACCGGCATCGCGTCGCGGTGCGCGCTCACGCCGAGCCCGATCACCAGCAGCCCGTCCAGCCGCTTCGGCAGCATGGCGCGGTAAGGGAAGTTCGCGCCGAAGAACTTTTTGCGTCCGAAATCAACCACGAAAAAGTTCTCGTGGCTCGTGTACCCGTGCGAGTCGATGTCGCTGTGCGACTGCATCACCGTGTCGGGGTACGTCCGCCGGTTGATCACGTCCAGCGGCGTGACGTAGAACGCCCCCACCAGCCTGCGGCGCTCGCGGCTGTTGACGTTCTGCGCCTGATCCCACAGCGAGGCGGGCAACGACTTGCGCGAACGCAGCGCGAAGAAGCAGAGGTCCGCCGCATCCGTCTCGTCTACAAAGCCGATGTCGGAGTTCGCCCCGCTCGAACCGAGCCGTCGCGGCGCGTTCCCCGCGCCTTGCAGCGCGATCTCCTTCGGGTCGATGTACTCCGTCTCCTCGCCTGCCGCCGCCGCGATGTCCGCGTTGCCTGTGCCGTCGATCACGGCCTTCGCACGGATCACGCCGCGCCGCCCGTCGGGCGTCACCACCACCACGCCTGTCAGCGTGTCGCCCTCGCGCACCGCGCCGGTGGCCATCGTCCCGTACCACACCTCCGCGCCGTTGTCCCTGCACTGGCGGCGGTACCACTCCGACTTGCCCATCACCTTGACTTTCGCCATCTGCGCCACGCCCTTGTCGATCTCCGTCGTGAACCCGCAGATGTTGCCGTAATAGTAGCCGCCGATCAGCCCCACCGTCTGCACGCCGCCCATGTGGTAGAGGTAATCGCAGACGATCACCTTCACGCCCTGCCGTGCCGCCGCGATCGCCGCAGGCGCACCGCCCGTCCCCGCGCCCACCACCAGCACGTCGCACACGCCCAGCTCGGGCAGCTCCCGCGCTTCCGCAGGAATCCGCGCCGACGACTTCGCGACCGCGCGGACGTGGATCGTCCCCGGAATGTCCGCC
>Ga0208244_100764_pt1 | contig 24772 bp, 22 predicted proteins | sample SubbioCR12Aug_5A_FD_184828 | JGI IMG/M metagenome (GOLD analysis project Ga0208244, IMG submission 184828) | Serpentinite rock and fluid subsurface biosphere microbial communities from McLaughlin Reserve, California, USA - CR12Aug_5A (SPAdes) | ecosystem: Environmental > Terrestrial > Deep... | reverse complement strand
CAGGCGGACGCGCCGGGCGCGTGGGCGACGCATGCCGCGACGCCTCGCGGATGAGACGCAGTTCGGTCAGGCTCTGCGTCTGGGCCGCCGTCACCTTCTTTTCGAGCGCCGCGACTGCCGCGCGGAGATCCTCGACCGCCGCGCAAGTCCGCTTGGCCCATTTCCAGATCATGAGCGGCGCGATGACGAGCATGATCGTGAAGATGACCCACACCACGATCAAAACCAGAAAAAGCCCTCCGCCGATCAGGGATGTCATCATTTCGGGTGTCATGGATGCGTTCCTTTCCTGTGCCGACATTTTACCACCGGAACGCCAGCCGGGTCGATCCTGTTTTGAGCGGTAAACAGCGGCCATATCGGGCGGCAGGAGAAAATCCTGAAATGGGTGTTGCCACGACGGCCCCCGTCTGCTATATTATAAACAATTTCGATAGACAAAGAAGACTATAGAGTGGCGAAAGGAGGCCGAGATGAACAAGCAGCGATGGACAAAAATACGGGTTGACGGGGCACGCCGGAAAGCCTAAATTGTGAACTGAATAACTCGACAAACTTGTGTTTAGCGGTTCCCGGCAAAGGCGACAGAGCGGCCCGGCACCAGAAAAAGCGAGGTGACACCATGAGCGAGACCAAACCCGGCATCCACACTTTATCTCTCCACGCGGGGCAGCGGCCCGACCCGACGACCGGGTCGCGCACCGTGCCGCTTTACCAGACCACGTCGTACGTCTTCCGCAACTCCGAGCACGCCGCAAACCTTTTCGCGCTCAAGGAATTCGGCAACATCTACACGCGGCTGATGAACCCCACCACCGATGTCTTCGAGCAGCGCGTGGCCGCGCTGGAAGGCGGCACCGGCGCGCTCGCCACGGCATCGGGGCAGGCGGCCATCACCTACGCCCTGCTGGCGATCACGCGGCTCGGCGACGAGATCGTGGCGGCAGACAACCTCTACGGCGGCACCTACCAGCTCTTCAACAACACCTTCCCCAAGCTGGGCCGCAAGGTCGTGTTCGTCAACTCGCGCGACCCCGAGGCGTTCCGCAAGGCCATCACCGACAAGACCCGCGCGGTCTACGTCGAGACGATCGGCAACCCCAAGCTCGACGTGCCGGACTTCGAGGCGATCGCCAAGATCGCCCATGAGGCGGGCTTGCCGCTGGTGGTGGACAACACCTGCGGCGTGGGCCTCGTGCGGCCCTTCGACCACGGCGCGGACATCATCGCCAGCTCGGCCACGAAATACATCGGCGGGCACGGCACCTCGGTCGGCGGCGTGATCGTGGACTCGGGCAAGTTCAAGTGGAACAACGGCAAGTTCCCCGAGTTCACGGAGCCGGACCCCAGCTACCACGGCATCGCCTACTGGGACGCGCTCGGCGACGTGCCGGGGCTCGGCAACGTGGCCTTCATCCTCAAAATCCGCGTCACGCTGATGCGCGACACCGGCGCGGTGCTCAGCCCCTTCAACGCCCGCGAGTTCCTGCTGGGGCTGGAGACCCTGCCGCTGCGCGTCGCGCGCCATTCGGAGAACGCCCTCGCCGTCGCGCAGTGGCTCAAGGGCCACCCGCTGGCCGCGTGGGTGAACTACCCCGGCCTGCCGGACAGCCCCAGCCACGCGGTGGCCTCGAAGTACCTCAAGAAGGGCTTCGGCGGCATCGTCGGCTTCGGCATCAAGGGCGGCCGCGCCGCGGGCGTGCGGTTCATCGACAGCCTCAAGCTGCTCTCGCACGTGGCCAACATCGGCGACGCCAAGTCGCTGGTGATCCACCCCGCGTCGACCACCCACCAGCAGCTCACCCCCGAGCAGCAGCAGGCCACAGGCGTCACGGAAGACTTCATCCGCCTCTCCATCGGGCTGGAGGACCTTGAGGACATCAAGGCCGACATCGATCAGGCCCTGAAGCAGGCGGCGCAGGCTTAACACACAGAAAAAGGAGGCAGAACATGAGCAGGATATACAGCGACAACTCACAGTCCATCGGCAACACCCCGCTGGTGCGGCTCAACCGCCTCACCCAAGGCGCCAAGGCCACGGTGCTCGCCAAGATCGAAGGCCGCAACCCCGCCTACTCCGTCAAGTGCCGCATCGGCGCGAACATGGTGTGGGACGCCGAGCAGCGCGGCGTGCTCAAGCCCGGCGCGGAGATCGTCGAGCCCACGAGCGGCAACACCGGCATCGCCCTCGCCTACGTCGCCGCCGCGCGCGGCTACAAGCTCACCCTCACGATGCCCGAGACCATGAGCATCGAGCGACGCCGCGTGCTGGCCGCGTTCGGCGCGAACCTCGTGCTCACGCCCGGCACCGAGGGCATGAAGGGCGCCATCCGCAAGGCCGAGGAGATCGCCGCCTCAGACCCCGCGCGCTACTTCATCCCGCAGCAGTTCAAGAACCCCGCGAACCCCGCCATCCACGAGAAGACCACCGGCCCCGAGATCTGGGCCGACACGGACGGCGGCATCGACGTCCTCGTGGCAGGCGTCGGCACCGGCGGCACGATCACCGGCATCTCGCGCTACATCAAGAACGCCAAGGGCAAGCCGATCCTCTCCGTGGCCGTCGAGCCCAAGGAGAGCCCCGTCATCAGCCAGCGGCTCGCGGGCCTCGACCTCAAGCCCGGCCCGCACAAGATCCAAGGCATCGGCGCAGGCTTCATCCCGGACACCCTCGACCTCTCGGTCGTCGACCGCGTCGAACAGGTCGAGAGCGCCGAGGCCATCGAGGTCGCCCGCCGTCTGGCGCGCGAGGAGGGCCTGCTCGTCGGCATCTCCTGCGGCGCGGCCACCGCCGCCGCCCTCCGGCTGGCGCAAGACGAGGCCTTCGCGGGCAAAACCATCGTCGTGATCCTCCCGGACGCGGGCGAGCGATACCTCTCGACCGCCCTGTTCGACGGCATCTGAGGCGAAGAAGCGTACATGCAATCCCCCGGAACGCGGGTCGGCACACCAGCCGACCCGCGTTTTTTTATCACTTTCACCGCCCCTCCGCCGGACGGAAATATTTTTCACATCATTTTCTATCTTGTCTATTGACATACTAGATAATAACTCCTATACTCCGCCCCCATTCAAGCCGCACAAGGCAAGAAACAACGGAACTAAACCGGCGTAACACGCCGCACGAAAAGGAGAGAGCCCATGAACAAATCCACACGCAACACCATCCGAATCGCCAGTATCGCGCTTCTGGCCGCAACACGCCTCGCCGCAGCCGACGTCACGGAGCTGCTGAACGTCTCGTACGATCCTACCCGCGAACTCTACAGAGACTTCAACCAGTCCTTCAACAACTGGTACACCAAGGAGGGCGGCGGTAAGGGAATCACCGTCAAACAGTCCCACGGCGGCTCGGGCAAGCAGGCCCGCGCCGTCATCGACGGGCTGGAGGCGGACGTGCTGACGCTCGCGCTCGCCTATGACATCGACGAGGTGGCCGCCAAGTCCGGCCTCCTGCCCGCCGACTGGCAGAAGCGCCTGCCGCACAACAGCGCCCCTTACACCTCCACCATCGTCTTCCTCGTCCGCAAGGGCAACCCCAAGGGCATCCGCAACTGGGACGACCTGATCAAGCCCGGCGTCGAAGTCATCACCCCCAACCCCAAGACCTCCGGCGGCGCCCGCTGGAACTACCTCGCCGCATGGGCCTTCGTGCTCGACCGCGAGCTGGGCGGCGACCTTTCGAAGCTCGCCAAACCCGAGGCCGCGACCGAGGTCGCAGCGGCGCAGGCCAAGGCCAAGGCGTTCATCTCGGAACTCTTCAAGCACGTCCCCGTGCTCGACTCCGGCGCGCGCGGATCAACCACGACCTTCGTGCAACGCGGCATCGGCGATGTCTTCCTCTCGTGGGAGAACGAGGCGTTCCTCGCGATCAACGAGCTGGGCAAGGACAAGTTCGAGATCATCTTCCCCCCGATCAGCATTCTCGCCGAGCCCACTGTCACCCTCGTCGACAAGGTCGTGGACAAGCGCGGCTCGCGCAAGGTAGCGGAGGCCTATCTCAACCACCTCTACAGCCCCGAGGGCCAGCGCCTCGCCGCCCGTCACTACTACCGTCCCCGCCTGCCGCAACACGCCGACCCAGCGGACATCGCGCGCTTCCCGGAGGTCAAGCGGGTCACCATCGACGAGGTCTTCGGCGGCTGGCAGAAGGCGCAAAAAGAGCACTTCGCCGACAGCGGTCACTTCGACCAGATCTACCTGCCCTCCAAAAAATAGACACACCACAAACCCTAAACCAAACACACAGGAGAAACGAAATGAGCAAACTCATCTTTATTTTTATCGCGGCGACCGCGCTCGCGGCCGCCGCCCAGACAGCCCCCCTGCCTCCCGCGCCTGACGCCAAGGCGGAAAAAGCCTCAAACCTCAGACTCAACGGAGGCCTCGACTTCCGTTTCCGCTATGAGTACAAGGATGACGTCCCCACCTCGGGCGGCGCCATCAACCACAAGTACCAGGACTTCTACAAGCTCCGCACCCGCCTCTGGGGCGAGATCGGCTATGAGAACGTCACGCTCTACAGTCGCGTCGCGAACGAGTTCCGGGGCTACCACAACAACGCGCAAGTCTCGCCGTTCCCCGACGAGCTGTTCATCGACAACCTCTATCTCGACATCAAGGGTCTGCTCGACGGCCTCGTCGACCTCCGCGTCGGACGCCAAGACCTGAAATACGGCGCAGGCCGCGTCATCAGCGACGGCACCGCCGGTGACGGCAGCCGCGCCACCTGGTTCGACGCCGCCCGCGCACGGTTCCACCTGACGGAGAAAAGCTCCCTCGACGTGTTCGGCATCTACCAGCGCCCGGAGGACGACTGGACGCTCGGCAGCCCCAACTACGACCTCACCGGGCGCACCGGCGGAGCCAACAACGACCACACCGAGGCTGCGGCAGGTTTCTACCTGACACTCGCCGAAAACAAGGCGTTCCCTGTCGAGTTCTACTATATCTGGAAAGACGAGAGCCGCTACTTCCGCAACGGCATCCGAACGCCGGCCAACCGCAGGGCCGGGCGCGACTTCCACACGCTCGGCACCCGCCTGACGCCTTCGGTCACGGAACGGCTCTCCCTTGAGTTCGAAAACGCGGTTCAGTTCGGCGAGACCGACGACGACCGCGACATCCTCGCCTTCTTCGGCTACGCGGGTGCCACCTACAAGCTCGCGCCCGAACACTCGTGGAAGCCCACCGTCACGGCGGCGTTGCTCTACCTCTCCGGCGATGAGAACACCAACGTCGGCGACGACAACAACTGGAATCCCGTCTTCAACCGCACCACGTGGTTCAGCGAGCTAGCGTCCGGGCAATACTCGAAATACTACTGGACGAACCTCCTCTACCCGCATCTTGAGGTCGCCGTCTCCCCCTCCAAAGGCCACAAGGTCAGCCTCGAGGCAGGCCCCATGTACGCCGCCCAGAAGGACACCGCGCAGCAGGACAACTACCGCGGCCTCCTCGGCATCGCCCGCTACACCTTCCCGATCCTCAAGGGCTTTTTCCGCGAAGAGAGCGAGGTCAAAGGCACCATCCTCGCCGAGGTCTTCGACGCGGGCGACTACTATGCCGACACGGAGACCGGCTACTACCTGCGCTTCGAGCTGGCCGCGAAATTCTAAGCGCCGCTATACGAGCAGACTCTCCCCCAAAACCCACGCCGCCGCCGAACACATGCGGGCTTTTGTTCGGCGGCGGCTTTTGCTATAAAGCACTTCACCTGACTTCACGGATCAAAGGGGGAAACAGACCCGGCATGAAGAAAACCACCTACCTCGCGCTCGCCGCCGCCGGAATCGGCCTCGCCGCCGCCATCGTCTACGCGGGCCTCAAAGACCGCCGACCCGTGCTCGTCTGCCTCGGCGACAGCCTCACCTCCTGCGGCGGCCCCGGCGGACACTACACCCATTGGCTCGCCCGCCTCATGCCGCACATCAAGGTCATCGACTCCGGCATCGGCGGCGACACGCTCGACGGCGGAAGGCAGCGTTTCGCGCGCGACGTCCTCGCGCACAAGCCCGACGTGCTGCTCATCGCGCTCGGCGCGAACGATTTCTGGCGGCGCTCGCGAACCGTCGCCCAGATGGGCGAAGACCTCGAAGCGATGGTCAGCGAGGCCCGCGCCCGCGGCATGTCGGTCGTCGTCGTGAGCTGTTTCGGCGACCGCCACTTCTGGGAGGAAACCTGTGTCGAGTTCGACCCCGCGCGTTTCAGGCTCGCCAGCGCGATCGCCAACATGGAGCGCGAGGTCTGCGCCCGGCACGGCAGCCGCTACGTCCCCAACATGCAGGTGGACATCAAGCCCAACCGCCTGCCGCCCTTCTGGGACGAGACCGACCACCCCAACCGCGCGGGCAACGAGCAGGTGGCGCTGCGCCTCATGCCCGCCGTCCGCGCCGCGCTCGAACAGCGCCGCGCCGCACGCTGAACGGTTGCGGCCCGGCGAAGCGCTGTGTTAAAGTAACCGCGAAACAGACCAGAAAACAGGGAGCGATCACAATGGATTGGCGCAACGAACTGAGCGGGATCATGGGCGGCAAGGCGCGCGTCACGCGCGCGGAGCAGGAGAACGCGATCTTCGAGGAGTTCCTCGACGCCGTCGCCATGCCCGCGCTCTCAGAGGTCGCCGACGAGCTGACCGCCCGCCACGGCCGCGAGGCGCAGGTGCGCCGCGCCCCCGCCTCCGTCACCCTCAGCGTCCGCGCCGGGGATGTCGAGGAGATCACCTTCCGCATCATGAAGCACTTCGTGCAGAACGGCATCCTGCCGCGCGCCGAGGTCCGCCTCAACCGCGGCACGCGTTACGTGAAATACGAGAGCATGTTCAAGGAAGACCCGCAGAACTACCCCATCTCCGCCGTGACCAAAGAGGAGATCATCGGCTGCTTCATCCGCTACTACCGGATGGTCATGAGCCAAGGGCAGGCGGGTCAGGCGGATTGAGCGGGGCAGGCGGCGCGATGGAAGTCTGTGTCTTAGCGAGCGGCAGCAAGGGGAACTGCATCTACGTGTCCGGCGGCGGTACGTCGCTGCTGGTCGACGCGGGCCTCTCCGCCCGCGAGCTGGTCAAGCGCATGGGTGCCGCAGGCATCGACCCGGAATCGCTCCACGCCGTGCTCTTCACTCACGACCACGCCGACCATTTCCGCGGCATCGAGGTCTTCAGCCGCAAATATCCAGTCCGGCTTTTCGCCAACGAGGGCACCGCCTCCGGCATCGAGGCCAACTTCCCCAAGGCCTCCTTCGCATGGGAGATCTTCGAGACCTCCGCCGAATTCGAGATCGGCGGCCTCCGCGTCGAGGCCTTCACCGTCTCGCACGACGCCTCCGACCCCGTCGGCTTTGTCTTCGACGACGGCACCTCCCGCCTCTGCCTCGTCACCGACCTCGGCCAGCCCTCCGCCGTCGTCCGCGCCAAGCTCGCCCGCTGCCACGCCGCCATCCTCGAAAGCAACCACGACCCCGACATGCTCATGGCCTCCGACCGCCCGTGGTCGCTCAAGACCCGCATCGCCGGACGCAGCGGCCACCTCTCCAACGACGACGCCGCCGAGCTGGCCGGCGCCGCCGTCCCCGCCCAGCTCCACACCCTTCTCCTCGCGCACCTCAGCGGAGAGTGCAACACCGCCGCCCTCGCCCTCAACACCATGCGCCGCGCCCTCCGCGCCGCAGGCCGCGCCGACATCCATGTCGAGGTCCTCAGCCAAGAGCGCGTCAGCGCCCGTTTCAGGATTTAGGCGTTTAGGGTTGACACTGCCGCGAGGTGCGAATACGCTTCAACCCAATTCAATTTCACAAGGGAGGATCAGACCATGAAACGTGTGTGTATGATGGTGTTGTTGGCTATGGGTGCGGCAGTCTCGTTCGGCGCGGAGGCGTGCTGCGGCGCGGCGGCCCCGAACACCCTCACGGCCCAGGAGAAGCAGGAGGGCTGGCGGCTGCTGTGGGACGGCAAGACCAGCGAAGGCTGGCGCAGCGCCCGGCGCGACAGCTTCCCCGAGAAGGGCTGGGAGATCGCGGACGGCACGCTGACCGTCCTCCCCAAGCTGCTCGGCGGCGGCGCGGGCGACATCATCACCAAGGAGACCTTCACGGACTTCATCCTCAAGGTGGACTTCATGCTCACCGAGGCGGCCAACAGCGGCATCAAGTATTTCTACGACCCCAAGGTCAACGGCGGCACGACGCTGGAGTATCAGGTGCTGTGCGACAAGCACCCCGACGCCAAGAACGGCCGCGACGGCAACCGCCGCGTGGCCTCGTTCTACGACGTGATGCCCGCCCCCACAGCCAAGGCCAAGCCCGCGGGCGAGTGGAACACCGCGATGATCGTCAGCAAGGGCCGCAAGGTCGAGCACTGGCTGAACGGCGAGAAGGTGCTGGAGTTCGAGCGCGGCTCGGAGGCGTTCCGCGAAGCCGTCGCGAAGAGCAAGTTCAACAAGCACCCGAACTGGGGCGAGCAGCCGACCGGCCACATCCTCCTGCAGGATCACAACGACCGCGTCTCTTACCGCAACATCAAGATCAAGGTGCTTTCGGAGTAGACGCCGTACCGGTCGAGCCGAAGCCGCCCGCGCCCCGGACGGTCTCGGAGACCTCCGCCACCTCGGCGGTCTCGACGTGCAGCACGGGCGCGATGACCATCTGCGCGATGCGCATCCCCGGCTGCACCTCGAAGGGCTCCTGCCCCAGATTGACGAGAATCACGCCGACCTCGCCGCGATAGCCTTCGTCGATCGTCCCCGGCGTGTTGAGCAGGGTGACGCCGTGCTTGAGGGCCAGCCCGCTGCGGGGGCGCATCTGCGCCTCGGTGCCGTGAGGCAGCTCCATCACGAGGCCGGTCCGCACCAGCTTGCGCTCGCCGGGCTGGAGCCGCGCCGCCTCGCACGCGCACACGTCCATGCCCGCGTCGCCCGGACGCGCGTAGGCCGGCAGCACCGCGTCGGGATGGGTCTTCAGGAATTTCACGGTCATGCCTCAAAGTATAGCAGAGCGCGCGGCGGGGAGGCAATGCCTGTCGCGCCCCTGCGGCACGAAACGGAGAGGGCGCCCCCTGAGGGGGACGCCCTTCCGTCTTTTCCCGTCTTGCCCGCGCCCCGCGCGCCTCAGCCTGCGGCGATGGCGATGCGGCGCGGCTTGACCTCCTCCCGTTTCGGGAGGGTGAGGATCAGCAGACCGTTCCGGTGGGCCGCCTTGACGCCCGCGGTGTCCACGCGCTCGGGCAGGTCGAACGCCGTGCGGTAGCGCACCTCGGGGATCTCGTTGAGCACCAGCGTGTGCTCTTTGACGTTCTGCACCGTGTTCTCGGCGGTGATGGACAGCGTGCGGTTCTCAAGCGTCAGCTCGATGTCCTTCTCGCCGACGCCCGGCAGCTCGACCGTGAGGGTGAAAGCGTCGTCGTTCTCCTCCACCCGCGACACCGGCGTGACCTCCAGACGGTTGACTCTCTGGGCCTCCTGCTCGTTTCTCTTGAGTAAGCTCATGGTTGCTCTCCTTTTCGTATGCGACAGACTTTACAGCCTCTCGATCGCGATCCTGCGTTTTTCGGCGGCCTTGCGCGGGATAGAGACCGTGAGCATCCCGTTCTTCACCGCCGCCTTGATGTGCTCGTTCTCCAGTTCGAACGGCAGGTTGAAGCTCCGCTGGAACTCGGCCTTCGTGCCGTCCGCCTGTTCCCGCTCTCCCTTGATGGTCAGCACGTTGGCATCGACGGCGACGTCCAGCTTGTCCGGATCAATCCCCGCCACCTCGGCCTCGACCACAAGGCCCTGCTCGCTCTCCCACACGTTCACCCGCGGATACTGCCCCATCCGGGTGCGCCATGCGGTGTTGAGCAACTCATACGGGAACTCGCCCATCAGCTCGTCAAAGACGCGCCAGGGGTTGCCGATGGTATTCAGATACGCTCTCATGTTGATTCTCCTTTCCTTTACAAATCATACGGTTCATCCGCCACTCTCACGATAGGCGCTTTATTTTTTGCATGACCCATGCCAGCGCGGCATTTATTTCTGTAACTTATTGCTATCAAGCTTCTTGCATACTTTTAACCCAGAACAATGACAGAAATATAAGAGACATTTTAGCGCATCTTATCGACGCAGAGAGTGTCATTGTGTCTCTTTGAGCCACCGGTTCGTTCCGTGGGCGTTTCGGAATCGTCGTGATCGCGCTTGAGCGTCGGGCCGGGCTTTTGCTACATTTCTCTGACGTATGCGTTTTTTCTGGCCCATCTATTTCGTTTCCGTAGCGGCAGGTTCCGCAGGCGTTTATTTCGCGGCGCCGATGGCCCGCCCGCTGGTGGAACGCCTGTTGGGACCAGCCCCTTCTGCCGAGGAGCGGCAAGGCAACGCCGGTCAGGCGGCACTGGTGTTGAGAACCACGCCCTCGCAACAGCCCGCCCGCCCGAAAGCGACGCCCGCCGGGACCCCGACAGGCGCGGGACAGCACGTGGACGTGGCAGATGGCGTCGAGGATCTCCCGCCCGCGCTGAACGGCATCTATCTGGTGCAGCGCGGCGAAACACCCGGCTGGGGCGTGACGCATCAGCGCACCATGACCTACGCGCTGGACGGCACGCGGAAGGGCTACGTCCCGGCTGGCTCGGTGTTCGAGTACCGGGGCGTGCGCAAGTCCTCTAAGGGCGCGATGGCCGAGTGCGCGGTGGTCGAGAACGGCGTGCCCGCCTCCCCCGTGTTGCTCAGCAGTCAGGACGCGCGGATGTTCACCGGCTCCTACACGAAACTTTCGGCAAAGCAGCTCGCGGATCTGCAGGCCTATTACGCGTTGAGCGGCAAGATCGCGGCACGCAAAATCGAATTGCTGCAGGCGGCAGGCGCCAAGAACCCCTTCTTCGCTGAGTATCAGGCCGCGCACAAGAAACTCACCGACCATATCGACAAGGCCAAGGCCCTGACCGTGCAGCGCGACAAGGCCACGGAGCTGGACCGGATCAGGATCAGCGACCAGTTGCGCGAGATGAAAAACGAGGAGGGTCGCCTGCGCGCGGCCTACGACGCGATCCACCAGAAGTTCCGTGAATGGAAGGCCCAGCACGCGAACGAACTCGAACGGCCCGAGAACGACCCCGAGGTGCAGCAGTGGACGCAGCAGATGAGCGAGCTGAGGCCGCGCGTGCCGGGGCTGGCGTACTGACGCCGCCGGACGGGGACACAAAAAAGGGGGCGACGCGCATCGGCGCGTGCCCCCTTTTCCGTTTTCTCCCCGCTTATCCCGCCACGGGCGTCAGCCGCTCGACGCCGCGCATGTAGGGACGGATCGCCTCGGGCAGCAGCACCGAGCCGTCGGCCTGCTGGCACTGTTCGAGGATCGCGATCACGAGGCGCGGCAACGCCACGCCGGAGCCGTTGAGCGTGTGGACGAGGCGCGGCTTGCCGTCCGCGTCGCGGTAGCGGCAGTTGAGCCGACGCGCCTGGAAGTCCTCGAAGTTCGAGCAGGAGGAAACCTCCAGCCACGCCTGCTGGCCGGGCGCCCACAGCTCGATGTCGTAGCACTTGGCCGCAGAGAAGCTGATGTCGCCGGAGCAGAGTTCGAGAATACGGTAGTGCAGGCCGAGGCCCTTGAGCACATCCTCGGCGTTGGTGACGAGCGTCTCCAGCTCGTCGTACGAGGTTTCGGGCGCGACGAACTTGACCATCTCGACCTTGTCGAACTGGTGGACGCGCAGGATGCCGCGCGTCTCCTTGCCCGCGGAGCCGGCCTCGCGCCGGAAGCACGGCGTGTAGGCGGTGAGGTAGATGGGCAGTGGACGGTCGAGGATCTCGTCGCGGAAGTAGTTGGTCACCGGCACCTCGGCGGTGGGGATGAGCCAGAGGTCGTCGATCGGGCAATGGTACATGTCCTCCGCCATCTTGGGGAGCTGTCCGGTGCCGCGCATGGAGGCGCTGTTGACGACGAAGGGCGGCAGCATCTCGGTGTAGCCGTGCCGCTCGGTGTGCATGTCGAGCATGTACTGGATGAGCGCGCGCTGGAGCTTGGCGCCGGGGCCGAGCAGCAGCGGGAAACCGGAGCCGGTGATCTTCGCGCCGCGCGGCAGGTCGAAGAGCCCGAGCCGCTCGCCGAGCGCGATGTGGTCGAGCGGCTTGAAGCTGAAAGCGGGCGCCGCGCCCTCGACCTTCGCCACGCGGTTGGCCGAGGCGTCCGGGCCGGTGGGGATGCTCTTGCAGGGCACGTTGGGGATCATCAGCATGGCCTTTTCGACGGCCTCCTCCAGCTCGCGCAGGCGGGTGTCGAGCGCCGTGATCTCGTCGCCGATGGCGCGGACCTCGGCCTGCACGGCGGTGGTGTCCTGCCCGGCCTTCTTGAGCGCGCCGATCTCCTTGGAGCGGGCGTTGCGCTGGGTCTTCAGCTCGTCGGCACGGGTCACGAGCGTCCGGCGCTCGACGTCCAGATCGCGCGCGCGCTCGGCCAGCTCGGCCGGTGCGCCGCGACGGCGCAGGCCCTCGGCGACTTCCTCGAAATTCTCACGGATACGCTTGATGTCTAACATGTCTGATACCTCACACGTGGATAAACGCCCGAATCATACCCCTTTCATCTTGCCCGCGCAAGTCCGGCGGGGACGGGGCGGCGGCGACAATATTTAATGTTCTAAATATTATGATTGACGAATGTTCGCGCCCCATGGTAAGGTGTGCTCCATGAAAAGCGAGGATAAGACCGTTTTGACGATGGCGCAGATGGAGCGCGGGGCGCGGGTGGTTCAGGCACTGGCGCATCCCTTGCGCATGGCCATCATGCAGGAGCTGATGGAGGGCGAGCGGACATGCTCGCAGGTGCAGGAGCGCTTGGGGTGCGCCCAGTCGACGCTCTCGCTCCAGCTCAAGGAACTGGTGGATCAAGGACTCGTGGCCACGCGCAAGGAAGGCACGATGAAGTACTGCTCGGTACGCAACCGCGACTTCCTGAAGCTCTTCACCTGCCTCCGTCGGCACCTGACCGAGGTGATCTGAACGTGCAAAGGGGAAATGGCATGAATAGAACAGAAGAAGGCAAGAAACTCCGGGTGGTGGTCATCGGAGGCGTGGCGGCAGGGCCGAAGGTCGCGTCGCGCGTCGTGCGCATGAACCCGGCGGCGGAGGTGACGGTCGTGGAGAAGGGGCAACTCCTCTCCTATGCGGGTTGCGGCCTACCGTATTACGTCTCCGGCGAGGTCAAGGAACAGAAAGAGCTGATGAGCACACCGGTCGGGGCGGTGCGCGATCCGGTTTTCTTCAGCAAGGTGAAGAACGTCCGCGTGCTGAACGGCACGGAAGCGGTGGCCATCGACCGCACCGCCAAGCGCGTGGGACTCGCGCAGCCCGGCAACGCCGAGGCGGCGTCGTGGCTGCCTTACGACAAGCTGGTGCTCTGCACGGGCGCGCGGCCGGTGCGCCCGCCGATCCCGGGAATCGAGAGGAAGGGCATCTACGCGCTGCACGAGGTCGAGGATGCCGAAGGCGTCAAGGCGATGCTGGCGGAGACCAAGGCCAAGGATGTGGTGGTCGTGGGCGGCGGGCTGATCGGCGTCGAAATGACCGAGGCGCTGGCGGCGCACGGCTGCCGCGTGACGGCGGTCGAGAAGCTCGGGCAGATCCTCACGATGCTCGACGCGCACATGGCGCGGCTGGTCGAGCGGCACATGGAGTCCAAGGGCGTGCGCGTGCTGACGGACACGGCGGTCGAGGCGTTTGTCGGCGCGGCAGGCGACGATAGCCGCGTGGGCGGGGTGAGCACCTCGCGGGGCGTCCTGCCTGCCGACATGGTGATCCTCGCGATCGGGGTGCGCCCGAACGTGGCACTGGCCAAAGCCGCCGGGCTCGCGCTCGGCGAGACGACCGGCGCGATCCGCGTGGACGCGCAGATGCGGACATCCGATCCGGACATCTATGCGGCAGGCGACTGCGTCGAGATGCGCCACCTGCTGACGGGGCAGGCGGCGTTCATCCCGCTCGGCTCGACGGCGAACAAGCAGGGGCGCGTGGCAGCCAACGCGATCTGCGGCGTGCCCGATGCGTTCCCGGGTGTGGTCGGCAGCGCGGTCTGCAAGGTGTTCGATTTCTGCGTGGCGCGTACCGGGCTGACCGAGCGGCAGGCGCGCGAGGCCGGACACGACGTGGAGGTGTCGCTCGCGCCGGGGCCGGACAAGGCGCACTTCATGACTGCGGCGCGTCCGCTGATGCTCAAGCTGGTGGCTGACCGCGCCACGCGCAAGTTGCTGGGCGCTCAGGCCGTTGGGCCGGGCGCGGGCGATAAGCGGATCGACGTGGCGGCGATGGCGCTAACGGCAGGGATGACGGTGGATCAGCTCGCCCACGCGGATCTGTGCTACGCGCCCCCCTACTCGCCCGCCATGGACAATATCCTGACGGCGGCGGACGTGCTGCGCAACAAGCTGGACGGCGTTTTCCGGGGCGTGTCCGCCGAGACACTCAAGGCGGAGCTGGATTCCGGGCAGCCGCCGGTGTTGCTCGACGTGCGCACGCCGGGGGAGGTTGAACAGACGCACCTGCCGGGCTCGCTCTTCATCCCGCTCGGGGCGTTGCGCGGACGGCTCGACGAGGTGCCGCGCGACCGCCCGGTGGTGTGCTTCTGCAAGGTCTCGCTGCGCGGCTACGAGGCGGCGCGGATTCTTCAGGCGGCAGGTTACGACGACGTGCGCGTGCTCGACGGCGGGCTCGCGACATGGCCGTACGCGATGACATGATCTTACGAAAGGACAAATGAACATGAGTGCGAATGTGAAAGAACTCAACGACAAGGATTTCTCTCAAGCCATCGGCAGCGGCGTGGTACTGGTGGATTTCTGGGCGCCGTGGTGCGGGCCGTGCCGGATGCAGGGGCCGATCCTTGAGGATGTGGCCGCGACAGTCGGCGCGAAGGCCGTGGTCGCGAAGGTCAACATCGACGAGAATCCGGCGGCAGCGGCGCAGTTCGGCGTGCGCAGCATTCCGACGCTGATCCTCTTCAAAGACGGCAAGGATGTGCAAACCTTCGTGGGGCTCCAGCGCAAGGACGCGCTGGTGGGCGTGATCGAGCGGGCGGCAGGCGCGTGAGGCGGCAGGAACAAAAAAGGAGTTTGCCATGAAAACGGGCAAGGGTAAGGTTGTCGCCGCGTTCGCGGCGGGGATGGTTGCGATGGGCGGGGCGATGTGGGCGGCGATGCCGCGGCTCATGCTGGTGACACACGAGAGCGCGTACGGCGGGGTCGAGGAGACCGCCGCCGCGCTGAAAGCCGCGATCGAGGCGCAGGGCTGGACCTGCCCAGCGGTGCGCGACATGAACGCCGCGATGGCGAAAGAAGGCGTGGTGTTCGAATCGCCCGTCCGGATCGTCGAGCTGTGCAAGGCGCCGTACGCGAAAGAGGTGCTGGCCGACAACCCGGAGATGTCCACGATGATGCCGTGCGCCTGGGGGGTTTACAAATCCGGCGGCAAGGTGTATATCACGGGCATGAACACGGGGCTGATGGGCAAGATGTTCGGCGGGACGGTCGCCCGCGTGATGGGCGGCAGCGTCGCGTCGGACGAGCGGGCGATTCTCGGCAAAGTGATCCGCAAGTGACGCGAAACCGAAAGACAGGGGGAATGCCATGATGCACCGGTTGATTGATTTCTGCGTGAGGCGGCCCAAAACGGTGACGTGGGTGATGGCGGGCACCGCGATGGCGCTGGCGCTGTTGGCCGCGCTGCCGACGGCGGCGCCGCAGGCGTTCCCGATGCTGCACGGGGCGAAGATCGACACCGACCCGGAGAACATGCTTGCGACGGACGAGCCGGTGCGGGTCTTCCACGACGAGATGAAAAAGGAGTTCGCGCTCTACGACATGCTCGTCGTGGGGGTCGTGAACGGGAAGGCGCCCGATTACGTGTTCAATCCGGCGACGCTGCGGGACGTGCACGAGCTGGCCGCCTACGCGCAGACGCTGCGCGGCGAGGCGGTCGGCAAAAAGGACGCCCCGCAGGCGGGCGTGATCGGCATCGACATCATCGCGCCCTCGACGGTGGACAACATCGAGCAGGCGGGCATCGGGTCGGTCCGCTTCGAGTGGCTGATGGCCGAGCCGCCTGCCACCGCCGAGGCGGCGCGGGCGGTCCGCGAGAAGGCGATGCGTCTGCCGTTCATGAAGGGCACGCTCGTTTCCGAGGACGGGCAGGCGCTGGCCCTCTACCTGCCGCTCTCGGACAAGCACCTGTCGTACGCGGTGGCGAAGAAACTGAAGGAGAAGATCGCCACCTTCACCTCCGGTGACGAGTACCACATCACGGGGCTGCCGGTGGCAGAAGACACGTTCGGCGTAGAAATGTTCGTGCAGATGGCGATCTCCGCGCCGCTGGCGATGCTCATCATCTTCCTGCTGCTGCTTCTTTTCTTCCGCAAGCTGTCGCTGATCCTCTCGCCGCTGATCGTGGCGATGGTGAGCTGCGTCATCACGATGGCGCTGCTGGTGGCAACGGGCCACACGGTGCACATCATGAGCAGCATGATCCCGATCTTCATCATGCCGATCTCGGTGCTGGACGCGATCCACATCCTTTCCGAGTTCTTCGACCGCTATCAGGAGAGCCGCGACCGCGCCAAGGCGATCCGGCAGGTGATGGACACGCTTTTCACGCCGATGCTCTACACGAGCCTGACGACGGCGGTGGGCTTCCTCTCGCTGGCGTTGACGCCGATCCCGCCGGTGCAGGTGTTCGGCATCTTCATCGCGTTCGGCGTGATGGTGGCGTGGTTCTTCACGGTGACGTTCATCCCCGCGTCGGTGATGTTCATCGCGCCGAAGTCGCTGGAGACTTTCGGGTTGACGGAGCACCACGCGGATGAGGCGTCGCACTCGCTGATGACGCGGGTGTTGCGCACGCTGGGTCAGGGGACGTTCCGTTACGCCAAGGTTATCCTTGCTGCCGCAGCGGTGCTGACCGCCGTGGCGGTGTGGGGCATCGGGCGGATCGTCATCAACGACAACCCCGTCAAGTGGTTCGAGCCCAAGCATCCGATCCGCGTGGCAGACAAGGTGCTGAACGCGCATTTCGGTGGCACCTACATGGGCTACCTCGCGCTGGAACCGGCGGAGGCGTTGCCGCAGCCGCCGCACGTGACCGCGTCCATAACCGAGGCGGCGCGGCGGCGCGTCAACGGGCTGGCGGCGGAGAAGGTGGCAGGCGCGGCGGAGGTGTTCGCCAAGGTGAAGGAGAAGGCGGCGGCACTCGACGCGGCGGCACCCGACCGCGAGGCGTTCTTCGCGGAGCTTCAGGCGTATGTCGCGGCGCAGACCGATGCGGCGACGGACGCGCAGTATGACGCATGGGATGCGGCGGGACTCTTCGTCAGCGCACAGGCGCAGAAGGGGCAGGTGTTCAAGGAGCCTGCGGTGTTGAACTGGATGGAGGCGTTGCAGGCGCACCTGCTGACGATCCGCAGTCCGGACGGACGCCCGCTCGTCGGCAAGAGCAACTCGCTGGCCGATCTGGTGCGGACGGTCTACCGCGAGCTGATGGAGGGCAGCCCCGAGCATGACCGCATCCCGGACACGCGCGAAGGCGTGGCGCAGACGGTGATGCAGTACGAAAGCTCGCACCGGCCGCAGGATCTCGCGCATTTCGTGCGGACGGACACGTGGCGCAACACGAGTCTGTGGATCCAGCAGAAGAGCGGCGACAACCGCGACATGCAGGTGATCGTCGGGGATGTGGAGCGGTGGATCGCGGAGAACCCGCCGCCGGTGAAGCTGAAAGCGCGCTGGTTCGGGCTGACCTACATCAACGTCATCTGGCAGGACAAGATGGTGTACGGGATGCTAGTCTCTTTCCTAGGGAGCTTCGCGGCGGTGTGGTTCATGATGATCGTCCTCTTCCGCTCGGCGCTGTGGGGGTTCCTCTCGATGCTGCCGCTGACGGTCACGATCGGCCTGATCTACGGCATGATCGGCATCATCGGCAAGGACTACGACATGCCGGTGGCGGTGCTCTCCGCGCTGAGCCTCGGCATGGCGGTGGACTACGCGATCCACTTCATCTCGCGGGCGCGGCAGATGCACGCGGCGCACGGCTCGTGGCAGGCGGCGTCGGGGCCGATGTTCGGCGAGCCGGCGCGGGCCATCACGCGCAACGTGATCGTGATCGGCGTGGGCTTCCTGCCGCTGCTGGCGGCGCCGCTGGTGCCGTACAAGACGGTGGGGCTGTTCATCGCGGCGATCCTTCTGACGGCAGGCGTGGCGACGCTCTTCCTGCTGCCCGCGCTGATCCGCCTGCTGGAGCGCTGGCTCTTCCCGAAAGAGGGGCAGGCGTTCATGTGCAAGTGCGGGACGTGCTTCTTCGCGGCGGTGTCGGGCATCGGGGCGGTGGCGCTGAACGTCAAGTTCTTCTGGGACGTGACGTGGACGGCCATCTCGTACGTGAGCCTCGCGTGCATCGCGGGGGCGGCGCTGGCGTGCTTTTTGAACGGGCGGCGCAAGGCGTGCCGCAGGGATTGAAACCGGAGAAAGGAGCGGATCATGAAAAAGACGTTGCTGGGAATCGTGCTTGCGGCAGTGGCCGTGCAGGCGCAGGAGGCGGTGCCGACGGTGGAGGAGATCGTGGCGAAGGCCAACCGCGCGGCCTATTATCAGGGCCGGAGCGGACGCGCCAAGGTGTCGATGTCGATCAAGGACGCGCAGGGACGCGAACGCGCGCGGGAGTTCACGATCCTGCGGCTGGATCTGGAGCCGGAGGGCGACACCTCCGACACCTTTACGGGCGACCAGAAGTTCTACGTCTATTTCGAGCGTCCGGCGGACGTGAACAAGACGGCGTATCTGGTCCACAAGCATGTCGGACGCGACGACGACCGCTGGCTGTTCCTGCCCGGCCTGAATCTGGTCAAGCGCATCGCGGCGTCGGACACGCGCACGAGCTTCGTGGGCTCGGACTTCTTCTACGAGGACGTCTCCGGACGCAACCCGGCGGACGACGTGCATGAGCTGGCCGAGACCACCGACACCTACTACGTGCTCAGCAACACGCCGAAAGACCCGAAGGCGGTGGAGTTCGCCTCGTATAAGATGTGGATACACAAGGCGAGCTTCATCCCGGTGAAGGCGGAGTACTACGACGCGAAGGGCGAGAAGATCCGCGAGGCGCAGGCGTTGGAGGTGCAGCAGATTCAAGGCTACCCGACGGTGACGAAATCGATGATGAAAGACCTGCGCACCGGCAGCGCGACGACGATCAGCTACACGCGGGTCGAGTACAACATCGCGCTGACGGAGGACATTTTCACAGAGCGTTACCTGCGCAACCCGCCGCGCGCGCAGTTGCGCTGAACGTTTCCGGAAGAGGAGACCTGCGTGTGAAGCAACGGATGATGATCGGCGGTATGCTGGCGGCCTGTGCCGCGTGGGCCCAAGAACCGGCCCTGCCTGCCGGGTTGGGCGCGCTCGCCGCGCCCGCGCCCGCCGCGTCGGCGGAACCGGCCCTGCCGCAGGGGCTCGATCTCGGCATGTCGGCAGAGCCGCCGCAGGCGACGCTGGCGCAGCCGCGCGGGCGCGTCCTGCCGGAGGAGCTGAGCGGCTTCTGGGAGATGCGCGGCGGCGTACGGCTGCAGGACGACCCGCACGAGAAGACGGCATCCATCGGCGAGACGCGCCTGCAGGTGCAGTTCGACAAGGCGGCAGACCGCGCGGCGGTGAAGGTGGTGGCGGACTTCCTCTACGACCCCGTGCTCAACGACCACCGCGTGGATCTCGAATCGGGCGACGGCTGGCTGGACTTGCGGCAGGCGAACCTGCTGCTGCGCCCCGCGCCGTTCATGGACGTGAAGCTCGGCAGGCAGATCAACACGTGGGGCACGGGCGACCTGCTCTTCATCAACGACCTCTTCCCGAAGGACTGGAACGCCTACTTCATCGGGCGCGACGACGACTACCTCAAGGCACCGTCCGACGCGGCGAAGGTGTCGCTGTTCAGCGAGGCCGTGAACCTCGACATCGTCTACACGCCGCGCTTCGACAGCGACCGCTACATCGACGGCAGACGCATCTCGTACTGGAACAGCCAGCGCCGCGCGGGGCGGGACGCGACCGTGGACGCGGACAAACCGGACGGCTGGTTCCGCGACGACGAGTGGGCCGCGCGGCTCTACCGGAACATCGGCGTGTACGAGGCGGCGGCGTATGCCTACGACGGCTTCTGGAAGAGCCCCGGCGGCACCGACGCCGCCACCGGGCGGATGATCTTCCCCCGCCTGCAGGTGTTCGGCGGCAGCATGCGCGGGCCGCTCGGCAGGGGGCTGTTCAATTTGGAAGGCGGCTGGTACCGCTCGGCGGATGACCTGAGCGGCGACGACCCGTTCGTGCGGAACAGCGAGACGCGCCTGCTGGCAGGCTACGAGCAGGAGCTGATGCAGAACCTAACCGGCGGCGTGCAGTATTACGTCGAGAGCATGAACGACTACGGCGCGTACCGGCGCACGCTGCCGCCGGGGGCGCGCGCGGCGGACGAGCACCGGCAGGTGGTGACGTTCCGCCTGACGCGCCTGCTGATGAACCAGAACCTGCGCGTCGGGATGTTCGTCTACTACTCGCCCACGGACAGCGACATGTATCTGCGGCCGAACGTGAACTACAAGGTGGACGACCACTGGATCGTCGAGGTCGGCGGGAACGTGTTCATCGGCAGAGACGATCACACGTTCTTCGGTCAGTTCGAGCGCAACAACAACGTCTACGCCAGCGTGCGGTACGGGTTCTGAGGCGCGGGTGTCCCGACGCTACTCCTTGAACCAGATTTCGAGCAGACGCCCGATGATCTGGCAGCCGCGCGCGTTGGCGTGAACCGCGTCGCCCATGAACCAGCCGGGGGTCTTGCCGCTTTCCTGAATGTACGTCCACCACGGGCTGGTCATATCGAAGAACGCGCAGCGCTCCTCTGCCGCCACCTTCTGCATGCCGTGGCGGAAGTTCGGAGTGGTGGTGTCGATCTCCCGCGTGAAGGTACGGATGTGCTCGTCGCGCAACGCGCCGAAGACGGGCGTGAGCAGCAGCACCTCGGTGTCGGGCTTCTTCTCGCGCACTTGGCGGATCACCGAGCGCACGGCCTCCGCGTCGCCGCCGTTGGAGATGCCGCCGATCACCAGCAGGTCGGGGTTGTGCCGCAGCACGTACGATTCCACGCGGTTCTCGTCCTTGTAGTATTTACAGCCCGTGGAGCTTCGCAGCGACGGGATCTTGACGATCTTGCATTTTGGATAGTTGCGCATCAGCAGCAGCTCGAACGACGAGCCGGAGGTGTTGCCCATGATGCTGTCGCCGAGCAGCACCATGCGCAGTTCGCCGCCCTCGCGCAGTCTGCGCATCGTCTCGGGGATGTTCGCGAAACGGCCCGCAGGCGGCGTGTAGGCGATGGGATCCATCGCCGCGTAGATCGCGTCGATCTTCTCCAGCGTGCTCATGCCCGCGAAGGTGTCCTTCACCGTGCCGTTGAGCAGGAAGCCGCCGATCCGCGCCGTGCCGGGCGAGGCCACGCGCAGGACGACCGTGTGCTCCGCCGCGCGGTCGAGCCCCTTGCACAGCGGCACCGCGCGCATCGCGGGCCCTGCCGCCTCCTTGGGCGCGGAGAGCTTCCGGAAGGCTTCGCCGTCCACGGCGTATTCGATGTCCGCGCTGTCCTTGTCCGTCACGTCGATGAGGCCGATCTCTGAGCCCTTGAAGGCGAGCGTCAGCGATGCGCCCGGCGCGTCCGAGGCCAGCACGTGGCGGAAAGGCCCGACCGGGCTCGCCTGCCCCGGCCGCCACGCGCCCTCGCGCCTCACCTCCGGGTCTTCGTAGGCGATGATCCGCCCGTTGTCGTCGGTCTCGGGGAAAAGCCGTTCCGGCAGCGTGCGCGGCTTGGGCTTTTCGGGGACGGGATAAGCGGTCATCAGCGCGTCGGTGAACAGCTCCACCGCGTCGGCATACAGCCGCGCACCCGCGTCCGTCGGATTGACGCCGTCCGCCGAGAACTCCTCGAAGGTGATCACGCCCGAGAGAATCTTTTCCGCCGCGTACTTCGCGAGGTTCAGGCTCGGGATGCGGTAGTGCTCGGCGACCTGCTCGCAGGCCCAGATGTAGTCGGGAACCTTGCCCGCTTTATACGCCCCGAAGATCTCCGGCGTCAGCGTGTAGACCAGCATCTGGCTGTGGGTGTTGCGGTAGAGGACGACCTGACGCACGAGCCCTTCCACGGCGGTCTGCACCTGCCGGATGTCCGCGCCGCGGTCGTCCGCCGCGAAGTCGAGGATCGCCAGATGGCCGCTGCAGATCACCTCGCCGAACACGGGCTGGCCGCGGCTGCAGCGGTAGAGTCCGAACCAGCTCCCGCCCGGCTGCATGTGGCGCGTCTCGTGCGGGTTCGACTCTGGAAAATGCTTCTTGAAGCCCTTCACCATCTGCGCCGAGTAGCGCAGGTTGGCGTCCTTGAGCCCCTGCCCCGCTAGCACCGAGTTGCCGATGAAGAAGAGGTACTGGTTGCCCACCGTGTTGACCTTGAAATAGTACTGGCTGTTCTGGATGCCATCGCGCACCTGATAGAAATCCGCCACGCCCCACGCCGTCCCCGCCGCCATCACCAGAACCATCACCGCTTTTGTTAAACGCATCATCCTTCCTCCCTTTTCCTGAACTCTTCCCGAACACCGTCCGCGCAAGCCCTACCCCGCCGCCACGGCCTCCTTGCCCTCTTCGGCCTCCTCCGGATAAAGCGCCGCCATACATTCCGGGCAAAGGCTGTGGCTGAAATCCGCCTCCGAATGCTGCGTGATGTAATCCTCAAGCTGGTTCCAGTAGCCCCCGTCGTCACGGATCTTCTTGCAGGACGCGCAGATCGGCAACAGCCCGTTCAGCACCTTCAACGCCGACAGCACGTGCTCGCGCTCCGAAACGAGCTTCTCCCGCTCCTCCTCCGCCCGCTTGCGCGCCGAAATGTCCGCGAGGCTCGACAACACGAGCGTCTCGCCCCCGAACAGGAAAAGCTCCGCCGAATACAGCGCCGTGATCGTCTCGCCCGTCTTGCGGGTATACCGTCGCTCCCTGCCCTCGATCAGCCCCTTGGCCTTCAGTTCCGTGATCATCGCCTCGCGTTCTTCTCTTTGCGGCCAAAGTCCCAGCTCGTACGACGTCTTGCCCGCAATCTCAGACTCCTCGTACCCCATCATTTTCGAGAACCACGTGTTGGCCTCAACGATCACCCCGTCTTCCATGCGCGACAGGACTAAGCCATACGGCGACGAGTGGAACGCCTTGAAATACTTCTGCTCCTGAAAGGAAAGCTCGTCGAGCAGCCGCTGGTTCACCATCAGCGTCATCGCATACGTCAGGAAAATGAACTGGATCTGAAACACGATGTGGAAGAGCGCTTCCGAAAGCCCCGACATGAAGTAGTCGTCCGGCCCGCCCCGCACGAGAAACAGCGCGATCCGCACCGCAAAAATCAGGCAATACCCGCCGTAGACCGCGCGGACCCAATGCGTCAGCGGACGCATCGGCGCATCGATCCGCCTCAGCAGCAGCCAGAGCGTCCGCCCGCAAACCACCAGTATCGCGAACGCGATGTTCAGCGTCCGCGCCCACAGGCTGGGATGCCCGTACGTCAGATAGCCGTGCACCAGCGTGAACACGAGCAGGAGCGCCACATGGAAATGCTGCGGACGCCTCTTCCCGAAAAACCATTCCAGCCCCTGATACCCCAGCATCGTCGCGGAAAGCACAAACACATTCGCGACGATGATCGAAATCCAATCGGGGATCACCCCCCTGAACATAAACGCGGACAGCCCCAGCGTCTGCAAAACGAAGTTCAAGACCCACAGCCCCAGCCCAGCGAAACGCGCCCTATTCTGAAGCCAAAGCGCCGTAAGAACCAGCGCACAGATACCGACCGTCACCACCTCAAGAAATATGACCGTCCGCAAATCCAGAATGCTCATTTCCCCAAAACCCTCACCCGCGGAATCCGGCTACCTCCACCCCTTAATCCGCGCACGCCGTCATTGTAACACCCCCCGCAACCCCCGGCCACTGGTTTCTCTCGCCGGAAGCGCGTTTCCCCGCCTGCCGCCGCCCGGCTCTTGCCTCGGCACGTCGCCTTCAACTATACTCCCGGCATGACCTTCGACCTCCCCTCCTACCTCGCGAACCGCAAGACCCTCGCGGAAAAACACCTCTTCGCCTGCCTCCCGCCCGAAGGCACACGTCCCGCCCCTCTCGCCGACGCCCTCCGCCACGCCGTCCTCTCCGGCGGCAAGCGCCTGCGCCCCATCCTCTGCCTCGCCGCCGCCGAGGCCGCGGGCGGCACCGCCGACGACGCCCTCTGCCCCGCCAGCGCCGTCGAACTCCTCCACACCTACACCCTCGTCCACGACGACCTCCCCTGCATGGACAACGACCTCCTGCGTCGCGGCCTGCCCACCGTCCACGCCAAATACGGCGAAGCCCTCGCCGTCCTCGCCGGCGACGCCCTCCAGACCCTCGCCTTCGCCACCCTCGCCCGCACCCCCGAGAAAGCCCCCGGCACCGCCGCCCGCCTCTGCGCCGAACTCGCCGCCGCCGCAGGCCCCGCAGGTGTCATCGCCGGACAGGTCGAGGACATACGCCTCGCCGCCGCGCCCACCCGCGACACCATCGAATACGTCTTCCAGCACAAGACCGCCGACCTCTTCCGCGCCGCCTGCCGCCTCGGCGCCCTCGCCGCCGCCGCGCCCGCCGACGCCCTCGAACGTCTCTCCGCCTTCGCCGACAGCCTCGGCTTCGCCTTCCAGATCGTCGACG
>Ga0208244_100763_pt1 | contig 24776 bp, 19 predicted proteins | sample SubbioCR12Aug_5A_FD_184828 | JGI IMG/M metagenome (GOLD analysis project Ga0208244, IMG submission 184828) | Serpentinite rock and fluid subsurface biosphere microbial communities from McLaughlin Reserve, California, USA - CR12Aug_5A (SPAdes) | ecosystem: Environmental > Terrestrial > Deep... | reverse complement strand
ACGATGCGATGAAAGGTCTTCCATGGCAGGAAGTCCATGATCTGGGCGAACAGCGTCTTGCCAACGTACATCATTATCTCCAGCAGCCAGAAAGCTGCCAGACTGCACGATGTGCAGTTCGCCGTTCAAGTCGGAGACACTATAAAAGTCTCCGAATGCAGCACCAAATAAGGGTTCCAGACTCATGGGATCGTTTTTAACCGGACACTATTGTATATAAATAAAGAAAAGAAACTAATACGTGAGTCATTTATTCCCACTTACTTTTATGGTCAATACCTTTGCCATGACCCTGCTGCTGGTATCACTCGGATTGGCAGGTGAATCTGAATTGGCTGCTGATATTGGGATTGTTCAAGGCGCTACGCTTGCTCTGTTTTATGCTTTTTCTGCCAATGCACGTAGCTTAATACTCAATGGGTCATCCCAATATTCTGCTGGCGGAATAATGCTTAGTCGCATTGTGCTGGTTATACCATTAGCTTTAATCGCTTATTGGCTAAGCGTTAAAGTTGCCGGAGTTCCTTATTTACTTGCTTCAGTATTAATTCTGCGCCGCATAACTGAGTGGCTTGGCGAAGTGCATTTAAGTGAAATGGAGAAGCTAGGAAGCCAGTCTTTTGCACAGAGATATCTGATACTGCAGTCAACTTTGTTGTTTTTAGTCATCCTGTGGGTTGTTGGAGACTTCCCGCATCCTTTGCTAGGACTATTAGTCTGGGCAGCAGCACCCCTCACGTTAAGTATGAGATTTATTGGAAAATCTTTTACTAAATTAGTAGATTCCCCCTTCCAACTTGCTTTAAAAATGATGCCTCATTTTGGTTCCACGGCCATCATTGGGGTTACTGTTTATATTTTTCGCTTGTTAATAATTCTGCTAACGGGAAAGGAAATCGCAGGTGATCTGTTTACTGCTTTTGCAATCGGGGGACTTGCCGGCTCCTTATTTGCAAATGCATTTGGTGCAAGCATCGCATTGCATGAGCAACTTAGTGGAAAAAAGTATTTCCCTCAATCACTGCGTTGGCTATTAAATCTATCCGCAATACTTGGTGCTTGTTTATATGTGGCCGCTTCGTTAAATCTATCTGGATTAGATTGGACTGGGAAGTCCGATTTCTTTTGGCAAGCTGCTGGTTTGTCGATGATAGGTGGAGTTGTTATGGTGTATGCGCAGAGAATCCGATTCAGGTTGCTTCAAGGAGACGAAGAAAGGGATGTATTTGGCCCGGATGTCATAATTAACCTGCTCCTAATTATGGCAATACCTATAGCTGTAGTGCTGGGAATAGAAAGCTTAGTGACGTTGTATTTATTCAGTGCACTGTTGTGTTTAGTGTTTTATTTCAGTGCGCAACATCAGAACCGAATTTCTCACATTTTAGATAGTAATCCCAGACGACTCCTTTTCAGGATGTCGCTTATCTCAGTGTTTTTGGTTTTCCCTATTTTTTTTCAGTTAAATTCTGGGATATTTAGAGACACATCTGACCTGTTTGATTCTGGCGGTATGTTATTAAATGTACCTATACCTATTTCTGTATTAGCTTGTTTTATTGGAATATTAATACTTGCCCAATATAGAAATGCGATACAGTCATTCGTCATTATATTTTTTACTTTTATTATTTTAATAATTTCAACACTAGTTATTTCTACTGACAACGATTCGTTGCAGAGTTCAAAGCTAATACTACTAATTCAGTTTCTATTACCTATGTTTGGCTTGGTTTTGGGGCAAATGTATGCAAGAGGGATGCTAGATACAGACAAAGTCTACATAAAAAGTTTTCTTGTTGTGCTAGCAGTTATAGTGCCTTTGCAGCTAGTGATAACTATTACTCAAGATAAGTCATTGCTGACATCAAGTCTTGGATTGTTTAGTGTCTACCAACATCTCGATTACGTGCCAATGGTATTTGCGGCGGTATATGTGATGCTCTTACCAATGATGTGGTCTTCGATGGTTAGTAAGTTATGCGCTATAGTTTTAGGCTTGATATTGACGGAATATATCTCAAAGTCTTTGTCAGAGGTTGCACCATGGCTCATTCTGACTGGTTTGATGGTATTTGCATGGATGCGCTATCGATTGCATCGAGATGCGCTATCAAGCCTAGTACTAATCTTGTTTTTTTCTAGTTATCTAGCATTCAATATAGCTAGCGACCATTTGGAACAATATAAGCTCGGTATGACAAGCAATAGTGAAATAGGATATTTGCTAGAAGGTTATCGGAGCCAATCGCTCGAATCTCAGCAAGCCACAAAATATTTTGCAGATGATGGTTATGCTTCAACTAAATCACTGCTATTTGGTAGCGCTGTTACCCCAACTCGAACTGAATTCACTGGCAATAAAAACTATTATTCAGATATGACTTACAATTTTGGACTGATTGGATTAATGCCATTTTTGATTCTTCTAGTACATACCATCTCCCTTGTAAAATCCAACTGGGATAAAGTCTGCTCCACAATAGATGTGACTTTGCTAGTCTTGGTTGTCATGACACTAGTTGTCGTAGATAGTTTTTTTCAAGTTGGATTAAGGCAACCTTATCCGGGGTTATTTACTTTTTTTCTCTGGGGAATATTGATTGCAAAACTCACGAAAATTAAAAAGAAAAACTTATGTTCTTATTAAAAGATTCCTATCACTCAAAAATTGGTCTTACTTGTTTCTTATTGTTATTACTCGCGGTAACTGTAGTTGCTAGTACTAAATATGGTGGCGACTGGCGCATTTACCTCATATTTTCAGTAGTGTCTAATTTCCTGCTATTAGTCGGATTTAGTAAAAATGCCATTTTTTTTGATACTTTTATTGGAGTTTTTTTCTGGCTGGGCTTTTGGCTTAAAGCTTCCTTTAAGATAATTTTTTATGGAGGAGAGTTTAGTGAGTCAGTTGGTCAGTTTGATGGCTCAGGTGATGCTTTTGATCACGCAATCATTGTTATAACGGTTGCTTTCGCAGGGCTCCTTATTGCAAGGTGGGCCAGATTAAGATGGATGTTTAGTTATCGAGAACATCGCGAAATTGTAGATGATATGGGCTTATTTAAGGTATATAAGAAGCATCGAGCAGCTATTCTAATATTTTTTGTTTTGGCATTTTTACTAGTTGGAATTTCAAATGTATTTTTTGGGATCTATCAAAGAGGTGAAATACCAAGGACAATTCTTCCTTATGGCTTAAATGGAGTTTACACATGGCTGTTACTTTTTGGGCTTGCAAGCTTCAGTGCGCTAATAATGAGATTCGAATTGGCGCTCAATAATGCAAGAGACTCTGCTGTACCGTTAATTGTGTTGCTAGAGCTGTTCGTATCCAATGTGTCGCTGTTAAGTAGAGGTATGCTGCTTAATTTCGTGGCACTGTTTTATGGTGCATATAACCTTGCAAAAAGGTCCAGTATCAAAATTACAATAAAGCAGTTTATAGTTGTCATGTCTATATTTATTGTACTGTTTGGCTCATCAGTAATAGCTGTGAATTATCTTCGTACATTAGAACATCACGAAAGATTTATACCAGTCACAAAAGTAAGTAAAGAAAAAGTAAACACTATAGTAGCAATGACAAGTAGCCTCTTCATAAATAGATGGGTTGGCATGGAGGGAGTTCTTGCGGTGACCAGCTATGGTGACTCTGGCTGGGGTTTGTTTCGCGAAGCATTGAAAGAGCGTTACTCACATTACGAAACAAGTTTTTATGACCTCAACATCATAGATTCTCCATATGCTGATATGGATAAAACAAAGAATCACTATATTTCGTTACCAGGAGCCATTGCATTCTTTTTCTATCCCGGATCTTACTTATTCTTATTGATTGTCATGATCTTGATTGGTTTGTTTGCAGCCATGTTCGAGCTGATAACCTATAAATTAGGTGGAAAAAATCTCATACTTTGTGCGTTAATTTCGCAAGTAATAGCTTTTAGATTGGCTAGTTTTGGATACGTCCCAAGCCAATCTTATTTATTATTTGGTACCATCTTTCTCAACCTATTAATGATTTTTGTACTTATTTATATCTTCAATAAGTTCTACAAACCAAATCAGTAGGGTCAGAATAATAAAGTTTAATATCTTGTGAAAATACTTGTGATATCGCAATACTTTTGGCCTGAGCCTTTCATTATCAATCAATTGGTGAATACCTTGGTTGAGCAAGGGCATGGCATCACTGTATTAACTGGAAAGCCTAACTATCCAGATGGCAACATATATGAAGGTTACAGTGCTAAAGGCTTACAAAAAGAATATTTTGCTGATGTTATAGAGGTTTATCGTGTTCCACTTCGTCCGCGGGGCTCTGCCAGTTCCCTTAATCTCGTAAAAAATTATTTCTCATTCATTCTATCTGGCTTACGTCATTTTCCTCGGCTGTTGCGGGGTCGGGAAGTAGATGTGATCCTAGTGTATGTGCCATCACCGATTACTTCTGTGATTCCTGCCATACTCGTAAAGTGGCTAAAAAAAGCTCACCTTGCGGTATGGGTGCAGGATCTCTGGCCTGAGAGTTTGGCTGCGACTGGCCATGTCCGTAATAGGTTGGCTTTGACTTTAGTGGGTTGGTTAGTGAATTGGATTTACCGCTGTGCGGATACATTGCTGATCCAATCGAAAGCATTTCAAGCACCGATGCAAAAAAGAACAGATGCAGAGAAGATCGTTTATTACCCCAATTCGATGCATCGCTCAGATCTTACAATCGCAACCCAGACACGTCCATCAGAAGCATTGCTTCAACAGATGGATAGCAGTTTCTCAATTGTTTTTGCAGGTAACTTGGGTAAGGCGCAATCACTGCAAACAATTATTGAGGCTGCAAAGCAACTTCAAGATTTGTCTGGTGTGCGTTTATTCTTGGTGGGTAGCGGGAGTATGTCAGATTGGTTAGTTGAACAGAAATCTAGGCTCAAATTGGACAATTTGGTGATTGCTGGCAGATATCCGATGGAGGCTATGCCAGAAATCTACGCGCATGCTGACGCTCTGTTGGTCACGCTCACAGCAAGTGAAATTTTTTCGCTGACTGTACCAAGTAAAATTCAGGCTTATCTCGCCTCAGGAAAGCCTTTAATTGCAGCTATTAATGGAGAGGGTGCTAGGGTTATTCAGGAAGCGAATGCTGGTCTGGCATGTTCCGCTGAGGATGTGGAAGGCCTAGTCCAATCCATCAGACGGATGTATGCAATGACTGCAGAAGAAAGAAAACAGTTAGGACAAAATGGATATGATTACTTTAATCAGCATTTTGAGATGGAAGCTCAGGCAAAGAATCTTATTGATATATTGACTGCCAGAATACATAAAGTGAAAAAGGACAATAAGTGCGAGTATTAATCTTGGGTGCAACCGGCATGTTGGGTAGCACCGTGTTTCGTTTTTTTAAACAACGAAGTACGCATGAGACTTGGGGTGCAATCCGCAACTCTGAGATGAAGCAATATCTTCCAACTGAAACCCATGACAGCGTCTACTCAGGGTTGGATGTGCTGGATCAGGATGCAATAGTCGATGTCATGCAAAAGGTTAGGCCCGATGTCGTCATTAATTGTGTGGGACTGATCAAGCAACTTAAGAACGCTAATGATCCATTGAGTGTATTGCCTATAAATTCTATATTGCCGCATCGCTTGGAAAAGCTTTGTGCACTTACAGGAGCTCGGTTGGTACATATCAGCACCGATTGCGTTTTTTCTGGCAAAAAGGGGTATTACAAAGAGACGGATTTGTCTGATGCAGAAGACTTATATGGCAAGTCCAAATTCATCGGCGAGCTAAATGAGCAAAAACATGCAATCACACTCCGAACTTCTATCATAGGGCACGAGTTGAACTCCAAATATGCCTTGGTGGATTGGTTCTTGTCACAGGAACGCGCAGTCAAAGGTTACACCAAAGCGGTCTTTTCAGGTTTACCTACAGTCGAGCTGGCTCGGGTCATTCATGATTATGTTCTACCAAAACCTGAATTGAGTGGTCTCTACCATGTCTCGGCGCAGCCGATTGCAAAGTTCGATCTATTAAAGCTGATTGCAGCGCAGTACCAAAAAGATATTCAGGTCAATCCTGATGACCAGTTAGTGATTGATCGTTCGCTAGATTCGATCGCATTTACAGATGCAACAGGGTATATCGCACCAGACTGGCCATCCTTGATTGCCACTATGTATCAACAAAGATGAGTTTTGAAAATGTTTAAAGACAATATATTGATGATTACTGGTGGCACGGGTTCTTTCGGGAACACAGTGCTTAAGCGCTTTCTCAACACTGATGTGCGCGAGATACGCATTTTCAGTCGTGATGAGAAAAAGCAGGAGGATATGCGAATCGCGTTAGCCAGCGAAAAGGTGAAGTTCTATATTGGTGATGTACGTGATTATGACAGTCTGTATCAAGCCATGAATGGCGTGGATTACATTTTCCATGCAGCAGCGCTGAAGCAGGTGCCATCATGCGAGTTCTACCCGATGGAGGCTGTGCGCACCAACGTGCTGGGAACGGAGAATGTGCTGAATGCCGCAATCGCCCATAAAGTAAAACGTGTGGTGGTATTGAGTACTGACAAAGCTGTTTATCCTATCAATGCCATGGGTATCTCGAAGGCAATGGCCGAAAAGCTGCTTGTGGCTAAATCAAGACATATCAATAATGATGACACAGTGATTTGTGCGACCCGCTACGGCAATGTGATGGCATCTCGTGGCTCTGTGATACCGCTCTTCGTCGACCAGATTAAACGAGATCAGCCACTGACGGTTACTGATCCCCAAATGACACGTTTCTTGATGTCATTAGAAGACTCTGTGGACCTCGTGCTACATGCATTCGAGCATGGTAAACAAGGCGATATTTTCATTCAGAAGGCGCCAGCTTCTACCCTTGCTGATCTAGCGCAAGCACTGAAGGAACTATTTAAGAAAGACTTACCAGTCAAGATTATCGGCACACGACATGGTGAGAAGCTTTATGAGTCTCTGGTATCTCGTGAAGAGATGGCCAAAGCTGAAGATATGGGGCGCTATTTCCGTATTCCCGCTGATAATCGTGACCTCAATTACAACAAGTTCTTCATCGAAGGCGAGCAGGAGATATCAAATTTCGACGATTACACCTCGCATAACACTGAACGACTCAATGTCGAAGGTGTAAAACGCCTTTTGCTGAAACTCGATTTTATTCAGGATGCTCTCCATGATTAAGGTCATGACCATTGTCGGAACCAGACCTGAGCTCATCAAAATGAGCAGGGTTATTGCTGAGTTTGATCGCTATACGAATCATATCCTTGTCCATACTGGCCAGAATTATGATTACGAACTTAACCAGGTCTTTTTTGATGACTTGCAGATCAGAAAGCCGGACTATTTCTTAAATGCTGCGGGTGAAAACGCTGCCCAAACAATTGCACAAGTCATCATGAAAGCAGATGAGGTGCTTGAAAAAGAACAACCGCATGCGGTGATGCTATATGGAGATACGAACTCCTGTTTGGCTGTGATTGCGGCAAAGCGAAGGAAGATACCAGTTTTTCATATGGAGGCGGGAAACCGATGTTTTGATCAGCGTGTGCCAGAAGAACTCAACCGCAAAGTGTTAGATCACCTGAGTGATATCAATCTGGTACTGACCGAGCATGCCAGGCGCTACTTGATTGCTGAGGGAATCAGGCCAGAGACTATCATTAAGACCGGTTCCCATATGCATGAAGTACTTGAGCACTATATGCCAGGGATTGAAGCTTCCAATGTGTTGGATACCATGGGGCTTAAGGCGGGTAAGTATTTTCTAGTAAGTGCGCATCGTGAGGAAAATGTAGATAGTCCAGAGAACCTAAATGATCTATTGGCTACTCTGAATGCCTTAGCTGAGCATTACAGTTATCCTGTCGTTGTGTCGACACATCCCAGGACAAAAAAGAGGCTAGACGACTTAGCTGGTCAGCATATTCATTCATTGGTGAGTTTTATGAAGCCATTCGGGTTTAATGATTACATCAAGTTGCAAATGAATGCTGCCTGCGTGTTATCAGACAGCGGAACAATTACTGAAGAAGCATCATTATTGAATTTACCAGCGATCACGATTCGAAATGCTCATGAGCGGCCAGAAGGAATGGATGTCGGTACCTTGATTATGTCAGGATTAAAACCTACCCAAGTATTAAGTGCAGTTAAAGTGATCATTGGCCAGCATGATAAAGCCACACCAGTGATGCACCCGGTCGAAGATTATCAGGCTGGCCCCGTTTCCAAACAGGTTTTAAGAGTTGTGATGAGTTACATTGATTACGTGAATCGCACAGTCTGGTCTAAAAAGTCTGATGCTTAATAGAGCAAGGTTATGAAGCGAATTCTTGTAACTGGAGCGAACGGATTTGTCGGGCAGGTGCTTTGTCGAGAGCTGAGCAATTACTTTAGTCAAATTTTGGGACTGGTTCGTAATTCTGTGCCTGCCAGAAGCGGCCCAAGAAAACTGAACAAGCCGATAAGTGGGGAATTTGCTACCTTCTGAATATCCCTACGGGGGCGAAACTCAATTTCCATAGAATCAATATTTATGTAAATTGAAATCCAAACTTTCAATTTACATAAAAACATTGTATTGTTGGCCTGATGATTGCGCGCCATATACAACCGCTGTTAATACGGCTTGCCAGCCAATATCCTGTAGTCACGGTACTCGGCCCCCGGCAAAGTGGCAAAACGACGCTTTGCCGCGAGGTCTTTGCACATCTGCCTTATGTGAATCTTGAGGCTCCGGATATTCGGCAGTTTGCAGCGGAAGATCCGCGTGGTTTTTTGCGTCAATATCCCGATGGGGCGTTGCTGGATGAGGTTCAGCACGTGCCGGACTTGTTGTCTTATATTCAGGTGGATGTCGATAATAACAACCAGCCTGGACGGTATATCCTGACTGGCAGTCAGCAATTTCACCTGCGCGAACAAATCAGCCAGTCATTGGCAGGCCGCACCGCGCTGTTGAGACTCTTGCCTTTTTCGCTTGCTGAAATACGTACGGAAACTATTGGCGATGATATCGACACTTTGTTGTACCGGGGATTTTATCCACGCATACTGAATGCCGGGCTGGATCCAACGCAGGCACTGGCAGATTATGTGGAGACTTATATTCAGCGGGATTTGCGCTCAATGATGCAAGTGCGCGATCTGGGTCTGTTTACCCGGTTCATGGGTTTGCTTGCAGGGCGCGTTGGGCAACTGCTTAACCTTTCGCAATTGGCAAATGATGCTGGTGTTACTCATACGACGATTGGTCATTGGATGTCTTTGCTTGAAACGGGGTTTATTGCATTCAAATTGCCCCCGTATTTTGCCAACCTGAATAAACGCCTGACAAAAACGCCCAAGCTGTACTTTTACGATGTTGGTCTGGTGTGTTATTTACTGGGTATTCGCTCCCCCGGGCAGTTGATGAACCACCCTTTACGCGGGGCGCTGGTCGAAAATCTTGTCGTGGTTGAGGCCGTTAAAAAATTCTTTAATCATGGGGTGCACCCCAATTTCCATTTTTATCGTGACAGTAGTGGTCTGGAGGTTGATTTGTTGTGCGAAACCGGAAGCGGTCTTTTGGCTGCAGAAATAAAATCGGGGGAAACAGTTTCGCGTGATTACTTCAAGCACTTGTATCAATTGAAATCCCTGCTGGGCGATCAGTTAAAGCAGTCATGGGTCATTTATGGCGGAGAGGCAGGTCAGGCAAGAAGTGATATTGAAGTAATACCTGTCCTGCAGGCGGATCGGTTGTTTGAAACCTGGGTCAATGCACGATGAGTTTGAACAGATGAAGTATTTGGTCACAGGGGCATCTGGATTTGTCGGGTTCGCCTTGCTTGAGAGACTCAAGCTCAATGGCGATACGGTTGTGGAAGTTGGGCGCAGGCAATCTGGCAGCGATGCTGGTTGTTTTTTTCAGATAAATGATTTTTCAGCTGATACGCTTTTTACTGAGGCGCTAAGTGGTTGCGATGTGGTCATTCATCTCGCCGCGCGTGTTCATGTCATGCATGACAGCGCGGACGATCCACTGGCCGCATTTCAGGCGGTCAATCTGCATGGCACGGTCAATCTCGCGAGACAGGCGGCGAGGGCAGGGGTCAGGCGCTTTGTTTACGTCAGTTCCATCAAGGTGAACGGCGAATACACCTGCGGTCAACCTTTTACCGAGCTGGATGAGCCCAAGCCGCAGGATCCATACGCAGTGTCGAAATGGCAGGCGGAGCAGGCCCTGCATCAGATTGGCCGCGAAACCGGAATGGAGATCGTGATCGTAAGGCCGCCTCTGGTTTACGGGCCAGGAGTCAAAGCCAATTTTTATAGTTTGATGAAGCTGGTGAGCAAGCGGCTGCCTTTGCCGCTGGGTGCGATCCGGAACCGGCGCAGCATGATTTATGTGGGTAATCTGGCAGATGCGCTGATTACATGTGCGACGCATCCTGCGGCGGCAGGGCAGACTTACCTCGTCAGTGACGGCGAGGATGTCTCCACGCCGCAATTGGTCAAAGAGATTGCAGCTGCAATGCAGCGTCCTGACAGGGTGTTCCCGTTTCTGCTTTCTGTTATGCGCTTTTGCGCCCGCATGATAGGTAGATCGTCGGCTGTAGATCGGCTCACGCAGTCTCTGGAAATCGATAGCAGCAAGATCAGAAAGGAGCTTGGCTGGCGGCCGCCTTACTCAATGCAACAGGGGCTGCGAGTGACAGCAGACTGGTTTCTGCAATCGAAAGACGGGGCAGGGCAGCAGAATGATCGATAGTGTGTTCAGTTTTTTGCTGGCCTTGATCGGCCTGGTGGTTCTGCTGAATACTCGACTCAAGTATCTTGCTCTCGACAAGCCGAATGAGCGCTCCCTGCACAGCAGTTTCATTCCCAGAACCGGCGGGCTGGCCATCATGACCGGTGTTCTGGTTACCTGGATGTTCATTGGTGTTTCATACGAATGGTTTTTGCTACCGGCAGCCTTGATCGCAATTTCCCTGGTTGACGATATTCGTGGACTGAAAGCGCGCTGGCGCTTTTTGGCGCAGATAATCGTATGCGCGGTTTTTCTTGCGATTCATCCGCAGAATATCGCGATTTGGGCCATGCCTTTATTACTGCTGGCTATGGTCTGGATGGTCAATCTGTATAACTTCATGGATGGTTCAGACGGTTTGGCCGGCGGCATGGCGCTGTTCGGGTTCGGTGCGTATGCGGCGGCGGCTTATCTGGCGGGAAATTCGGAGCTGGCGGCTTTGTGCACAATTATCGCCGCTGCGAATCTGGCTTTCCTTATCTTCAATTTTAATCCGGCGAAAATTTTCATGGGCGATGCCGGTTCGATTCCATTGGGATTTTTGGCAGCAGCCATTGGTCTTTCCGGTTGGCAGCAGGGCATCTGGTCTTACTGGTTTCCGTTTCTGGTGTTTTCGCCATTTATCGTAGATGCCAGTGTCACGCTGCTGAAACGGATCCTGCGTCGTGAGAAAATCTGGCAGGCTCATAGATCTCATTACTATCAGCGTCTTGTGCAAATGGGCTGGGGACACAGGAAAACTGCACTGATGGAATATGGCGTGATGCTGATGGCAGGCGCCAGTGGCATCCTTGCCCTGACTTATGATGGCTGGCTGACAGTTGCTGTCATTGCAAGTTGGTGTTTGATTTATCCTGTCGTCATGATGGCAATAGACAGGGCGTGGGCAGCCAGAAAGTATTAACCCAGATAATCCATCAGCCCTGTCATTCCCGCGCAGGCGGGAATCCAGTTTATTGAAAAATCCCCGCGTAGCGGGTCAATGTCAAAGTTTTGTCCGCTTCGCGGGCTGTTTATTTTGCTGGATTCCCGCCTGCGCGGGAATGACGGGTTCTGGGGCTGATGGTTTATCCGGGATTAACAGAGGTTTTGCTGACATTGCCTAACACTCAAATTGATCTCGGATAGTGATATTGGCATAATATGCCAATTAACTTCATCAGGAGATCGACATGCCGACTCGTAATGTAGTGCTGACCAATCATCAGGCTTCTTTTGTCGAGCAACTTGTCACCAGCGGTCGCTATCAGAATGTTAGCGAAGTTCTGCGCGAAGGGTTGCGACTGGTTGAACAACGTGAGGCAGAGGATGCATCTCGTCTGGAAATCCTTCGCTCTGCTGTCAGGGCTGGCATTGAGGATATTGAATCAGGGCGTTTCAAGACTTTTGATAATCAGGAATCCTTGAGAACCCATCTCAAATCCATCACGGCTACATCAATCGCTGAGGTATGAGTCGGGTCTGGCGTGTCCGGTTGACTCAACAAGCCGAACGGGATTTGTACAACATATTGAGATGGACTGCTGAGAACTTGGGGGCGTGTCAGGCCGAGAATTATGCCGAGACGATCATGTTGGCAATTGAGGCCCTGGGTGACGGTCCAGATATTCCGGGTGTCAAGGATAGGGATGAGTTAGCCCAAGGTGTTCGTGTTTTGCATGTTGCACGGCATGGTCGTAAGGGTCGTCACTTTGTGGTTTTCAGGGGTGCTGAAGAACAGATCGTCGAAGTGCTCAGATTGCTTCACGACAGCATGGAGCTGACCAGACATATCTCCAATGATTAAATGCACTGAAGCCGGAGCATTCCGAAACTCAATCGTGTTTTTGCGGGTGCCGAGTGAGATCGATAGGCGTATTCCAGACAAGAGCTGCCTTGGGTTGAGTTAACTTGATTCGCAAATCTCCGCGCCACTAAATATACCGGCTAAACTGACGCAACTTTCCTGATGCACAGGTCAAATGGATTATGAATCAATTGCGATATTGTAAGTTATCTGTTTCCTGTTTTTGTTATCATTTCGTGCAATAGCCTCAAAGTTGCCTGACAGGTAGATATCCAGCTCACATGCCATCAAATAAAGAATCCAATCGTTTTTTGCCTGCAAGGTTGATCAACCTGCGTAACTGGCGTACATCATCGGCCTGGCTGCATGATGTTGCTGCTGCTGTGTTGGCCTGGTGGCTGGCTTATTTGCTCAGATTCAATTTCCAGATTCCCGCCAGTTTTGTCGAAACCATGTGGAGCACTGCTGCCTGGGTAGTGCCCTTACAGGCTTTTGCCTTTCTGATTTTCGGTCTGTATCAGGGCATCTGGCGGTTTGCCAGCATGCCCGATCTTTATCGCATCTTCAATGCGATCATTTTTTCAGCATTCGCCGTTGCCGCGGTGCTGTTCATGTTCCCGTCGTATGCTGTCGTTCCAAGATCCATTTTGCTGCTCGATCCTATTCTGCTGATTCTGATGATGGGCGGCAGCCGCATCGTTTACCGCGCATGGAAAGAACATAAGTTGTACGGCAACACCAACAAGCTTGGTAAGGCGGTACTGGTGCTGGGTGCAGGCGAGGCGGCCATCAGCCTGGTACGTGATCTGGCACGCAGCGAAGAGTGGCGGGTGGTGGGAATACTGGATGATGACAAGGCGATGCAGGGTCGTCAGATACAGGGCGTCAAGGTGATTGCCGATATTGCCAAGCTGCCCGAGGTTTCCCGGCGGCTGTCAGCCAGCAATGTGATTGTCGCCATGCCTTCAGTCGCTCATCAAGCCCGTAGACGCGCCGTGGAGATCGCCAATGAATGCGGCTTGACCGTACTCACTGTGCCTTCGTTTGAGGACCTGATGAGCGGCAAGGTGAGCGTTTCGCAGATCCGGCCAATCGAGGTGGAGGACTTGCTTGGACGCGAACCGGTGAAGCTGGACGATGCCGGTATGCACGAGTTTCTGCAGGGTCAGGTGGTGATGGTCACCGGAGCAGGCGGCTCCATCGGCTCCGAGCTGTGCAGGCAGATTGTGCGATTCAACCCGGCCATGCTGATTTGTTACGATTTGTCCGAATATGCTCTTTATCAGCTGGAGCAGGAGTTCGCCGGCAGACATATGAAATCCAGAGTGATTTATCTGGTTGGCGATATCAAGAACGAAAAACGCCTGAAACAGATCATGGGGCGCTATCAGCCGTCTGCCGTGTTCCATGCGGCGGCCTACAAGCATGTGCCGCTGATGGAGCATCAGAACGTGGCGGAGGCGCTTTCCAATAATGTGCTGGGAACCTTTACGCTGGCCAAGGTCTGCAAGGAGATGGGTGTCGAGAAGTTTGTCATGGTTTCCACCGACAAGGCGGTGAATCCGACCAATGTCATGGGTGCCAGCAAGCGTCTGGCGGAGATGGTATGTCAGGGCTTGCAGGAAAATGCGGCAAAGGATGCCGGTGCCACACGTTTTGTCATCGTGCGCTTCGGCAATGTGCTGGGCAGCAGTGGCAGCGTGATTCCCAAGTTCCGCGAACAGATTGCCAGGGGCGGGCCTGTGACGATCACGCATCCGGAAATCACCCGTTATTTCATGTCGATTCCGGAGGCGGCGCAGCTGGTGATGCAGGCCGGTCTGATGGGCGAGGGTGGCGATCTCTTTGTGCTGGATATGGGTGAGCCGGTGCGTATCGTCGATCTGGCGCGGGACATGATCAAACTCTCCGGCTTGCAGGAGGATGAGATCAGTATCCTGTTTACCGGATTGCGCCCAGGAGAGAAGCTTTATGAGGAACTGCTGGCCGATGACGAGCATACCTTGCCGACGCCGCATCCAAAGCTGCGCATCGCCATGGCGAGAAGCGCAGATAAAGCATGGGTCAGAGGTTTGGTGAAGTGGGTAGAGAGCGCATTGCTCTCTGAAGAGGAAAAAGTCAAAGAAGAGCTCAAACTATGGGTGGAAGAGTATGTCGGTGATGTGAATGGCTTAAAGTCTGACAGTACTTCTATCTCATCCAATTTAACCCTACATTGAAAAGATCCGCATGAAAATATTCTCATGGTTGTATGAGTGGGCATTGAAATGGTCGCGGCATCGCCATGCGCCCTGGTATCTTGGCGGCTTGAGCTTTGCTGAATCATCGTTTTTCCCGATTCCGCCAGATGTGATGCTTGCTCCCATGTGTCTGGCCAACCCTAAGCGTGCCTGGTGGTTTGCCACTCTGACAACCATTACATCGGTTGCTGGCGGTATTCTTGGTTATGTCATCGGCTATATGGCGCTCGATCTGATACAACCTTTGATCGAAGGCGGGCGATACTGGGATGCTTATTTGATAGCAGTCGACTGGTTTAATGAGTGGGGCTTCTGGGCTATCCTGATCGCTGGTTTTTCACCTATCCCTTATAAAGTGTTCACGATTGCTGCCGGCGCCATGGGTATGGCCTTTATTCCTTTTGTCATCGCCTCCTGCGTTGGTCGCGGGTCGCGATTCTTTTTGGTTGCCGGCCTGATATTCTGGGGTGGGGCGAGAATGGAAGGTCTGCTGAAAAAGTATGTCGACCGGATAGGTTGGATAACGGTTGGCTTGTTGGTGATTGCTTTGCTCTATAATTATTTTAGCTAATACTCGGCAGTTTCAAGGTTAAAATCGAATGCGTCCGGAGTGAGCAAATCAGCAGGCCAAAACCCAGCGCCCACTCTAATCAAAACAGCTTCCAATACTTATTTAGATTGCGCGGCTAGCGTATGGAAGTGTCAATTACTTCAAGGCCAAAAGCAGGCATTCAAATTGAATGCCTGCTAATAAACTTGGGTGATCAATCTAACTTTACATGATCTAAACTATTAACTATTAGTAGTTTGACTGATACTGCCAAATCTCAGATAAAGCGCAGGCACTACAATCATGTTGAGCAAGGTTGAAGATAACAAACCAAACAGAATCACAATTGCCATTGGCGCTTGAATCTCGCTCCCAGGTTCACCCATAGCCAGCGCCAGCGGTACAAGTGCTAATCCCGTTGCAAGAGCGGTCATTAGTATTGGAACCAAGCGTTCAGTTGCGCCTTGGACAATTGCTTTTAGTGGGTCAGTAACTCCTTCTGCCCCCACTAGATGCCGGACGTGTGCCACCATCATGACGCCGTTACGGGTAGCAATACCAAACAAAGTAATAAACCCAATAAGTGTAGCTACAGACAAAATGCCATCAGCAACGAACATCCCGGCAACACCTCCGATTAAAGCCAGAGGTAAATTGATCATCACCAATAAAGCATCACGAACTGAATTGAAAGCTAGATACAACAACAGAAAGATTCCCGCTACGACTATCACGCTAAGAATTGACAGGACACGTGTTGCTTCCGTGGCACTTTCAAACTGACCGCCATATTCAATATGGTAGCCAATCGGTAGTTTCACGTTTGATGTTACACGGGTGCGAATGTCTTCAACCACGCTTTTTAAGTCGCGATCTGCCACATTAGCCATTACGACTATCTTGCGTTGAACATTCTCTCGGCTAACAAGGTTTGGGCCACGATCTTTTCGCACTTCCGCTAAAGCCAACAGTGGTAATTGGGCACCTGTTCTGGTCGTAATCAAGGTTTGCTGTATGGCCTCAAATGAATCACGCACTTTGGGGTCAAAGCGAACAACCAGATCAAAGCTTGATTGCCCCTCAAGCACTTTAGAAATCTTGAAGCCGCCAAATGCGGTTTCAATTGCCTGAGCAACTTCTTGTACCGTTAGGCCATATTGTGCGATAGCATCCCGACGGAACTTCACTAACACAAATGGAATGTCAGCCTGCTGCTCCAATGCAACATCGACTGCTCCGGAAACTTGCTGTGTCTGCGATTTCACTTGTTCGCCGATACGGCGAAGTTCATATAGATCACTCCCGAATATTTTGACGGCAATATTGGCGCGTGTTCCTGACAGCATATGATCAATGCGGTGCGAAATAGGCTGACCAATCACAACGTTAATGCCTGGAATGCTTCCTAGCTCATTACGCAATGTCGCAAGAAACGCTTTCTTGTCAGCCCCTTCCATTTCCAGGCTGGCCTCGATCTCGGATGCATAAATCTCCTGTGCATGCGGATCGGCAGGTGCGCGACCCGTACGCCTGGCTGTGCTGACGACTTCTTTTTGTGCAAGCATAACCTCTTCCACTCTTTGCGCCAGACGGTTTGACTCCTCTAGTGACGTTCCAGGTAACGTGGTTATGTTTACAGTCAGGCTACCTTCATTAAAGTCTGGCAGGAATGTGCGGCCTGCAAAACCAAGCGCTACCATTGACACCACAAATAACGCTAAAGAAGCAAATGTAATAGATTTCCATGAAGTTACCACTATTGCCAGCCATGCTGAATAACGAGTTTTTATAGCAGCCAGCCAGCGTGGTTCACGATGTTCCATTACCATTTTGTCTTTAGGCAAGAACAAATGTGCCAGCACTGGAGTTACGGTTACCGCTACACCTAATGAAGCAGCAAGTGCAACAACATATGCGTAGCCTAGCGGCATTAGAAGCCTTCCTTCTACACCTGACAGAAAAAAGATAGGCACAAACACCAGCATAATGATGAGCGTGGCAAACACAATGGAGCTTTGTATTTCACGGGTAGCTTCAAAAACAACAAGCGATGTCGATTTACGTTGTTCATTAGCCTGCAACATATTTTGCCTCAAGCGACGAACGATATTTTCCACAACGATAATTGCATCATCAACTAAAGCACCCAGAGCAATGGCGAAGCCACCGAGCGTCATCGTATTGAGAGTGGCGCCTAACCATTGCAATACAAGCACGGCAATCATCAAAGATAATGGCAACGCTACCAGCGTAATGACTGTTGCACGAGTAGAAAGCAGGAATGCAAATACAATCGCCACAACCAGGATAGCGCCATCACGTAATGCCGTAAGCAGGTTGTTAATGGAGCGATCAATAAAATCCGCTTGCCGGAAAACATGCGTTTCAATCGTCATGCCTTTAGGCAGGCTGGCTTGCAGGCTAACAAATGTAGCATCTAACCTTTGGGTTAAGTCTAGTGTGTTTGCCCCCGGTTGTTTTTGAATAGCCAAGACTACGGCTGGTTTGCCATTATGTGATCCGGTACCACGCACAATACCTTTGCCAACGCTGATATCACCCAGATGGCGAGCTAAAACAGGCTGGCCGTTTCTCATGGTAATGACAGTTTCGCCAATATCCTCGATACGCTGTACACGACCAATCCCCTGAATCAGGTACTCCTGACCCGCTTCATGATAAAAACCTGCTGCTGCGTTTTCATTGGTTTTGCGTAGCGCATCTATGACCTGATCGACTGTTATGCCGTAAGTTGCCAAGCGCTCAGGCTGCAAGGTTACTTGATACTGCCTTTCATCGCCGCCAATCGTCAGCACTTCTGCGACACCGGGTACCGCTAGAATGCGTCGACGCAATACCCAGTCGGCAGTGCTTTTAAGATCAGATCCACTATGAGCATCAGAAGTAAGCGCAATGAACATGATTTCACCCATCACAGAGGCGGCTGGTGCCATCTGCGGGGCAGGTAAATCTGGCGGCAAGCTACCTCGTGCCAGTTGCAGCTTTTCACTCACAATCTGGCGTGCGACTAGCGTCTGAGTCCCCCATTCGAATTCCACCGTAACAACAGACAGTCCAACACTGGAAATAGATCGAACACGACGAACGCCGGGGGATCCGTTAAGTGCTGTTTCTATAGGGAAGGTCACCAGATTTTCCACCTCTGTAGGCGACATGCCATGCGCTTCCATGACAACGGTAACAGAAGGCGCAGTAAGGTCTGGAAACACATCCACCGGCATGCGTGAGGCTTGGTAGCCACCCCAAAGCATCAGTAGCAGAGCACCCATTAAAACGAACAGTCGATTTCGCAGCGACCACTGAATTATGTGTTCAATCATGACAACTCCTTTTAATGTGCGTGGCCATGGCCGATGGCTGCCGGAGCAGTAGCGGCCAAGCGAACCTGATAAGCACCAAGTGTTACGATGCGTTCATCAGGCTTAAGCCCTGATAGCACAGCGACCCAATCACCATCTCGTGAGCCAGTCGTTATCACACGGCGTTCAAAGGATTCTCCCTCTCGTAATACAAACACTACGGGCGTCCCACTGTCGTCAATCACAGCACTTACCGGTACAGCAACGCCTTGCGTCGTTTTTCCTGTATAGATTGAAGCTTGCACATTCATTCCTGCTTGCAATCTCCCGTCTGGGTTATCAAACTCAAAAATAGCCGGTACTGTTCGAGTATTTGCATCAACCATTCCACCAAACGCTACCAGACGTGCGTCCTTGCCAACCTCGACAGATATCGTTTCGCCATTCTTTCCGAGTGAGAAAAACGCCCCTGTTGGTTTGGATACACGTGTTACATCACTCTCGGCAATGCGGGCATCAAGCCACAGGCGTTTGAGGTCAGCAATATGAACGACCGACTGACCCGCAGTTACAGCAGCACCAGCGATGGCACCAACAGTAACAATCTGACCAGCGATCGGTGATTTAAGCGCAATCCCGCCATGGCCGCCGCTGAAGGTCGCTATACGCTGCTGTGATGCGGTCAGTTCTGCCTGTGCCAGTTTTTCACGTGCTAAAGCATCGCGTAGTCTTTTCTCCGGCACAGCCTCAATTTTGAATAATCCTTCTAATCGTTCACGATCGACGCGTGCCTGATCCACAGCAATGCGAGCGCTATCTACTTGCAAACGAAGCGAAGCCACGTCTGTTTCACCACCTAGTTTAGGGGCAAGATAGGCAACAATCTGACCTTTGGCAACAGAGTTGCCCACCTGCGGGAAACCGTTGGTTCCTGCACGGAGCAGACCATCACCAGGTGCTGCAATGACTGCTTCACTATCAGAAGTGGGGCGTAAGGTTGCAACAGCAGTTACTGACTCTCGAACTTCACGTTCACTAACTTTCTGTATGGCAAAAGGTATTTTCCATTGCTGCTCCTTGGTAAATCCAATAGCAGGCGCTTCATCCGCATGCGGCATTGCTTCTTCAGCTGACTTGCGATCAGGGTAAACAGTCACATCACCCAAGTCATGAGTAATGTTGCCGTCATTTGTTGACAGTGTCAGGGTAAGATTACGCTTTCCGGCATGCTGGGGTTTTAATACGGGTCGAAAAATACCAGCAGTATCACTTACCGATGCTTCTGCCTGTTCGTCAGGAAACCCGCCGCCAACAAGGGCTACTGTGAGCTTTCCTTCTGCAACCGCCGCAAAACCATCCGGCTTGGTAAATGTAAGGTGTGCTGCAAATGCGGATTCTTCACCTTTTGCTAGCGGTGCATATTCGACAAACAACTCAGTCTTGTCAGTGTAATCTGTGACGGTAACGCCACCACCATGAGCATGGCCATGGTCATCTTTGGCAGGCTGTTCACTTCCATGTGGATGACCATGATCGTCATCATGAGGTGTGCATCCGGTAAAAACTGCCAGGATGGCCGCTACTGTTAGTAACAGTTTCAAATTATTCATATTGTGTAACTCCAGTTAAGGCGTCCAGTTCGATGCGTGCCAAGCGAGCCCGCAACGACAGATCAAGTTTAATAGCGTTGGTTTCCAGTTCGGAGCGATAGGCATCAAGCAATTCCAGCAGGCTACCTTCGCCAGCGCGATAGGACGCCTCAGCAATATGAGAAAGTTCCTGTGAGCTTGTTACAGAATCATTCTGGAATGACAAGGCAGCCTCTCTTAGCTGCGTCGCCTGATTCCAGACTCCGGCTAACTCAGCCTGCGTACGGGCGAGTTTTAACGAACGCTCTGCCTGTACCATCATGGCTTGTGATTTTGCCTGCTGCTCCTGTGCCTGTCCAAAATTGAATACTGGAATTGGTACAGACATGGATAGCATCAACCCATTGTCAGAGAACCCCGGTTCTTGTACGTGTTTCGCACCAATACCCAGCGTTACATCCGGGGTCTTCAAGCGGCTGGCAGCTTGTCTATCCCGTTCAAAAGCAGTTGCCTGCGCATCCAGGCTTGCCAAGTCGGGATGACGTTCGATTGTGGATGCAAGCGTTTCCAATGTAGGAGGAGCATCTGGAATCAGATTGCCTTCTAACGTGTCTGATTGGCCGATTGGTCTGGCGATAAGTCCGGCTAGAAGACCTGTTGCCCGACTGGCATCAGCCTCGGCTGCATTCAGCTTTGACTGTGCAATCTGCACCTCTCGCTCTAACCTGCGCCTATCATAGCCAGATGCTTCGCCTCCACCAGCAAGACGGCTGACCGTTTCGGTAATTGATTTGATTCGTTTGAGCCAGGTTTTGTGTGCATCAAGCTGTTGCTGACGATACAGAGAATCGGCAAATGTACGCCTTACATCAATGATTGTTCTAAGCTGTAATGACTTCACATCAAACTGGGCAGCCTGCAAGCGAGTCTCTGCCGCTTCTTTGCCTAAAGCTCGACGGCCGGAAATATCAAACGCCTGAGAAACCATGACCGTTGATTCTCTGCCGTTGCCTGCAGGAACTGATACCCGTTCATGTCCTATAGAAACAACAGGATTGGGTAGGACGCTTTTCTCAAGTACAGCACTATCGGCAATGCCGATTCTGGCCTCTTCAGTTTGACGAAACGCCGGTCGCTCAAGTGCAAACTCGATAGCGGCGCGCTCGGTAAGCTTCGCTTCCTGGACTAATTCCTGGGCGATAGTAATGTTGGCCGTCAATGCCAACAAGGTGGAAAACCAATAGCGCAGCATCACACGTACAAGACGTGTATAGGTTGCGCCATCAGTAAAAATACGGAAAACGTAGTCTCCACGCATGGAGATCTCCTTCCTAATACTAATGATGTAATCAGAACTCAAGCGAACGTGAGCCAGCCTGTGGCTTATGTTCGCAACAAGATTTTAGTAAGGAAGTGCTACTTTAGGAGGGGGTAGTGGTGGTTCTAGATACCGCTCAATAAGCGGCACGTAAATAAACGAAGGCGCTGCCTGGGGAGACTGTGCGAAATTTAGAACAGGGGCTTCAAACAAGCTGGCAGGCATATGAGCCAACAGGTGCCCTATAGAAGAATGTGCATTTTGATGATCATGGGACTCGTCAGGCAAACTTGAATGGTGATGATCATGTGAGTGCCCATGTTCGAGCTCTTCCCAATCAATCTCAACAGCAGCATGTGTCAATTGTTGATGACTGGCAACCATCCCCCATCCCATTGAGGGTGAGATGAAAGTGACCATCATCATGACCAGCAGGATGCGTGGATAAAGAAATCGAATACGAAAAAACATGATGCTGATTATACTGATAATGATCACAGTTCGTAAAATTGATTCGGATTTTCTCGACCCAGCAGGTTTTTAGCTGCCTCCCACAGCTACAGCGTCACCCGCCTCAGCTGCATTACTCAAAATTGCACTTCATCCCTGAATTCGCTAGAAATTATAAAAATCCGTCAACTTTCATGACATTGGTGTCGGAAGTTCGACAGAGGTGCAGTGGTTTTTATATTTAAGTTATTGAATATTAATGATAAATCTTGAATGGGGAGTGTGGTTCGGTTATTGCAACTAGATAGTTGTGTTGCATTAACCAATTAACTTTCAGAATGCCGGGGTAAATATTATGAATTCGGGGATGGAAGTAGGCAGTGGTGATAACATCATCAAGGTCATTGAGAGTTCTTATGGCATAAAAAGACATGTCGATTTTCTCAAGTGGTTGAAAAAAGATGTCGTGACGCAAATATCTCACGAGATATTGATTGCGGCATGGGGGGACTTCAGGAGCGGCTCTTTGAAATACGACATTTCATCGGAATTCCCCGGGGTTACCACGCGGGCCATGACAGGTATCACAGAAGATATTGGCGTGATCATGACGGATCTTTTCAAAAAATGGTCCGGCAATGGTGGACGTTGGTTCATAATCAATAACTTTTCGATGATGTCCGGTGTCGATTCAAACCACCCGTTCATCAATGGCATGCAGCAAATGAATTCCTTGCTGGTCTTTGGTCTTAGTGATGAGCGCAATCAAAGCGATTGTCTGTACGTATTTCTGGACAGTCGCCTTGAGTTTCAAGCCAACTGGCCGGCTTTGCCTATCCTGATGCCGCATTTGAACTATGCGCTATCCCGTTTGCAGTCGCTTAGACAGCCGATTGCTACCAGTGGCTTGGCATCGATGACAATACACAATGATTTCCTGACGGCACGCGAACATGAGGTGTTGCACTGGGTGGCTGTTGGCAAAAGCAATTACGAGATCAGCATTATTCTAGGTATCAGCCTTAATACCGTTAAAAATCATCTGAAACGCATTTTCAGCAAGATGAATGTTACGTCGCGCGCGCAGGCCGTTGCTGGTTACAGACCGGAAATTCTTAATTGAAACAGCATTTAGCAGGCGTAGTATAAGCATAAATCATGGTAATAAAATCAGAAAAGCCCAAATCCATACTGCAGCGTAGAGCCAGCCTGAGCAACTTCCTGCAAGCGGGATTTGATGGTATTGCTGTGATCGGCATTACCTGGGCACTTGTCACCAAGTATATCGGCGGCTTTACGCCTGATTATCTGACCATGCTGCTGCTGTTTTTGGGCATACTGGCAGTGAGTTATGACAGTTTCGCCGTTTACCGCAGTAACAGCAGTTTCCACAACAAATCAGTCATGATTTTCAAAGCCTGGACCATCGCTTTTCTCGTGCTGATATTAATGGGTTTTCTTACCAAGACAAGTGATAGCTACTCACGAAATCTACTCGGCCAGCTTTACTTTTACGGGCTGCTTAGTCAGATCGGTATTCATTATCTATTTCGTCAGGTCTATAAACTTATACTCAAGAATAGCGACAATTTCAACAAGTCGATGATCGTCGGCAAGTGTGATCTTGCGCAAAAGCTTGAACAAAAGATATTAAATAACCCGTGGCTCAAAGAACATGTGGTGCAGTGCGTAGCAATTGAGGACTACAAGCTTGATGGCAGTGAATTGGAATTGGATATCCAGGCACTAGTTAGATATCTGCGCGACCAGATCGATCTCCACCAAATCCGTACAATTTATATTGTGACGCCTCTGAGTTCATCCCAGATGCTGGAAGACGTATTTTTGAATCTGGTCGACAAGCATGTCGCAATTCATTGGGTGCCGGATATCTTTTCACTGCGACTCATCAATCATAGCGTGCGTGAAATTGCAGGTATTCCCGTACTGACACTGTCTGAAACACCTTTGACCGGTTTGCGCTGGCTACTTAAGTCGATAGAGGATGTCGTGCTCTCCAGCCTGATTCTCATACTCATCAGCCCATTACTTCTAATCATCGCACTATTGGTCAAACTGGATAGTCCTGGCCCTGTGTTTTTCAGGCAACAGCGCGCAGGCTGGAATGGTAAAAACTTCAAGATATGGAAGTTTCGCAGCATGTATGTGCATCAGGAAGAAAATGGAAAACTCAAGCAAGCGTCCAAAGGTGACCCAAGGGTTACTCGTATCGGAAGTTTCATTCGCCGTACCAGCATCGATGAGTTGCCACAATTGTTCAACGTACTCTTGGGTGATATGTCCCTCGTCGGTCCAAGGCCGCATGCAATCCAGCATGACAAAGAATATTCACAACAGATATTTGATTATTTTGCCCGTCATAACATTAAACCTGGCATGACAGGTTTAGCACAGGTAAGGGGCTTGAGAGGAGAAACCAGTGATATTGACCTAATGGCCCAAAGAATCGCATCTGATATTGAATATATCAATAACTGGTCGATATGGCTAGACCTATCCATCCTATTTGCCACCCTGACCGTGTTTAAAGACAAAAACGGATTGAGTCCGTAAACTGCTGTAAATAACAAGGTGGGCAGCCACCGCTTCGATTCGGTAAATTGATGTTATCGAGACATTCAACAAACCGAAGGAGAGAAGCGATGGCTGAGTATGAGATTAGCGTA
>Ga0208244_100762_pt1 | contig 24779 bp, 22 predicted proteins | sample SubbioCR12Aug_5A_FD_184828 | JGI IMG/M metagenome (GOLD analysis project Ga0208244, IMG submission 184828) | Serpentinite rock and fluid subsurface biosphere microbial communities from McLaughlin Reserve, California, USA - CR12Aug_5A (SPAdes) | ecosystem: Environmental > Terrestrial > Deep... | reverse complement strand
AAAGGACGTGATCAAATACTGGAATCTGCCGGTAAAGAATATCTTTTTCGATGAGATACTGGTTGCTACCATGGAAATACCAGAGCATTTGAAACTGGCGAAATAAACGAGGAAGGAAGAAGGTATGAGCAAAAAAATTTTATTCGTATTAATAAGTGTGATATATATCATTTTGATAGCCTCCGGTCTGACCTTGGTATATTCTGTCGGCAACCCTGAACCTGCCAGGCAGGTTCTTACAGCTGAGGATAACAAGATCAGTATAGCTCGTACGGAAATCTTCGGTAAGCTTCAGCGGCCTCAGGTGATTTTTGACCATAAAAAACATGAAGAGGCGTACAAACAAGAAGGGTGTGTGACTTGCCACCCGATGAACGAAAATAAGGAAATCGTATTTACGTTTCCGAAAAAGATAGAAGGGGAAGGCGCGACGGCGGTAATGAAGGCTTTCCATGACGAATGCATTGAATGCCATAAGAAAGAGAAAAAGGGGCCGGTTACATGCAATAACTGCCACATTAAAGACCTTGCAAACGTAGAGGTTGATATTCCTCGCGCTGCCTTTGATTTTGCGGACCATAACAAGCATGTGAAAATCATGAGCAAGTTCGGCAAGGACGACTGCGGTCAGTGTCATCATACTTTCGATTTGCAGGAACAGAAATTGATCAAGAGGCACGGGTCTGAGGAATCCTGTGCTTCATGTCATGATCTCGACAGGAAAAAAGGGCCTCAACTGGCTGCCATCACGAAAGTTGCTGCAGAAAAAGGGCTTTCGACACGGAGGGTATCTCATCAGGGATGTCTGAACTGTCATGTTGAGTATCAGCAAAAATACCGGCAGATGAACAAGGAAGATGTTCATGAAATCCATCAGGAAAAAATGGGTTGTAATGATTGCCATGTTTCGGGCTTCAAGCAGGCAGTAAGCTGTTCTGAATGTCATGTGCCAACTGAATGCTCAAAATGTCACACAGGAAAATACCGAACGGTTGCCGAACTCAAAAACACACCGCGACCTCATAGGGGCCAGAACGACATAGCATTTATAGATATTGAAAATTCGAGCATGAAGGGTGTTCCATTTAATCACAGGGCTCATCAGGCAAACACCGGCTCATGCCGGCTCTGTCATCATGAAACCCTGCAGGCCTGTAAGGAGTGCCATAGCCTTACCGGTAAACCCGAAGGAAATGGCATTAACATAGCTAATGCCTACCATCGTGTACAGTCCGAGCAGAGCTGTGCAGGATGCCACAACAAAATAACGTCTGAAAAAGAATGCGCCGGGTGCCATTATTACATTTCGGGCATGGATGTTGAGACGATGAATCCCAAGAAGAACACCTGTGCGGTATGTCACTCAGGCAGAAAGGATCAGTCGTCAATGCCTAAGCCGCTGTCGACACCTGCTGTCAGGGAAGAGATAGAGATAAATGTGCTTGCAAGGGATTACAAAGCCGCGAAATTCCCGCATCGCGATATTATAGACAATCTTGTCATGATATCAAACAGCAGCAGGCTGGCTACCTACTTCCACCGGGATATCCAGACTCTATGCAGAGGATGTCACCACCAGAGCAATTCAGCTGCTGAAATGCGGATACCACAATGCAGGAACTGCCATATGGTTGCTGATGACAGGATGAACCTTAACAGAACAAAACTTCTTTCAGCATATCACCGTCAGTGCCTTGGCTGTCATGAAAAGATGGAGATGACGCAGGCCAGAAAATGTTTAGAATGCCACGAAGCCAGTGCAGGGGGGGCGGCAGAAATTGTCCAGTTCAGGAATGAGAGTGTGGTAAAACAGAACACAACCACAATGCTCAATGTATGGCGCCCGAAATAAAGAAAGATAAGCAAGCTCTGGAGAATGAATAGAGAGGAGTGAGGATGGACAGAAGGACTTTTCTAAAGATAATGGGGACAGGGGTTGCAAGTGCAACAGCCGGAAACCTTCTCGCACCGGGGAGATCTGAAGCCGGCGAGAGACTGGATGGAAAAGAATTTTACGGCATTCTTGTTGATACGACAAGATGCATTGGATGCCGCCTCTGCGAAAAGGCATGTGCCGAGGTGAATGGTCTGCCTGTCCCGGATATTTCCGAATCGGCCAATCAAACTGTACTCGAATCTGTCAGGCATACAACCGACAAACAGTATACAGTTACTAACAAATACGAGACCACAAAGGGCACAGTCTTCGTGCCAAAGCGCTGCATGCACTGCAATCATCCGGGCTGTGTTTCCTCATGCCCCGTTAATGCTATGAAGAAAAGACCGACAGGACACGTTACGTGGGACTCTAATTGTATAGGTTGCAGGCTGTGTATGGTTTCCTGTCCATTTGACATCCCTAAATTTGAATATGATAAAGCTATCCCGAATATCCAGAAATGCAATCTTTGCTGGGACCGCTTTAATCAGGGAGTTCTGCCTGCCTGCGTAGAAGTCTGTCCGACACAGGCGTTGATGGCCGGAACCAGAAGGCAGATTCTCGATGAGGGCAAGAGAAGAATTTCTGGAGCGCCCGATAGATACATTGACCATATCTTCGGCGAATACGAAGCAGGAGGAACGTCTCACATATATCTATCAGAAGTGCCTTTTGATCAGATAGGCTTCCGTAAAGATATGGGCACGAAGCCCTACCCGGAGTACAGTGCGGGCTATCTCAGAGCTGTTCCCGTCATAGCAACCCTGACACCGCTCCTTATGCTGGGTATAGGGGTAGCGGTGCGAATGGGCAGGGAGAAACAAATAGAAAAGCACGAAGAAAAACAGGATGCAAAAGGGAAACATTAGAGGAAAGGGAGAAGGACAAATATGGCCGGAGAAAAGTTAGAAACCGTAGCGGTTGAGCATAAACCGGAAGAAAAACCTCAGATAAATAGTCTTGGAGAATTCTGGAATTTCTTCAAGGATGAGTTAAAGCCGAGGGGAAATACATCAACAGCGTTTAATGTCCTTTCTGGCGTTGCAATTGCAGCAGGTCTGATAATTATATTGATCCGGTTCTTTGCAGGACTTGGCTACCCTGTTACAAACCTCAACCAGTCATTCCCCTGGGGTCTCTGGATGGGATTTTTTGTTATGTGTGGAGTTGCATTTGCGGGCGGTGGATATGTGCTCGCATTTATTGTCTATATCCTTGGTTTGAAGAAATATCGACCGGTACTGAGAGTGGCGCTTCTGAATGCCCTCATAGCCTATATCCTGTGCTCCGCGGTAATAATCATAGCTTTCGGCCGCTCATGGAATCTGCCTAACGTCTTTATTGGAAACGAATTTGGGGCTGCCTCCGTTATGTTCGTTGTCGGCTGGCTTTTTCTGTTATATCTGCTGACCTCGGCCCTTAAATTTTCCCCCGCGTTCGCCGAATGGATCGGAAATATGAAATTAAGGAAAACGGTTGGATCGCTCTTCCTTGGAGCAGTGGCATTCGGTATTACACTTTCCATTCTTCACCAGGCAGGATTGGGTGCATTGATGTCGATGGCCAAGGGTAAAATCCATCCCTTCTGGTACACAGAGTTGTTGCCGGTGATGTTCTTTTTATCGAGCATATTCGCGGGTCTGTCAATGGTTATATTTATCGGTACAATAAGCCGTAAGGTTTTTTCGTCTCAACTTGATGATGAACATCGCCTTCCGGACGATGACATCGTTCTGGGACTGGCCAGAATATGCGGCGGAGTAATATTTGCCTATTTTGCACTTAGTATTATTATTTCCCGGTTTGAGGGAGATTTTGCTTTATTAAACAGCGCGATGGGATACTGGTGGCTTCTTGAGATGATCGGGTTTGTTGCTGTTCCAGGCCTTATGTTTATACATGGGGCTCAGAAGAAAAACCCGGTTACGGTCAGGGCAGCTGCTGTTATAGCTCTGGCCGGAATAGTGCTGAACAGATATAATACTGTTTTTCTTGCTTATAACTGGAATCTGCCTTTTGCAGAGAAATATTACCCATCCTTTATGGAGGGAATAGTTACACTCGCAATTATCAGCATTCATATATGGATATTCAGATGGATTGTTAACAGGATGCCTGTATTGAGAAAGTCCCCTCAGTGGGCTGTCAAACTGGATAAAGAACAGTAATAAATATCTGTCGGAGGCAGAATATGAAAGATATATACACTTATTACGATATGTTTTCTAATCAGGGTAGCGGCTATTTGCTTCTGGTCATTACGCTGATTGTTATTATAGGTTTCTGGCGTTTTCTGAATATGGACGCTGAACGCTAATCTGAACTACTTAATTTTTAAAATAAAAAGGGCAGGTCATTACCTGCCCTTTTCTTTGCATATGCCTGATCAGAAGTGTATTGCCCGGTTCAAGCTTCCATAGACGCAAAAGCTTTTTTGTGTTTTCACAGAGCTTAAACGTAAGTTTAAAGTCATTAGCTTCGAACGTCTATATTTAGAAAGAAAAAATAAGAATTGAAACTATGGACACCTTAATCTTATTTTATGTTAATATTATATAATTTTTTATAAGGAGCCTAAGGATACATGAAAATGTCAGGAGCGGAGATATTTATCGAGTGTCTGAAGAGAGAAGGCGTCAAGCACATCTTCGGATATCCGGGAGGAGTGATTCTTAATATATTCGACCTGCTTTATGATGACAAGGATATACAACTGATCCTCACAAGGCATGAACAGGGGGCCGTCCACGCAGCCGACGGTTATGCCCGGTCAACCGGCAAGCCCGGTGTAGTACTCGTAACGTCAGGTCCCGGAGCAACAAATACCATTACAGGGATCGCTACTGCATCCATGGATTCAATACCGCTTGTTGTTTTCTCGGGCCAGGTTCCGACAATGCTTATCGGAAATGATGCCTTCCAGGAAGCTGACATAGTGGGTATTTCGAGACCCTGCACCAAATATAATTACCTTGCCAAGGATGTTAATGATCTTTCGAGGATAGTAAGGGAAGCGTTCCACGTAGCAACGACAGGGCGTCCGGGTCCGGTTCTCATAGACCTGCCAAAGGATGTGACTGCGTCAAAGGCTGAGTTTACCTGGCCCGAACTCACCATAAGGAGCTATAACCCCACATACGAAGGCAATAAGTGGATGATAGCCCAGGCAGCGCAGCTCATCGGCAAATCGAAGAAAGCGGTTATAGTTGCCGGTGGAGGTGTAATACTTTCAGGAGGATCTGGAGAACTCAGGGATCTCGCTGAAATTACGGACATACCGGTGACCATGACATTAATGGGGCTGGGTTCTTTCCCGGGCTCCCATAGCCTCTCTCTCGGAATGCCGGGCATGCATGGAACTTATTACGCAAATAAAGCCATTCAGGAGTCCGATCTGCTTATAGCAGTAGGAATGCGTTTTGATGACAGGGTTACGGGCAAGCTCGATGCCTTTGCACCTCATGCAAAAATTATTCACATTGACATTGATCCTACTTCCATCAGGAAAAATGTTCGTGTTGACGTGCCTATAGTGGGTGATGTGAAAAGGGTTCTTACAGTTTTGAACAAGCTTTTAAAGGAGGAGATAAAGGAGCAGTGGGATGAAGTAAGAAAAGCCTGGATAAGGCAGATCGATGCCTGGAAAAAAGAACGGCCGATGACATATACATACAGTGAAGATACAATTAAACCGCAATACGTTATCGAGAAGATCTACGAGCTTACCAGGGGTGATGCTATCATATCGACCGAAGTCGGACAGAACCAGATGTGGGCTGCGCAGTTCTACAAGTTTGATAAGCCCAGAATGTGGCTGACCTCAGGGGGGCTTGGCACTATGGGATACGGTTTCCCTGCTGCTATTGGAGCCCAGCTTGCACATCCGAATAAGCTTGTTATCGACATAGCCGGCGACGGAAGTATTCAGATGAACATACAGGAGCTTGCAACGGCTGTAATAAATAAGCTTCCTGTTAAAGTCGCCATATTGAATAACCGATACCTCGGAATGGTACGGCAGTGGCAGGAACTATTCTACAATGAGCGTTATTCCTATACGCATCTCGAAGTTGTCCCGGATTTTGTGAAGATAGCAGAGGCGTATGGTGCAGTGGGATTAAGAGCAACAAAACCAAGTGAGGTCGTGCCTGTACTCAAAGAGGCATTTAAGATGAAGAAGACCGTATTTATGGATTTCGTTGTTTACTGGAAGGAGAAAGTCTATCCAATGGTTCCTGCGGGTGCGCCTATCGATCATATGCTTTTTGAAGAGAAGGAAGACAAACCGGAAAAGAAACTTAAGGCAGTCAAATAAAGACAGTAAGTAGTAAGCAGATAATTGTTAGCAGGTGGAGGTAGGAAGTAATGAGACATACAATCTCTTTATTAGTCGAAAACAGGTTTGGAGTCCTTTCGAGGATTTCCGGCCTTTTCAGCGGACGGGGCTATAACATCGAGAGTCTTTCCGTTGGTGAGACTATAGACCCACAGATATCGACTATGACCATCGTTACGAGCGGTGACGACCAGATTATAGAGCAGATCAACAAACAGCTTAATAAACTTATTGATGTAATTAAGGTCATAGATATGACGGAGCTCGCTCATGTCGAGCGCGAAATGGTACTGATAAAGGTCGCTCCAAAACAGGAGAACAAAGCGGAAGTTTTAAGGCTCGCGGAGATTTTCCGCGGGAGGATTGTGGATTCCAGCCAGCATACCTATACCATAGAGATTACAGGCGACGAAAAGAAAATAGAGGCAATAATCGAACTCCTTAAGCCCATGGGTATAAAGGAATTCGTAAGGACCGGAAAGATAGCTATCGCCCGCGAAGGTACGAAGAAAAGCTGATTTTGATAATATCCCAAACTCTCTCTGCAGATAGCCCATTCATACACTTCATAGTGTCGCATTTTTTCTTCAGACAGGGAGCACAGGAGACATCTGCCCTGATAATCTTATGGCCTTCTCCGTAAGGACCTGTTCTTCCGGGGTCTGTCGGGCCGAAGATCGCGAAGACAGGAATCCCGAGTGCGGCGGCAATATGCATGGGGCCGGAGTCGTTGCTTACTGCAAATTTAGCCTTTCTCATGACTGCGATTAACTCCTTCAGATTTGTCTTTCCGGCAAGCGAAACAGCCTTTCCCTCCGAAATAGAGACGATCAAATCAGCAATATCTTTGTCTGCTTCACTACCGAGGATTACCGATTGCACCGGCAGGCGCGAGGCAAGTTCTCCGAACTTTTCAGGGGGCCATATCTTTGTCTTCCAGCGGGCGCCGGGGATGAGAACGGCGTATTCCCCGGGCAAGTTTAAAGTTAAAAGTTGAGAGTTAAAAGTTGAAAAAGATTCCTCGGGGAAAGGGAATGAGACACGGGAAACATCACAACCCAGAAAAGACGCGATCTTCAGATATCGGTCAACCGCGTGAATATCTTTTCCTCCCTTCACCGTATGCGTATAAAAATACCTGCTACCCTCTCTCGCCTCCTTAAAGCCTATCCTTACAGATGCGCCGGTGGCAGACGCGATGATGCCGCTCCGCAGGAGCCCCTGCATATCAATAACAACGTCATATTTCTCCTTTTTCAAGCCTTGGAATAATCTCTTCAACTCCTTTACGGTGTATGGCGCTTTCTTTAACTGTTTCCAATCGTCTTTATTTATGATCCAGAGTTTTTGTAATAAAGGATGCTGTTCAAGGAGGCCTTCGAGTCCCTTTGCGATAACCCAGTGAATCTCCGCTCCCGGAAAACATTCTGCTATGGCGTTCAGGAAAGCAAGACTGTGGACAACGTCACCGAGAGAACTCGGTTTTACGATAAGGATTTTCCGAGGCATGGGTTTCATTTGCAGGCTGCACACTGTTTTATCCCCTTTCAACTATCCACTGAACTGCCTCTGTCATATTTTCTGCTACAAAATCTGCATGTTGATATTCCTTCAGTACACCTGTCTTTACTAAAATCCCTTTTGCGCCTACTGCTTTTGCTGCCAGAATATCAGACTCTTTATCTCCCACTACATATGACTTTTTCAGGTTGATGCCATGTCTGTTTCTTGCACGGAAGAGCATGTCCGGCTCGGGCTTTCTGCACGGACAGTGATCATCCGGATGGTGCGGACAATAATAAAAATCGTCAAAACCATATTGTTTAATGAATATGCTGCTGATTTCTTGTACAAAACGCTCATCAACCAATCCTCTCGCAATACCTGACTGGTTGGAAATTCCGAAGAGCTTGAAACCTTTCTGTTTGAGACGAGTCACCTGACTAATATCTTCAAAAATATGGAATTCGTCATATCCGTTTATGTACCCTTCATCTCTGTTTAAGGTGCCGTCACGGTCAAAAAAAACAGCGGAATTAGCAGGCATAAGTTCTTTTATGCCGTAATATACGTCATCCGACATTATAGAATACATGCATCTCAGGTCTCTGTTTTTGCATGAACGCTCGAAACATGGACTGCACGGCATATCCGGTTTAATGATAACGCATCCATCCTCGCCGGGCGGCGGTCCTGTTAATGAAGGGTCTGTGGAGCCGAATATTCCCACAAGAGGGGTTCTTACCGCATAGGCAAGGTGAAGGGGCCCGGAATCATTTGTAACAAACACATCGCATTCCGCGATAAGCGATATAAGTTCCCGTAACGACGTTTTGCCCGCCAGATTCAGCAGGGAATGCTGCACCCGGAAGTCGGGAATCACCTTTTTAAATATCTCATCGGCAATAGATGTTTCTGAAGCGCCGCCGAAAATGATTGCGCTGCCTCCGGTATCACTGATAAACCAGTTAATAATCTCGGCAAAGCGGTCCGGGAACCAGCGTTTAGCTGAACCGTAAGTTGCACCGGGGTTTATTCCTAAAACGGGCCTTCTAAGTGTTTTCAATGATTCGCGGGCAGTCAACCTCTCATCAAGACCAAGCTTTATGTAAGGGGAGTTGTAGGTTGCTTCAATCCCGATATGACTCAGGAGGTTTAAATAGTAGTAAATCTGATGGACGCTATCCTTATTTTTCGGCACGGGAATCGCATTTGTTAAAAGAAACCCCCTTCCATCTGTGTTATATCCGGAACGGTCCCCAATGCCCGCAAGAAAGGTAAGGAGTGCAGCGTCGAATGCATTCTGGAGCAGGATAGCTCTGCAAAAATTCTTTTTACGAAGTGCCCATGCAAGGCGTGATTTACCTATAATCCCTTTATGGATGTCACTGTAATGGATGATTTCGTCGATGCATGGATTTTTTTCAAAAACAGGGGATAACCATGGCTTAACCAACAAAGAGATACTTGTTCCGGGCAATCCTTTTCTCAATGCCCTTAAGGCAGGCAATGTCATGACCCCGTCGCCTATCCAGTTGACCCCCCTTACGAGGATTCCTTTGCATGATTCCCCGGACATCTGGTAGTTTAACATTTACAAGTTCCACCCGCGCACTGTGAAGGGAAAACACTTATAAAAAGTGAGTATTGTATAAGAAGCCATCTTTTTGGTTCTTCTGAATAAAAGCCGACGATGGATCACATCAGAACAGCAGGATTAAACTTCGCTGGATTAAATGTTATTTTGCGGATTGCCTGTCGATCGTGTCTATGAGAGAGTCGGCATCTCTATATCCCGGTACGATCAATCCGTTTGGAAGTATGAGTGCAGGGGTCCCACGTATGCCTAACTTTTCAGCAAGCTTCATATTATCATCGACAGCTTTTGTCTCACAATTCGGTGCAGGAAGAGATTTCTTGGCAAAGGCGTCTTCGAGCAAAGCAAGGGATTTTTCACAGACTATCGTCTTTGCCTTGACATCCGCACCTTTATGAAAAGGAAGAGGGTACATCTTGACAAAAAATGCGATATCTTTTCTTTTTTCAATTACCTTCTTTGTTTCCTGATGGAGTTTTTCACAGTATGGGCAATCCGGATCAGTAAATACAATTATACGGTGTTTTGCATCTTTGTCCCCCATGATAAGTGCATCGTCCAGAGGTATCTGTGATACATCAACCTTATTTAATTCAGCTAATCTGTTCTGTGTGAGATTTTCCTTTGTTTTTATCTCAACAAAAGAGCCGGAGAAAAGATATTTCTTGGAAAAATCAATGTATATTATTGCTTTTTGTCCTTTTGCCTCAACATCGAGTTCCCATAAACCCTTGGCAGGTAAAGCGCGGGTCTCGGTTACTTTTACATCAGGAACGATCTCCCTGAGCAGACTCGCAGCCTCCTCATTGGTTATCTTATGGCAGGAAATACAATCGTGGTTGGCAGGTTTGTCAGTTCCTGAAACATCCGATGCATAAAAGAAACCGGCTAATGAAATCAACAATAAAGGTATAAGGTATAATTTTCTCATCCAATAAATATAGCATAAGCACTCAGAAAAAAGATATATAAAATATTCTGTAATACTTAGCCTGAATAGTTTAGTTCCTTAAGTGTCTCTGAATGGTAATGAGTAACAAGATTGTCTATTATCTCATCAATTTCCCCTTCGAGGACGCGGTCAAGCTTATGCAGAGTAAAACCTGTCCTGTGATCGGTGACGCGGTTCTGAGGGAAATTGTAAGTTCTTATCTTTTCGCTTCTGTCGCCGGTTCCTACCTGTGATTTTCTCGCGGTGGCCCGTTCCTTTTCCTGCCTTTCCATCTCAATATCATAGAGGCGTGAACGCAGAACTTTCATTGCCTTTTCCCTGTTTTTTATCTGTGAGCGCTCATCCTGGCACTGGACGACAAGTCCTGTTGGGACGTGGACGATCCTGACGGCTGAATAAGTTGTGTTTACGCCCTGTCCTCCCGGACCCGAAGAGCAGAAAGTATCTACCCTCAGGTCTTTTTCATCGACTTTGATGTCCACCTCTTCTGCTTCAGGCAGAACAGCAACAGTTGCCGCGGAAGTATGGATTCTTCCTGATGCCTCTGTAGCTGGCACACGCTGGACCCTGTGGACTCCGCTCTCGAATTTCAGCCTGCTATAAACATTTTTACCCTGAATAGATATAATAACCTCTTTAATACCCCCAAGCCCTGTCGAGTTTAAATCTATTGTCTCGACCTTCCATTTTCTGATTTCAGCATATTTCATATACATCCTAAGCAGATTGGATGCGAAAAGAGCCGCCTCTTCCCCGCCTGTACCTGCCCGTATCTCCAGTATTACGTTCTTCGTATCGCGGATGTCTTTCGGAATGAGCATGACCTTAAGCTCTTCCTCTATCACCGGTTTTTTGTTATGAAGTTCAACCAGTTCGGCCTGTGCAAGCATACGAAGATCTTCGTCTCCGATACCGAGTAGCTCTTCAGTATCCCCGATGTCGGCAAGAAGTTTGGAGTATTCTCTAATCTTCTCTACGAGCGGCAGCAGTTCAGCCTGTTCTCTTGAATATTTCTGAATCTCTGACGGCTTTGCGAGAACCTCAGGGTCCATAAGGAAACCTGTTAACTCTTCGTACCGTTTTTCTATTGTCCTGAGTTTATCAAGCATTGGCCTCTTCCAGTGCGAGCACTTCTTCGAGGGCCTTTACAGCCACTTCAATCTGTGCATCGTCCGGCTCCCGTGTCGTGAGTCTCTGGAGCATTAAACCCGGCAGGATAAGCATATGCATTAAGGTGTTATGTTTCATCTTTGCCGAAAGCCTTAAAAATTCATAAGAAACTCCTGCAATCAGGGGTATAAGAACAAGTCTGGAAAGGAATTTGTAAGTGAACGACCATTCCTGTGGTATGAAAGAGAATGTAAAAATGCTTATTACCATTACTATAAGCAGAAAACTTGTGCCGCATCGGGGGTGCAGAGGGCTGTGTTCCTTTATGTTCTTTACCGTAAGGTCTTTTCCGTTTTCGTATGCGTGTATCACCTTATGCTCGGCGCCGTGGTATTCGAAAATTCTCCTCATATCCTTCCACATCCCTATCGCTATTATATAAGCCAGAAATACCGCAACCCTGATGATGCCGTCGACAAGATTAAAAAGCACCGAGCTTGTCGAAACAGAAGCAAAGATGAGGCCTATCAATTTTGTTGCATAAAGCGGAAACAGAATGAAAAGACCTATGCCGAGGAGTAGCGAAAATCCTATAGTGGCTCCCATAGCAAATGCATTCAATGGCTTGCCTTCCTCCTCCTCATAGGCCTTATTGGCAGAAAACTCTATAGCCTTGATGCCTATAAACATTGCATGAAATAAAGCAAAGAAGCCTCTTAAAACGGGAAGCTTTAAAATCTTGGGGAGGTCTGAGAGTTCCTCTTTCTTCAGGTGAATATCCCCTTTCGGGCCTCTCACTGCTACTGTCCAGGCTTTCCTTCCCTTCATCATGACCCCCTCGATAACAGCCTGTCCGCCCACATTTTTCATTTATAGTTTACCCCCAAAATAATTGAATTAATTCCGGTCATGCACTCCTGTCGTCTATCAGCCGCAGACTCTGCGAGCTATGGACCGAATAAGCCCGCCCGAGGCGGACGGTTCGAGAAAAAGTCCCTGGGTTGCAAAAAAAAGCCGTTAGTCATGAGCAATTGACTAACGACTCGTAATCTCTACCTGTATTTACTTCTTGGTACGGGCAGCTTCCGACTTTGCGTATTTTCTCTTGAACTTCTCAACTCTTCCTTCAGCGTCAACAAGCTTCTGTTTGCCTGTGAAAAAAGGATGACATTTTGAGCATATATCCACCTGGATTTTTTGTCTTGTAGATTTTGTTGTAAATGTCTCCCCACAGGCGCATACAACAGTCGACTCATTGTATGCCGGATGAATGCCTTCTTTCAAATTAAACCTCCTCAAATATGGGTTAAAGCTTATCATAATAAATTTATAATAATTTTGGCAAGATGCCGGTCTTTTCTTGCAGGAAAAAGCCAGTGGCTGGTATCATTTAAACCATGAAAAGCTACCGCAAAGAGCTATGGTTTAATGTCCCGGCCCGCCGGGCATTCATTAATATAACTCCTGATGTGGAAAAATGTCTCAGGGAAAGCGGAATTCAGGAAGGCCTTGTTCTTGTGAACGCGATGCATATTACCGCTTCTGTCTTTATTAATGACGACGAATCAGGCCTGCATCATGACTACGACGTCTGGCTTGAGAAGCTGGCACCCCATGAACCTGTCTCACAATACCGCCACAACGTCAGCGAAGACAATGCCGACGCCCATATGAAGCGGCAGATTATGGGCAGGGAAGTGGTCGTGGCGGTTACCGGCGGGAAGCTCGATTTTGGAAGATGGGAACAAATATTTTATGGGGAGTTTGACGGGAGAAGAAAGAAGCGGGTGCTTGTCAAGATAATAGGGGAATGAAGAAAATTGCTGTTACAATGGGGGATCCGGGCGGGGTGGGGCCCGAGATTATTGTAAAAGCCCTTACTTCTTCCGGAATCGGGAATCTCTGCGCACCTATTGTTATCGGAGATGCTTCGGTGATCGAAAAAGCTTTGGATCTTCTGAACCTGCATTTAGAGCTCAAAATGATCGATTCTCCCGATAAGTTCAGACCTTCACGCAAGGCAATCGGTGTAATACATACAGGTCAATTTGGTTCAAGCATCAGGAAAAAGCCCACTGCCGAAGGCGGTATGGCCTCCGTGAGTTATATAAAAAAGGCTGTTGAGCTTGCCCTGAATAAACAGGTGGACGGCATCGTAACAGCTCCCATATCGAAAGAAGCCCTGAAGATGTCCGGTTTTCGCTGGCCGGGTCATACGGAGATGCTTGCTGATTTAACTCACACAGAAGATTTTGCAATGATGCTCGTCGGCGGACCCCTGAGGGTTATACTCGTCACTATCCATACTGCACTAAAGAACGTTCCTGGTCTGATTACAAAACAACAGATTATAAAGACTATTCGTCATGCAGTAAGGGCATGCTACATGCTCGGAATAAAGGATCCGAAGATAGCTGTCGCGGGATTAAACCCGCATGCCGGTGAATCCGGAATGTTCGGGTCGGAAGAGCTAAAAAAGATCATTCCGGCGGTCAAAGCAGCTCTTAGGGAGGGTATCCCTGTCTCAGGTCCGTTTCCGCCGGATACGATTTTCAATAAGGCATTCAAAGGGGAGATTGATATTACAGTCTGCATGTACCATGATCAGGGATTGATACCCTTGAAGATGATTGCATTTGAGAAAGGGGTAAATGTAACACTGGGTCTGCCTTTTATCCGGACATCTCCGGACCATGGAACTGCATATGACATCGCATGGAAAGGGATTGCCGATCCATCAAGCATGATCGAAGCAATAAAACTGGCTGCAATATTGCGGACCTCTTAACCCGTAGAAGGCATTTAAGAGGAGTCATGCAGGCATATATTTATCAAAACCTCTCCAGAGCAGGATTTGGGTTTTATAACAATCAATCGTATAGAATTATAACTTGCAGGGATGCCGGATATATAACGGCCTTCAAAGGAGCTGCCGGAGAGCTTTTGCTAACCTCATGCCTGCATGAAATATATTGAAATACAATCCGCGGGTTAATATGGATCTGAATAAAAAGCATATTGTCAGCTGGACATTTTTTGATTTTGCAAACTCGAGTTATTCTGCAGTAATCGCTGCAGTCGTCTTCCCTGTATATTATGTGAACGTTATAGTCGGCAATGACGCAGGTCTTGGAGACTTGTGGTGGGGAAGATCCATATCTATCAGCATGGCGATTGTCGCGTTAAGTTCTCCGCTTCTCGGCGGGATAGCGGATTACAGCTCTTTGAGAAAAAAATTTCTGTTTGTTTATACTGCCATCAGTGTTGCGGCAATAGCCAGCCTCACGTTAATAGATAAAGGAATGTTCTTTGAAGGAGCCATGATTGTAATTGCTGCAAATGTCGGGATGGAAGGAGGTCTTGTCTTCTACAACTCTTTTCTCCCGAGGATAGCACCACGTGCATATCAGGGCAGGGTGTCAGCATGGGGGTTTATGGTCGGCTATGCGGGTTCCATACTTTCTCTTTTAATAGCGCTTCCACTTGTAAAGGCAGGAGAGTTCAAGTTGACCTGGATTATGGTGTCGGTATTCTTTGCAGTCTGTTCTGTGCCTGCTTTGGTTTTTCTTCCTGCAGACAAGAGAGTGGGGCACTCCGTCGCGGTTGCCGGAATGAAAGGCCTGAAATATACCTTAAGGACTCTGAAAGATATATGGGAAAGGAGAGAAGCCCGGAAGTTTTTGATTGCATACCTTGTATATGAGGACGGTGTAAATACAGTAATTGTTTTTTCGAGCATATTTGCTGCGACTACTTTGGGCTTCATGCCGCAGGAACTTATTTTCCTTTATCTGATTGTTCAGTCTACAGCCCTTTTTGGGTCTTTTGCAATGGCAAGACCTATTGATTCCTTGGGTCCGAAAAAAGTGGTGGTGGTCTCTCTCCTTATGTGGACGTTCGTTGCGACCGCAGCTTTTTTCATACATACAAAAGGATACTTCTGGCTTCTGGCGTCTTTTGCAGGTCTGGGGCTTGGCACGGTGCAGGCGGCTTCGCGCGCTTTTTATACACAATTTATTCCTGAAGGAAGAGAGGCGGAGTATTTCGGTGTCTATTCCCTTGCAGGAAAATCATCTGCGATCCTCGGACCGCTCATATTCGGATATGTTTCCACAACATTCGGAAGCCAGCGGCCTGCAATTCTATCCGTTGCCGTTTTCTTCCTTTTCGGTTTGATGATACTTTTATCCGTAAAAGGCGGCGAACCTAATATAGGTCATAACAGCCACAGTCGCACTCAGGTCAATTGAGATGGCAAAGAAATCGCTGGGTCAGCATTTTCTTTACAATCCGGTAATCCTGAGAAATATTGTAGATGCTGCTGAACTTTTCCCCGAAGACCTTGTCGTTGAAATAGGCCCCGGTCCGGGTGAACTTACCAAAATAATAGCTCAAAAAGTTAAGAAGGTGATCGCAATAGAACTCGACGAGACATTGTATGAAAAGCTGAAGCCAAAACTGTCGAAATATTCGAATATCGAATTAATACAGGGAGACGCCCTTGAATATCCCTTCAAGACGCTTCCCGAATTCAAGGTTGTAGCAAATATCCCTTACTATATAACCACGCCCATTATCTTTAAGCTCCTCGACGCGAAAGAGACCCTCAAATCTGTTACTCTCACTGTTCAGAAAGAGGTTGCGGAAAGGATAGTGGCGGAACCGGGGGGCAAGGATTACGGCGTGCTGACAATCGCAGTTCGGTATCATGCCTTGGCAAGTCTCAGACTGATAATCCCCAAAGAAGCTTTCAGGCCCGCTCCCAAAGTCGATTCGGCTGTTGTACATTTGACAATACTCGAACGCCCGTCCATTGTCTTAAAGGACAAGGCGTTTTTCTTCCGAGTCGTTAGGACGGCTTTTTCCCAGAGGAGGAAGATGCTTTCGAACTCCCTTAAAGGCATAAGGCCGGATGCAGTAGACTGGCTTGGGAGGGCAGGGATAGACCCTGAACGGAGGCCCGAGACATTAAGCATGGAAGAGTTTGCAAGGCTTGCGAATACCGATTAATCAGATTTCTTAATAATCCTCTCGATATCCGCTCTTTCAAGGCTCTCTTCCTTTATCAGGGCATATGCTAATCTATCTAGAACGGGTCTGTTCCTGGTCAATATTTCTTCAGATACCGACTCTGCCCGGGTGATTAATTCACGGATCTCCTGATCCATAAGCCATGCCATCTCTTCGCTGTACCTTTTGGGGAGAGCAAGTTCCCTTCCAAGAAACGGATGTTCTTCTCCTCTGCCGAGATTCAGCGGGCCTACTTTATCACTCATCCCCCATTGGGCTACCATCTTTTCAGCAAGATTCGTTACCTCTTTAAGGTCATTCTGAGCCCCGCTGCTAACATCGTCGAAGACCAGTCGCTCCGCAACCCTGCCGGCAAGGGCTACGCTCAGCCTGTTCATGAGATAGGTCTTCGGATAGTAATGCCTGTCTTCCTCTGGCAGAAGCTGTGTGAACCCCATAGCCATGCCGCGCGGTATTATGCTGACCTTATGAATGGGATCGGTCCCCGGCAGATTCCAGGCGACGAGGGTATGCCCTGCCTCGTGGTATGCTGTTATCCTCTTTTCCGTATCGCTGATGGTTTCTTCCCTTACTGAACCCATTAGCACTACATCCCTTGCCTCTTCAAAATCGCTCATATCGATTTTGTCTTTATTCTTTCTTATTGCAACGAGAGCAGCTTCATTGGCAATATTTTCGAGGTCTGCGCCCGTCATACCCGGCGTCCCTCTGGCGATTTTATCAAGATCAATATCATCACCCACGATTTTATTTTTCATATGGACTTCGAGAATGGCCCTGCGCTCCTTGAGTCCCGGTCTGTCGATGACTACATGCCTGTCAAAACGGCCGGGCCTGAGAAGAGCCGGGTCAAGCACGTCGGGCCTGTTCGTTGCAGCCATGACTATAACCTCTTCGTTGGTTTCGAAACCGTCCATTTCACTCAAAAGCTGATTGAGCGTCTGTTCCCGCTCATCATGGCCTCCACCTGTTCCCGCACCACGCGTGCGTCCGACCGAGTCAATCTCATCAATGAATATGATGCTCGGCTGAGACTCCTTTGCCTTCTTGAACATGTCCCTTACCCTTGAGGCTCCGACCCCAACGAACATCTCGATGAATTCCGAAGCGCTGATACTGTAAAAAGGCACTCCTGCCTCACCGGCTACAGCCTTTGCCAGAAGGGTTTTCCCGGTTCCCGGCGGACCGACCAGCAGCACCCCCTTCGGGACCTTTGCCCCGAGTTTCCTGAATCTGGAAGGGTCCTTTAAAAATTCTATCGTCTCCCTGAGGTCCTGTTTGACATTGTCCATGCCGGCCACGTCCTTGAATGTTACAGTCACCTTTTTGGCATCGAAGAGTTTGGCCTTGCTTGATCCGAAGGCGAAAAGTCCTCCCGGCCCACCCTGAACCTGTTGTGCGCGTCTCATAAGTATCACCCACAGTCCGATAATGAGTATCCATGGAAGTATACCTATCATAATCTGCCAGAGCAGAGAGCCTTTTTCAGAGGGTTGAATAGTTACAACTACACTCTTTTCTTCAAGGTGCCTTAAAAGTCCTTCGCCCTGAAAAGAAGGAAGAAAAGTCTGGAACCGTTTTACAGGTAATGCCTTTTTATCCTCCGGCGACTGAACAGTTATCTCTCTGGCAAGTTCACCGGTCACCTGCAGGTCTCTAATGATGACGGATTTGATGTTCCCTACAGAAAGCTGCTCCATGAACTGGCTGTAGCTGATAACCTGCTGACCGGATACCCCCGCTGAAAAAAAATAACTCCAGAGGTACATGAATAAGAGAAAAATCAGTACGCCTATAACTATCTTCCACTGAGGATTTTTCATTATGTCGGGAATCGTTTTCTTCTCTTCAGCCATCCTTTAATATTATCGAAATCAATTAAAAATGCAACAATGTGCCGGAGAGGTACAAATATTGGCTATATTATTATCCCGGCAATTAAATATTCTGACATCGTTATTGTCCGTCCGTCTTAAGTATTGACGGATCACCATAAAATTACTGTCACCCTGAGCTTGTCGAAGGGCTGGATTCCCCGATCAAGGCACTGTGTTGGGGAATGACAAGCAAATGAGTATCATAATATTTGCTTGCCGAAGTAATAATGTTGACTACATCGGCCATAATTGATACATTGATATATATCAATGATTTTGGAAAGGAGAATGATATGGACGAAGATTATAAAAAAATCGCAGGGGCCTTTCTTCTTGGAGGCGTTATAGGGGCAGCAATTGCGCTTCTCTATGCACCGCAGTCAGGGCGTGAAACGAGGAAGGATATTGCAAAGACCGCGCGGAAAGTTAAAAAGGAAGCGTCTCATATGGTGGAAGATACGATCGACAGTATAAACGATTTTGCCGGTGATATGAAGGACAAGGTGTCTGATATTGTAGACCGTGGAAAGGACCTCTCCTCCGATGCAAAAAAGGAAATTTTAAGAAATATCGAACACGGCCAGAAGGTGCTCGAAAAACAGAAAAAACGCTTAGTGGAGGCCCTCGGAATTTAGGAAGCGGAATTTAACGACTGGACTTTCCGCCTGTAGTGGTCTTAATTTTTTTTACATTTGAGAGCATAAATTCGCTTAATTATACACAACGCAATTAGTAATTGCGCATGAGTTCCTATTCGTCATGCCCGTCCGCCTAAGGCGGATCGGTCGGGCATCCATGTCTTCAAAAAATTGGATTCCCGCCTAAGGACTGCGGGAATGACGGGAAATGGGAATAACGCTGTCAGTCATGCGCATTTATTTAGTGCGCTATGTATTAATATGAAAAGCCAAATAACACACCCTGTGGCTGTCTTATTTGGCTTTAGCGTTTATTTGTCGCTCTTGATATCCAGGCTATAATAAAAATTGTGAAGAGACCAAAAGGATTCAACCGGTTTATAAATCTTGCAGAGTCTTATATAAAAGACCCTCACAGGCGTTTGCATATGCTTGGTGCAGTGAAAGACTATGCAAAAAACAAGAAGCATTTTATACAAAACTTTAAAGAAGATCTCCAAACGCTTATTCATCTTCTGAGAGACTGGAACAAGGGCATATATAAAAATGTTCCGGCGCATTCGATAGTGCTTGTAGTCGCAGCACTGCTTTATTTCCTTTCGCCGCTCGATAGCATTCCTGATTTCCTGGGGCCTTTGGGATTCACTGATGACGCGGCAGTCATCATGTTTGTTCTAAGCGCGATAAAAAACGAGATAAGCCATTATAAAGCCTGGCGTTCGGAAAAGTAACCGTGCAGGCCTTCCCCAATCGCATTCAAGCTCAGCGAACAAAAAGTAACGCCGAATAATTTGGTATTATTAACAGGGATCGATAGAGAACTGAATCCAAAGGATTCCATGGATTTCACATTTTAATGCATTAATTGACAAAAAATCTTATAACAGCCTTTAAGGAGTCTTATACGTTACGGCAAAAGTATAGGTTGCGCCAGAAGCCGTATCCTGACCGTAAATCTCGGGAGTGTACCCGAGTTCTACGCCGAATCTCTTGCTTATTTTTAAACCAAGTGCAATATCGAGTTTCCCAAGGTCAAAGTTATTTGCAGTTGTGGGGTTCCCGCCTGTATCAAAATGCTCTCCATTGTCCATGCTGTAAATACCGTCGAGCTTGATCCTGCCGTATACGTCATTCGTAAAATCCATGCCAAACTCGATCAGGTATCGCACTTCGTCCGAGGGGTCCTCAAATCTCCACCGGTAGCCGATCTCAAAGTTGCAATACCCCGGGACATAAGGGTACAAGGAACGACCATAGAGCAGTCTAAGTTCCATGTCATACTGGCCGTTCCCAAGAGGGAGATCATCATCTTTGTCATATGCTGCCGGTATTTTAAGCAATGCCTGAGTTGAAAAAATACCCCATGAACCTTCGGCTATTTTATACCTGACGCCCAGATCGATATCTCCTATCCCATATGTCTTTGTTTTAGTGAAATCGTCTTCTTTCTTAATATTTTTGTAGTAGACGGAGTTAATGAGCGTAATTTCATCTGTGAGACCGAACTCGATATAGTTGCTCAGATTTATATCCTTAAACTCGCCGTATGCCGTGAAATCCTTTCTGTTGCCATCGTCATCGAATTCTGTGTCGGCATAATAATAATTAATAGCAAGCCTGTCATATAGTATGCCTTTCTGAAGTGTCCATGCCCCGGCAAAACAGCTGCCGGCAGACATTGCAACAAAGAATACTGCTGCTACAAATATTTTGGCAAATCTCGTAATATCCATTTTTAAAGTGTCTCCCCTGTTCAGATACAGTTAATGATTATTTTTACACAACATAAATAAGGTACTTTGATATGTTTATTAAGTCCAATAGATAATTAAGATGTCTCTGCTTTTATCTATCAGAAAATTCGATAAGTAAATGGATGATATTTATGCTATACATATAAGACGATGTTTCCGGATAAACTGAATATTTTCATGTTATTGCACTTCACGGCAATGGCAGGTTTGATGCTTTACGGAATTCACCGGTTTTGGTTCATGTGCTTGTGGTACCTTGAACGAAAGAAAATCCATCGGGACGCTACAAATTATTGCAAAGTCAGTCTGCTGAGACATTATCCTTACGTAACTATACAACTGCCGCTTTATAACGAAAGGTTTGTTGCAGCAAGGCTTGTGGACGCGGCTGCGATTATTGACTGGCCGAAAGACAGGCTTGAGATTCAGATTCTTGACGATTCTTCCGACGATACTAAAGGGATTGTTGATGAGAGGATCGATTATTGGGAAAGAAGAGGCGTAATAATAAAACTATTAAGGCGGGGAACCCGCAATGGTTTTAAGGCCGGCGCCCTTAGTTGTGGACTGTTGTCTGCCAAAGGCGAATTTATTGCGGTGTTTGATGCGGATTTTCTTCCGCAACCGGATTTTCTGATTAAGACCATCCCCTTTTTTTCCGACAAGAAAATCGGAATGGTTCAGGCAAAATGGGGTTTCTTAAACAGGGAACATTCATTACTGACGGGCATTCAATCACTGCTGCTGGGTCAGCATTTCAGCATTGAGCATTTTGTGAGATTCAGACGGGGTCTTTTTTTTAATTTTAACGGTACCGCAGGCATATGGCGGCGGAAAGCCATAGAATCGGCAGGTGGATGGCAATCGGATACAGTGACCGAGGATCTCGATTTAAGTTACCGTGCACAGCTCGCAGGATGGCGTTTTGTATATCTGGACGACCTGGTTGTTCCATCCGAGTTGCCGGTAACTCTTGCTTCATTCAGAAGCCAGCAGCAGCGTTGGGCCAAGGGATCAGTTCAGACTGCGAGAAAAATATTGCCCGGCCTCTTTTGCGCTGATCTTCCTTTTAAGGTTAAATGTGAATCGGCTGCTCATCTCCTTGCAAATTTCTGCTGGCTGCTTGCCGCCGTTGTTACGCTGACTCTTTATTCGACCATAACATGGCGCGTATTTATCGGTCCTTTTCAGATGATCAGGTTAGATCTGCCTCTTTTTTTGGGAACGAGTTTTATACTCTTTCTTTATTTCATTATTTACTCAATGAAAGAGTGGAGGCAGACTCCTTATCTGTGGATCGTCTTCCTTCCGGTATTAACCATTGGTATGGCTCCAAGCATAGCCATTTCCGTCATAAAAGGCTGCATCACCCGCGGCGGGGATTTTAAACGTACCCCTAAATTTGGCATTCAGGGAAAACAAAATATGCCGGGAAAGTCTTTTCTATACAGGCAGCGATCTATTCCGTATATAGTTATGAATAGCCTGCTATTTTTTTACAGTCTCCTGCCGGTCGCTTTTGTTGTGCAAAGGGGTACATGGCTTGCCCTGCCTTTCATACTGCTTTTCCCTTGCGCATTTCTTTTTGTAGCCGGCAGAGATGTCATAGAACTCAGTAAGAAATTAGAATAGAGCTTAAACAGAAAAGGCCGCCTGCTGCGGCCTTTTCTGTCAGTGTATATGTCAGTATTTAAGGTTTGCCTGTAAGAAAAGGTCTGCCTGAAGGATTCTGGCACCAGCCCTCTGTCCCGGCATCATTGCATTCAGGGTCCTGAGTATAGGCAGTGCTCCATCCTGCCCAACCGTCAGAATAGTTGCGGATGTTATCATAACCCATCATATATCCGAAAAAGAACGTCAGGCTTGAGCGATAGCCGCCTCCGCAGTGGAAGATAACTTCTCTGTCTAATATGTTAGAGGTATTTGTTGATTTAATGCCCATAGATATCCACAAATCTCTTACTTCAGTATAGCTCCTCAGTGTGCGGTCACTGTTACGGTAGGCATCCTCGTCATGTACCCAGACAGCACCAGGGATGCGCCCTTTTTCGATAAGATAACTGTAACCGCTCTTAGCTCCAATATATTCGTCCCAACTTCTGTTATCGGCAATTAGAATGGTGCTCGTGCTGGCATAATTTGCGAATACGTAATCTGTAGTTGCAAGATAATCAGGCCGAGTCGTCCCTGTAAATGTAGCAGGAACCGGATAGTTGATTGAAGTTTCGCCTGCATAGCCGGTGGCAATCCACTGCTCATAACCTCCGTTAAGCAGACGAACATCATTCAGGCCAGCGTATTTCAGTATCCACCAAAGGCGTGCAGCAAAGCTGGGACTTTTGCTATAAACAACGACTGTTGTATCCTGGGTAATTCCCATACTGCCCATAGCAGAGTGAACCTCTCCATCGGGAAGAAGAAACCACCTTGGCTCTCCATTTTCATATATGTCGGAATTGGAGTGAATTGCGCCGGGAATATGACCAAGAAGATAAGAGTTGTCGGCCCACCCTTTTTCCATCTCTTCAAAACTTCCCCACTGAGTTTCAAAAATGAGATACTTGTGATTTCTGTCATACGGATATTCGGGAGGAGCAGGTGATGTGCTTCCTTCCTTGTGATAGTCTATTAGAGCCTTTACCCAGGCAGGGTATACAAGAGTTGTAAAACGAGGGGCCTTGTCCATAGGCATTGAAGAATCAGCAGCCCACTCAACAATCGATGCGTCATAATTCGATGCCTTTGAATATCCCATCAGCCGATATAAAAAATATACAAAACCGCTGCGGATACCCACTGTACAATAGGCTGAAACTTCCTTCTTCCTTGTAATTCCCCTGGATTCAAACATATTCTTCAAATCATTGTAATTCAGAACAGTCTTGTCGGAATTGAAGAACCATTCATAGGGAATCTGTACGGCACCCGTTATATGCCCGCCGCGTGGCTCTCCGTAAAGCTGCCAGCCGATGTATTCTTCATCCGTGCGGGCATCTACTATTACGAAATTCTTTTTTCCGAGCTTCTTTTTAATGCTCTCCTTTGTAGCCTTTCTGTTTTTCTTCACCGCGGCCTTAAATTTGGATGGGGGAAGAGTGTTGATGGTAGTCTCCGTTGGCCTTCCATCAGCAAGCCATTTGTCCCATCCACCGTCGAGTATATGCACTTTATTGCATCCGAGGTACTCGAGCATCCAGAAAATTCGACCAGCTGCGCCAAAAGAAGCTGATGTGTTGTCGTAAATGACAAGGGTCATGTTCCTCTTAAGTCCAGCAGTACTGAGTTTGCTATTCAGATCGGATACGGGCAGAAGGCCCGACCCGGCAGTAAAAAAATCCCCAAATTTGAGGTTTATAGCTCCAGGAATGTGCGAAGCTTCATAACCCGATGTGCGGGCATCGATAATAACTAAATTCTTCTCACCGATGCTGTTCTGAACAGAATCGGCAGATACCAGAAGCTTACTGTTGGGGAATTCTGATTGGGACGGCGCCAGCTTTGCGAACGAAAGGCTTGAACCTAGGAATATTACCGCGAGTACAAGCCAGAGTGATAATAGAATACTTTTTTTCATACTGTATCCTCCCTTGAATAATTTATGAGTGTTACAAAATAAATATTAATTAACTTATTATGAATATATCTAATTGATTATCACTATGAATGCTGCAAATATTATCGACAATTGCTATGCTAAATAGTGTCTCTGTATAAAGTCCTATTTTGTCATCCTACGGCCCTGGTCGCCTCCGGCGCCGCCAAAGGCGGGTAAACTTGACCGGGGGATCCCTAACGCATTGAAAACACTGGATTCCCGCCTTCCAGACTGTGTCACAATTACCTATCACCACTGAATTTATAGAGCCTTTAATATTAAACATTCCTTTTGTCCTGTTTTTCTGAACTTTACTCCCATTATTTTATCGAAAGCAGGCTTCTTTCACCTGATAATTATATAGAGGGCACCTGTGCCTGTATTTTTTCATGCAATCATCCCAAGGCTGCCATCATTCCGGATATCCCCAGAATTGTTATCATCCTTGAT
>Ga0208244_100761_pt1 | contig 24780 bp, 13 predicted proteins | sample SubbioCR12Aug_5A_FD_184828 | JGI IMG/M metagenome (GOLD analysis project Ga0208244, IMG submission 184828) | Serpentinite rock and fluid subsurface biosphere microbial communities from McLaughlin Reserve, California, USA - CR12Aug_5A (SPAdes) | ecosystem: Environmental > Terrestrial > Deep... | reverse complement strand
GTATTCTCATCGGGATCGGTTGATGCCCGATAGGCGACGAAGCTTCCATTCTCGAAGCGGGACAGTCCGTTCGATGTCGCGAACCAGAGATCCCCTTTGGAGCTCTGATAGATCTTGTTGATGGTGAGGCTGGATAATCCATCTCTAACGGTGAAAAGCTTCGTTGCTCCGTTGCGATACGAAACGACGCCGCGACGTGTCGCCATCCAGAGAGTCCCGCTCTTGTCCTCGACCGTATTGCTGAAACCCCGCACCCGGTAAAAAGAGGTATCGGAAAAAGCCGCACTGCCGGTGAGAGTCGCGAACTTGCCGTCGCTGAATCGTGCCAGACCCCTCGTTGTGCTTATCCAAAGATTGTTTTTGCTGTCGAGGCTCAATGCGAAGACCGTATCGCCGGGCAAACCGTCGGTCACAGAGTAGTTGTTAAATGTTCCATCTTTGAAATGGCTGAGCCCCTGATATGTCCCAAACCAAATACCCCCCTCTTTATCCGCGAATGCCGATGTTACGGTATTGCTTGGAAGTCCGTTCATTGTTGTGAAGAGCGTAAAGACCCCGTTGTAATAGCGTGCGATCCCCCGATCGACTTCCTGAGTCCGGATCCAGAGACCTCCTGTGTTGTCCTCAATGAGACCGAGAATCCACGAATCGGGGAGTGCATCGGTGTTCGCGCGATCGAAGACGGTGAACCGCACGCCGTCAAAGCGGGCGAGTCCCTCTTGAGTGGCGAACCAGAGATATCCGTCTTTCGTTTGCACAATATCGGAAGCGGAATTCTGAGGGAGACCGTTTTGAGATGTCCACCTGTCGTGCACGTACTGCTTGATTGATTTTTTCTGAGCGAAGGAACTCGTGGTGAGAAGTCCGATCAGGAGAAGGAGCGGCAAGGTTGACCCGACGAACGTCCTACTCGTTAACAGAAGATCACGAGGCGTGTGTGTCTCGATACGCATGTGGCAAACTCCTTGGGTAGTGGAGGCAACAATCAAAGACCGATTTCCTGCGGTCTCAGTGTATCTCACGCGTGAGGCTATTAGGTGGATCAGCTGGGCGATCCCGGGTTGGGAATTGGTGGATTTCAATGCAACGCAATCAGGTGGTTTTGCGTTCCCCAAAAGGGGACGAGGGTTGGCAGGGAATCGGTCTGGTTGTCGCAGGAAGGTGAGCTTTGAATGGTTGATGGTGGAGAAAATCAAATCCTGTGTGTGCCCCAAAAATTGGTAATCGCAGAGTTCGACGAAGAATAAGAACTCTGAGTCCACTGCAGACCCTTCTTGATGGGCCTGACCTCAAGGTGGCTTCTCGAAAGGGGATGAGGAGGGTCGACTCCTTCACGTCGAGGCTGTCATTTTGGGATCATTGGAAAGAATCCTGGGCGGCGTGAGACGGCTCATGGGCGAAACGGTTCTTGCACCTCCCGAAGTTTTTTTTGAATTCCCGCACCGCGTTGCATTCATGAATGTCTTTTCCCGATAAGTTTCTTTTTGCCCTTCGAACGCCGAGAAGTGGTCAAAATATTCAGAAAGATAACCTCCGTCGGTTTTCGAGCCGTTCACTCCGGAAGTAGTCGCGTTGATACCTTGCTATTGAAGCGGAAAGGGTCTACACTAATTACAATAGTTCCTGGCCCCCTGTGCTCGCCATCATCTGGAGGGCGAGTCCCGACAATAGTCGGGATTAGGCTCGCAGGGATCGTCCCGTCAAACAGCGCGCGTCGAAAGCCTACCTCGAGTCCTACATCTACGCTGCTTTTCAATCGGTCCACGGCCCGGTAACTAGCCATTGATCTTCGCGCCCTGCCGTTGCAGGAATATCTCAACACGCTTCCTGGTAAGGGTGGAGAGCCGTACACCGAGCCCGATGATCAGGAATGTAATCGCATGGTGAATCATGAATGAATCCATTGTCATATCGAAGGTTGCGAACTGTTTCATAGAGCTTATTCACCGTGAATCAAATCCTACTGTATGGATTGTCAGACAGTCGAGAAAAAAACTCTGGTTCAAGAAACAAATCTCATCAGACTGGTTCATCGATGGGCAACAAGCATTGTCATTCGCCAGGAAGATGAAGCGAGACCATGACCAAAATGATTGACTTGATACTACAAGGGAGATACCTCGACGTGCGGAATAGCCATTTTCAGGAAGAACAACAGAGAAGCCCCATAAACCGAGAGACAGAGCATGGGCAGATTTGAAATACGCGGTCAAGATCTCTATGATGCATATCAGCGCAGAATAGCAACGGCGAGGGGGTGGGCGATCTTCGATGGCAACAATCAGAGAATCGCCACAATTCGCGGTGACGAGCTTTATGATATGGACGAAAGGATAATGGCCACCCTTCGTGGCTCAGATATCTACGACGCCGATAGCACGAAGGTTGGTTCACTTTCAGATGTGCAGGACTCGATCAAAGGGGCAGTGGTAGGGGTTTTGCACGCCGCTCTATGGTACTGCTTCGTACGGAAGTGAGTCTGGACACGGAAACAGACTGGGTTTCTGTTCCTTCCGCCAGATCAAACGCTCACGCTTGTCGGACACGTCGTTGCCTCACACCGAACCTCCTCAATCCCCCGAATCTTATCAGGTTCTCCCCTGCCAGCTCGGCCCGCTCACCCTTCAGTCTGACCTGCAGTAAATTCTTAGGTGAACATCGGAGCCTGAATTTGCATACCTTTTATGCTGGGACCTTGCGCTCCCGAAATCGCATGCGTTATCTTCGACAAAGTCAGACGGAGCGTCGAGTGGCGGATTCCCATCGCGTGAATCCAATGCAAAGCCTTGAAGTTTGGACACAGTGATGAGATAAGGACGGAAAGTGGAAGCAGGTGTTCTCTTAGGTTACTTCGCAAGACAGGATGAAGCTCGCAGGGCCCTCCGGCTGCTGAAGAAGCGGGGCTTCCAGCGCGCCGCATTGGTGCACAAATCCGCCAACGGAGATGTGCACACTCGAGACCCCTTCCTTTGGCGCCGTGCTCTTGGGGTGATCCTTGCGACCCTTCTGTTCGGAGGCTTTGCCGGCGTCGCTTCCCTGATCTTCAACTGGCTGGAGTGGATTCTCAGCGGAACGCTTTCCACGCTGACCTCGATCCTGGCGGGCGGATTCGTCGGGGCCGTCTTTGGTGTGGTGTGGATCCGACGGTCGAAGCACGGTGTCGAACAAGGGCTGCTTGAGGATCACGCACGATGGTTGGTCTCTGAGGAGACTGTCCTGATTCTCCAGGCGCCGATCGAAACTTTGCGGTTTCCACTGGCGGTGCTTCGGCAAAGCTTCGAGGTCCCGCCTCCGATTTTTGTCCTGCATCCAGATCGTGAGGGCATGGTTGGAGATAGCAGGAGCGTTGGTGTGCCGCTATCGCTGTCGCTGGTCAGGGAACGTGCCCAGCGGCTGGCCAAGGAGCACCAGGTAGATCCAAAGCCTGTGAAAAACACCAGGCTCCTCGAGCATCTCGTACAAGCACGTCGATGGATCCATCAAGTCTGCTCGGATCTTTCCGAAGCGAGCCGATTGGAATCAACCTCAACTCCGGCCGCCGAGTGGATCCTTGATAATGAATACATCATCGAGGGCAACGTTCGCGATGTTCAACTGAACCTCCCCCGGCGTTACTACCAGCTGTTGCCCGGGCTTGCGAATGAGCAATACCGGGGTTTGCCCCGCATCTACGGACTGGCGAAGGAACTCATCTCCCATACGGACTTACGTCTGGACCGGGAGAATATCCTTGCTTTTATTGAGGCGTATCAATCCGAGCGCACGCTGACGATCGGCGAACTCTGGGCGGTCCCCCAGATCCTGCGCGTCGCATTGATTGAGAGCGTCCAAAACCTCGCTGCGAGAGCCCTGACAGACCTGCGAGAGCGTGAGATCGCTGACTTCTGGGCGAACAGGCTGGCCACAGCCAACCGGCGGGATCCGAAGCGGCTCTTTGCAATCCTGGCAGAACTTGCTGAAAACCAACGGGGCCCGAGCCCCTATTTTGGTACTCAACTTGTCGATCATCTCCATGACGAGGCGGCCGCATTGGTGCTGGTCCAGAGCTGGCTTGAGCGCACGCTCCGGAAATCTCTGAATGATCTCAGCCTGCGCGAGCAAAACCGCCAGACGAAAGATCAGATTTCGATTGCGAATGCGTTCACCAGCTTGCGACAACTCGCTCTGTTGGATTGGAGAAAGATATTCGAGAAGCTGAGCCGCGTGGATCAGTTGCTTCGGCTTGATCCGTCGGGTGTCTATCCCGGGATGGACTTCGACACTCGTGATCGGTATCGTCGGGCGGTTGAGGAATTCGCCCGCAGGTCCGGTCAGGGGGAGGAACAGGTCGCCCAACGCGCCATCGAGATGGCAACGCGAACCGCTGCGGAGTCGGCGGAGGATGAGCGTCGGATCCACATAGGGACGTATCTCATTGGGGAGGGGAGGCGCGAGTTCGCCCGGCTCTTAGGGTGCCTTGAAAAGCGTTTCCTCATCCTGCAATCGGTATACCGCCATCGCCCTGCAGTGTACTTTCTTGGGCTCAGTCTCTTCACTGTTGCGTTCATCTCCTTGGTTGCCGTGTTTGGCCTGCGCGGACAGTCACCCGGGATCCAGCTCTTTATGGCTTTCCTCTTTCTGATCCCCACAAGCCAACTTGCGATTGAGGTAGTCAATTATCTCGTCACGCGGCTTGTTTCACCCCACAGCTTTCCGAAGATGGATTTCGAGGCTTCGGGGATTCCGGATGCGTTTCGAACATTGGTAGTTGTCCCCGCGATGTTGGTGGACGAGGAGTCGATCCGGGCAGAGGTGGAAAGACTGGAAATCAGATACCTGGCCAACAAAGAATCTAACTTGCTCTTCAGCCTCTTTAGTGACTACACCGATTCGGATCAGGAGCTCCGTGAGGGAGATGAACGGCTTCTCCAGACTGCAATCGAAGGTCTTGAAGGTCTCAATCACCGGTATGGTGGTGAACGGTTCTTTCTCTTCCATCGAAAACGCAAATGGAGCGAATCCGAACAGAAGCATATCGGCTGGGAACGCAAACGCGGAAAGTTGGAAGAGCTCAACCGACTGATCGACGGAACGCGAGCTGAAGATGCCGGTCGTTTGGTGTTTGTGGGAGACCCGGGTCAACTGTCGAATGTGAGGTTTGTGATCACGCTGGACAGCGACACGCAGCTGCCTCATGGAACTGCCCGCAGGATGGTCGAGACCCTCGCACACCCCCTGAACCAACCGCGCTTCAACGCTGACGGAACAATTGCCGCCGGCTCCTACGCGATCATCCAGCCGCGCGTGAGTCCCACTCTGCCGAGCACGAGTGCCTCGCTCTTCAGCCGTCTGTTCTCCGACGCTATCGGCATTGACCCCTATACGAAAGCTGTATCCGATGTCAATCAGGATCTCACCGGGGAAGGTTCCTACTATGGAAAGGGCATCTATGATGTGCGCGCGTTCAGCCGCGTGCTTTCAGAAAGATTCCCTGAGGAGTGGGTGCTGAGCCATGACTTGATCGAGGGAGCGTACGTACGGGTGGGTCTGGCCAGTGACATTGAGCTCTTCGACGAGTTCCCGCAGGGTTACCGGAGCTACAGCAAACGACAACATCGTTGGATTCGTGGCGATTGGCAAATCGCGGACTGGATCTTTCCTCGTGTTCCCAAGCCGGGGGGTGGGCGAGAGCCAAACCCGCTCTCCAAGTTCAACCGTTGGAAGATATTCGACAACCTGCGCCGAAGTCTGCTGCCAGTAACCAGCCTGGGATTGCTGATAGCCTCCTGGCTGGTTTCCGCTCAACTTGGCTGGATCTCGACATTCGTCGTGGTCATCCAGTTGCTCTTTCACCCTTTTGCGCAGCCTTTCACCATGGCGACCACGCAAAAGGGGCTGAAGCACTTCTCTTTTGCGAAGGTGGTACACGACCTGCTGCGAGCGCTTGCTGACGCCGCACTTCTCCCGCATCAAGCCGAGCTCGCTCTGGATGCCATCGTGCGTGTTGGGTACCGTCGCTTCATTTCCCGCCACAAATTACTTGAGTGGACTCCTGCCCGGGTAATCCACTGGAGTGCCGCGCGCCTGCATCCATTGTTCGCAGCTTCTTTGGGCCTGGCGAGTATCTTCAGCGTGATAGTCGGCTTGACGATCCATCGCTGGATGCCGTCTGCACTTGCGGTAGCGAGTCCCTGGCTTATATTGTGGCTCTTGTCTCCTTTGGTCGGATTGCTTTTGAACCTTCGACTGCATCCAGGGCAAAAGCAATTCCTGCTCCCAGGGAGGGATATGCGGTTCCTCAGGAATGTCGCGCGACGAACCTGGCGCTATTTTTCCGATTTTGTCGGCGATCAAACCTCCTGGCTTCCACCTGACAACTACCAGGTTGCTCACCAGAACCAGCTGGCGATGCGTACCAGTCCAACGAATATCGGTCTCTGGATGAATAGCGCGCTGGCCGCGAATGATTTCGGATACCTGACGCCGGATCAGGTCGTCAAAACCCTGACGCATTCCATGGAGACGATCGGAAGACTGGAGCGCTATGAGGGTCATCTGCTGAACTGGTACGATATTAAGACTCTGATCCCTCTCGAACCGCGCTATGTGTCCTCCGTCGACAGCGGAAACTTACTTGGCTCCTTATGGGCACTGGAGCATGGCCTTGATGAGTTGATCGTGGGACCTGTCCTTGATGGAAGAGCATTTGAAGGCCTGCGTGACACTGGCGAAATCCTGAAAGAGGTCGTCGAGAAGAAAAGCAATGCCGGTTTTGACGCGTCCGCACTGGATGAACTCATGCGCGTGTGCGAATCCCCGCCAGACCCCATCGCTGACGTGATTCATCTGCTGCGCAGGGTGGAGGGGAGCGTAAAGATTTTGGCCGCCCAGGCGCGTGAATCCGCCGACGTTGATGCGGGTGCATCCTATTGGGCCGGACAAATGGAGAAACAGGTATCGGCCTGGCTGGAGATTACGGATCGCTATCTTTCCTGGATCGAAATCCTCGATGAAAAAGGGGAAGACGAAGTCGCTCAACTGGGTCCGGATGCTCTGCTGGCTTTCCGTGAGGGTCTGCATTGCGCGCCTTCACTTCTCGATCTCGCCAATAGGCACAGCCGCTGTATCCAGATCCTCCGGTCGATCCGTGAAGCGGCTCCTTCTTCTGCAGGCCCCCTATCCGAATGGCTTGACCGCCTCATGCAGGCCTTCGCAAAGTCGCAATGGCTGGCCGGCGAAGTGCTGGGTTTGAGTGAGGGGCTCATCAAGAACGTGCGTGAACTATCGGAATCGATCAACATGAGCTTCTTGTATGATCCCGAACGACGCCTGTTTTCAATCGGCTACAATGTCTCTGAAGGCCACATGGATAGTGCCTACTACGATCTCCTGGCGAGTGAGGCGCGATTCGGAGGTTTCGTAGCCATTGCCCGGGGAGACGTCCCGATTGAGCATTGGTTCTCGATGAGCCGACCCTACGGCGCCATCGGTCGGCGTCGGGTGCTGCTCAGCTGGACCGGAACCATGTTCGAGTACCTGACGCCGCTGATATTCCAACGCTCGTACGGGAATTCGCTCCTTGACAAAGCGGCGAGGGAAGCCGTGGCCACCCAAATTGATTACGGTCGCAGGCGTCGTGTGCCGTGGGGGATCTCAGAGTCTGCATTTGGAGATCTGGACATCAACAAGACATATCAATACAAAGCCTTCGGTGTACCGGAACTCGGATTGAAGCGCGGCCTTGAGGAGGATGTTGTTGTCGCCCCGTATGCATCGCTTCTGACATTGAATGTTGAGCCGGGGGAGACGGTGAGGAATCTGAGGCGGCTGGCCGACCTGGGGCTTCTGAATGAATACGGTTTCTACGAGGCGATCGACTTCAGCCGTCAACCGAGTCGCAAGGGTGAGCGTGGAGTGATCGTACGGGCGTACATGGCTCATCATCAAGGCATGAGTTTCCTTTCGCTCACGAACTTCCTCCACGGGAATGCCATCCAGCGGCGTTTCCATGCTGACCTGCGCGTGCGCGCGGTTGAGCCCCTGCTCCACGAACGGGTCCGGATCCTTCCCCCGCTTCACCACATCTCCACGCGAGAAGGGGTCCCTTCGGCCATGAGTGCCGGCGAACTCGCACCTTCGGTCAGCAAATTCGATACGCCTCACACCGGCACGCCCAAAACTCAAATTCTTTGCAACGGACGTTACGGTCTGATGGTCACGAACGCCGGCGGTGGATACAGTCAGTGGAGCGACTATGAAATTACACGCTGGAGATCCGATCGAACTCAGGATCTATGGGGAACCTTCTGCTACATCCGTGAGGTTGATTCGGATCGACTTTGGTCCAACACGTTTCACCCGGTTGGCGGGAGGGATGAGGTTCACAGCGTTGAGTTCGCGCTCGACCGTGCCGTGTTCCGCCATGTCGATAATGGTATTCAAACCGAGACCGAGGTCATCGTCTCGCCGGAAGATGACGTGGAGATCCGGCGGATCTCGTTGATCAATCGGTCTGCCCGCACCCGCCGCCTCGATCTTACGAGCTACGTCGAACTTTCCATGGCAGCGCATGACGCAGACCGTCAGCATCCGGCCTTCAGCAAGATGTTCATCCAAACCGAATCGGTTCCCGAACTCCAGGCTCTTCTCGCGTACCGACGGACCCGGAGCAAAGATGAACCGCCACTCTTTGTGGCACATCGCTTTACGCTCGAACAAGCCGACGATGAGGCCATGCGGTTCGAGACCGACCGGCGGAGATTCATCGGACGCGGGCGGACGCTTGCGAAGCCGATGGGCGTATTTCAAGAGCTTGGTAACAGCCAGGGTTTTGTCCTCGACCCGATCCTCAGTCTGCGCCGGAGCGTGACGATCGGTCCGGGCCAGCGTGTTCGGGTTTCCATGGTTCTCGCCGCCGCCGAAACACGTCAGCATGCCTTGAACCTGATGGGGAAGTACAGCGATTCCCATGCGATTGATCGCGCAATGGATTTCGCCTGGGCCTCCGCGCAGCTCGAGTTACGGCTCCTTCGTATACAGCCCGACGAAGCGCGCCGCTTCCAGCAAATCGCAAGTCATCTGCTGTTTCCCAATCCCCTCCTGCGCGCTCCGGCCGAACGAATCGAAGAAAATCGCAAGGGTCAATCCGGCTTATGGGCCTATGGAATTCCGGGGGACTTCCCGATGGTGTTGGTCACCGTCGGTGAGGCGCGGGATATCAGCCTCGTTCGTCAGACGTTGGAGGCGCATACGTATTGGCGCAGGCACGGGTTGAAGGCGGATCTGGTGATTCTTAACGAGGAAGCGAGCGTCTATGAGCAGCCGCTGCGTGAACAACTTGAACGCCTGATTCAAACGCACTCGATCCAGACCGGGATTGATCGACCTGGCGGAGTGTTTTTGCGCAGCGTGGACCACATTCCGGAGGAAGACATGACACTGCTCCGGGCCGTGGCGAGTGTGGCGCTGGTGGCGGCTCGCGGTACATTGCCCAAGCAATTAGGCGTGCCCGTGGAGGTTCCCGAGCTGCCCGAACCCCTGGCCAGGAAACGTTTTCCCCGGGAACCGTCGGCTCCGCTCCCCTTTATGACGTTACACTACTTCAACAGTCTGGGTGGATTTACGGCGGATGGACGCGAATACGCGATCTATCTCGGTCCGAACACCCACACGCCTGCGCCATGGGTGAACGTCATTGCGAATCCGGCCTTCGGTACACTGGTCAGCGAATCGGGATCTGGTTTCACATGGTATGGTAACAGCCAGCGCAATCGCCTGACGCAGTGGCCGAATGACCCCGTCCTGGATCCACCATCTGAGGCGTTGTACATCCGCGATGAGGAAACCGGCATCTACTGGACACCGACCCCCTTACCGATCCGCGAGGAGACTGCATATCGGGCAAGGCATGGGGCGGGGTACACTGTGTTCGAGCATAACAGTCAGGGGATTGAGCAAGAACTGACAGTCTTTGTTCCCATGGAGGAGAATGGGGGAGAACCGGTTAAGCTGCAGAAACTGCGATTGAAGAACGACTCTTCCAGGCATCGTAAGCTTTCCGTGACGTACTATGTCGAATGGACACTGGGCGAGAACCGCGAGTCCTCCCAGATGCACGTCGTGACGCGTTGGGATGACGAAGTGCAGGCTCTGCTGGCCCGGAATCGGTTTCACCCCGAGTATGGAAATCGGGTCGCCTTCGCTGCCATCAATCCGCCACCGTTGTCCTATACTGGCGACCGAACGTCGTTCGTTGGGCGCAACCGCTCGTTGGTGAACCCTGTGGCGATGGATCGAATCGGTCTGTCAGGTCGGGTAGGGGCGGGATTCGACCCGTGCGCGGCTCTGCAAGTCAAGCTTGAATTAGCTCCCGGCGAACAGACTGAGATTACGTGCATGATGGGTGAGGCTGCTTCGTTGGATGAGGTTCATAAGCTGGTTCAAACATACCGGGAAAGCGTAGCGCTCGAGGCGGCGTTCGGCCAAACCAAAGCGTGGTGGGATGATTTACTGGGCACGATCGAAGTCCACACCCCCGAACTCGCTGCGGATTTCCTGATCAACCGTTGGCTTCTGTATCAAAGCCTCAGCTCTCGTATGTGGGCGCGTTCCGCCTTCTACCAGTCCGGTGGTGCATTTGGTTTCCGCGATCAATTGCAGGACGCCACGGCTTTCGTCCATGCATATCCCAAGCTGGCGCGGGAGCATATCCTGCTGGCTGCGAGCCGACAGTTCAAGGAAGGCGATGTTCAACACTGGTGGCACCCGCCGGGGGGCGTCGGTATGCGTTCGCGAATTGCTGATGATCTTCTCTGGCTTCCATACACGGTGGCGCAGTACGTCCGGACAACCGGCGATATGGACATCCTCCAAGTGGAGATTCCATTCCTCAACGCTCCCGCGCTCAAAGCCGATGAGCAGGAGACCGTCTCCACGCCGGAGGTGACGTTCGAACGCGCCACGCTGTTTGAGCACTGCCAGCGCGCGGTTACCCGTGGTCTGACCGTTGGGCCTCATGGGTTGCCCCTGATGGGCTCAGGGGACTGGAACGATGGGATGAACCTTGTGGGTGCCGGGGGGAAAGGGGAGAGCGTCTGGCTGGGCTGGTTCCTGGTGGATGTCCTTCAGGGTATGGCCGAGTTGTCGCTCCTGCTGAACCGATCGGACTTGAGCCAAACCTATCAGCAGGAGAAACAGGCCCTGGTTCAGCGTGTCGAACAGGTGGCCTGGGATGGGGAGTGGTATCTTCGTGCGATTTTCGACGACGGTACGTCCCTCGGCTCCTCGGCGAGTAAGGAAGCAAGGATCGATTCTTTGCCACAATCGTGGGCCTGGCTAAGCGGCTCCGCGGACACGCATCGCGCGAAGATTGCTCTCGAATCTGTCTGGAGACACCTCGTGCTGGAAGATGATAGTCTGGTGCTGCTCCTGGCTCCTCCCTTTGACACGTCGGAGCCGTCCCCCGGATACATCAAGGGGTACCCCCCGGGGGTGCGTGAAAACGGAGGCCAGTACACTCATGCCGCCCTGTGGTTTGCCATGGCACTCGCACGCCGAGGGGATGGTGATCGTGCGGTGAGAGTGTTGCGGATGCTTAATCCGATTGAGCGCGCGCGTGATTCGGAAACAGTATGGCGCTACGGAGTGGAGCCCTACGTGATCGCGGCTGATGTGTACCGATTGCCCGGGCGGATCGGCCAGGGCGGTTGGTCCTGGTACACGGGCTCGGCGGCGTGGATGTACCGAGCCTGGGTCGAAGAGGTTTTAGGGTTGAAACTCCATGGGAATCACATGGAGTTGTCTCCGGCAATCCCCGGATGGTGGGAGGGCTTCCGCATGCGGTATCGTCACGGGGAAGCCGTCTACGAGATCCAGGTAGAGAATCCGGAGAAGTGTGAGCGGGGTGTGTCGTGGGTGGAGATGGATGGTCAGCGGGTGAGGGATGGATTGATCCCGCTGGAACGCGGTTTGGTGAAGCATCGGATTCTGGTACGCATGGGAACTCCAGAGGGAACGACTTAACACGAGTTCTGAGTTTTGGATGAGCGTTCAGTCGTGTGTGAGTGCTTCCTTGGATTTTAAGCATGATAGGCCTGTCTTGATACAAGGTCCAGATTTTCCTTTGAACTGATGCAGCAATTGTCTATCTTGATAACGTCAAACAACAGTACACCGTCTATTCTCTTTCGGGAGAGCTTGTCGGCACTTCTTGTGCAGGATGGGCACGTCTCCAGAATCTCCCGCCTTCAGAACCCCGTTCACAAGCGTGATTTTGAAAAGCGGAACCGCTGACAAACCGCACGAACACCTTCCAAGGTCGAAACGCCGTTAATCAGATGAGGCTCTCGAGTTAACACTCAGGCAGCAACGAGTAGTTTTCATGTCCGTATGTTCGGCGTACACCTTGCCCGACGGTTGAGTCGGGTTGTTCAAAAACAAGAAAGGGCGTGTTCCATGGAAAAAGGAACTGTCAAATGGTTCAACGCAGCAAAGGGTTTCGGGTTCATTTCACGTGCCGGAGGCGAAGATGTATTCGTTCACTTCAAGGCGATTACGAGCCCGGGGTTCAAAAGCCTGAACGATGGTGACTCGGTTGAGTTCGATGTTGAGAAAGGCCCCAAAGGCCTTCAGGCATCGAATGTTTCCCTTGTCTAATCGGACATCCGTAACCGTAACCAGAAGCCCCGTCTCTCTGAAAAGAGGGTCGGGGCTTTGTATTGAGACACACAATTTCCAGGCGATGACTCCGCCACGGATTCCTCGATCTGCCGCGCTCTTTGTGTTCGGCGACAGACAATTGAGTCAGCTCCTCTTCCTGCCGATGCAACCACGTTTAGAAAAACCCTCGTTGGACAAAACCCGTGAGGATTGTTCATATCAAGCTGGAATCTCTGAATGTTCCACTTGTTTTGTCGGCAGACGCCGCTCACCCGTCGCGATACTGCTTGCATCTCATTCGTGAGATGCGTAAGATATAAATATATCAGATTCATCATGCAAAAGAGAGGAATCGTGAAAAACTGTTACCCACTGAAATAACCACAAGCTCTGGACGGAGGACATCAAAATCACAGTTCGCCTTATTATCTCTCTTGTTTTGGCAGCTGCTCTGGTGGCATCGGTGTTTTCCTACGTGCAGGTTCAAAACGAAAGAGATCGATTTGAGCAGGATCTGGATGTCCGCGCTGAACTTCTGGCTGAAAGTCTACAAGAATCGGTGAGAGAACTACTTCGCACGAATTCCCCGGCAAAACTCCAGCGGCTAGTCAATCGTTTTGGGAATAGAGACAAGCTTCTGGGAATCATCGTCTATGACAGTCTGGGAGTTGAGGTTGCTGCGAGTCCCGGACTGTCGCCGAACATGCCGGTTGCATCGACGTATGTGTTGGAGGTTTTGGCACGAGATCAAAAAGTGTCAAGCTTCGTATTGGATGGTGGCCGGAGAAAACATGTCTACGTGGCTCCTCTCTACGTCGAAGGGAAACGGGCTGGCGCTCTGCTGGTTTTGCACGACGCTTTGTTCATCGAAGCGAGGCTTGAAGGAATCTGGCAGACGAATTTCGTTCGTGTGCTGATGCATTCGTTACTCATCATTCTCGTTACGGTGGTCGTTGTCCGGTTGAGCATTACCGGCCCTATCGCACAGGTGGCAAAATGGATGCGGGGTTTGCGGACAGGAAAGCCAAGCCAGCCTGTGGCATTGCCCCGCGGCGACATCCTTGGCCCGCTGGCTGTCGAGGTGACCCTCCTTGCGAAGAGTCTCGCGGTGGCGAGGGCCACGGCCGAGGAGGAAGCGCGCCTGCGAGTCGAAGCAGGGTCTCTATGGACTGCCGAACGCTTGAAAGAGCACGTACGGCTCGAACTTGGTGGGAAGAATCTCTTCCTGGTGTCGAACCGGGAGCCTTACATGCACGTGCGACAGAGCGGTTCTATAGAGTGTATCGTGCCCGCCGGTGGTCTAGTTACGGCACTTGACCCTATTCTTCAGGCATGTGGAGGAGTGTGGATTGCCCACGGGAGCGGCGATGCAGACCTTGAGATGTCTGATTCGAAAGGGCGCTTGAGTGTGCCGCCGGAAGACCCTCGTTACACGTTGAAACGGATCTCTATCACGAAGGAAGAGGAAGAAGGCTACTACTACGGTTTCTCGAACGAAGGTATTTGGCCGTTGTGTCACATCACCCACACGCGGCCGCTCTTTCGTCTCACCGATTGGGTCAGTTACCAAAAAGTGAATGAGAAATTCGCCGAAGCAATTCTTGAGGAAATCCGGGACGAAACCGAACCGCTTGTCCTTGTTCAGGACTACCATTTTGCGCTTCTTCCGCTCCTGATCAAATCCAAACGACCCGACGCCCGAGTGGCCATCTTTTGGCATATCCCCTGGCCCAACCCTGAAGTATTCGGTATTTGTCCATGGAAACAAGAGATCCTGCTTGGGCTCCTGGGTGCGGACCTCATCGGATTTCACATCCAGTTCCATTGCAACAATTTCCTGGAGACTGTGGATCGTTTTCTCGAATCCAAGATCAACTGGGACCAGTTCACTGTTGAACGGAAAGGCGGGGTCACTGCGGTGAAGCCTTTTCCCATCAGTGTCGCTTTTCCTGCTCTCAAAAGCGGAACAGAACCCGATGTGACGCCAGAGGCAGCACGCAACACCGTGCAGAGCAGAATGGGAGAATCGCCGAAATATCTGGCAGTAGGTGTTGACCGGATTGATTATACGAAGGGAATCATCGAGCGATTCAAAGCCGTCGAACGGTTTCTCGAAAAGTACCCGGAGTACGTCGGTGAGTTTACCTTCGTTGAACTTGGCGCTCCAAGCAGGACTCACATCAAGCGCTACCATGATCTGATGGCGGAAGTTGAGGAGACGGTGGAAAAGACTAACTGGCGATTCCGACATAAAGACTGGAAACCGATCATCTTTCTGAAGGCGCACCACGGACATAAGACGATCAATCCGTTCTACAAGGTTGCTCATCTCTGTATGGTCACATCGCTGCACGACGGGATGAATCTTGTGGCGAAGGAATTCGTGGCAGCGCGGGACGACGAGGACGGAGTACTTGTGCTGAGCCAGTTCACCGGGGCTTCAAGAGAGCTTCAGGATGCGATTATTGTGAATCCGTACGATGTGGAGGAGATGGCTGAGGCAATCCACACGGCACTGACCATGCCACCGAAGGAGCGAAACGAGCGGATGCACCGCATGCGTGAAGTCATCAGAGATCGCAATGTGTACCGCTGGGCAGGAAACATCATTTCGACTCTTTCACGGCTGAGCCTTCCGAAGCAGACTGGGGACGAGGCTCCCGAGCAGCCATGAAGCCTCGCCCCTTGTTCGACCAGCGACAGTCGCTCCTGAAGCCTGTAATGGACCGCTTCGCCCGGATCAGGAAGATCATCCTGTTTCTGGATTTCGATGGAACGCTGGCTCCGATTCGGAAGACACCGTCGCTGGCAACGCTGCCCGCGGCGACAAGAGCACTCCTTCGCCGGCTCGCGAATCGCCCGAACATTGTCGTCTGTCTCGTCACGGGAAGGTCTCAAGCGGACATCAAAGAAAAGGTTCAGATACGCAACGTTCTTTGGATCGCCAATCATGGATTTGAGATCTCCATGGGTCGATCACACTGGGTTCACCGAAGCGCTGGCCTCGCGCGGCCCGGATTGGGTGAAATTGCCAGGAAGCTTAAAAGGGGGCTCTTAACCATACCGGGAGTCCTCATCGAGAACAAGCGCTATACGCTGACAGTCCACTACCGAAATGTCCGGAAGCAGTCTGTTCGTCTCGTGAAGGAGATGACGCGACGCCTTCTGCGTCCCTACGAAGGAAAGTTCAGGATCACGAGGGGGAAAAAAGTCTTTGAAGTGAGGCCGGATGCGCCGTGGAACAAAGGACACGCGGTCGAATGGGTTCTCAAGTGCCTCAGGCCGGACAAGACATCACTCGTGGTCTACATAGGAGACGACAGGACCGACGAAGACGCGTTCAAGCTTCTTCACGGGAGAGCGCTCACCGTCCTGGTGGGGAGACGAACACAATCCGCCGCCAGATATCGGGTGCGCAGCACAAGAGCGGTAGCAGTGCTTCTGAAGATAATAGACGCTACGACAACGAAAGGTGAAGGACGATGGCTCTGCAAGCCAATGACCCGTTCAATTTTTACACCCGCCAGAACCTGACGTTTCTGACCGGGAGAAGAGCCAGGAACCTTTCAGAGCTTCTCGCGGGGATTAAAGAAGCGACGGAAGCATCGATCTATCATCATACACACCATTTCCTCGTGAGACATGAATTCCTGTCTCCGGAGCCCCCGAACGACTATGCCTACTGGATTACCAATATTCTTCAGGACAGGATACTGGGAGAGGAGGTGGCGAGCATCGATCTGCGGGAATACTCCACCCTGGAGGATATCCGGGCAAGGATCCTCGAAGTCATCGGTCGCTCGAAATCCCGGGAGGCAGGCAGATCCAAGCACAACGCGCCGCCGGGAGAGGAATTCCATTTCATGGAAACGCAGTCATTTGTCCTACCGACGAAGCATGTTGCTCACAACTTGATCGAGTTCAAAGAATGTCTCAAGTGCGTCTCGATCCATTCGATCTACTTCCACGTCTTTGAAGCACGATTGAGACAGAGAGATTCTGACTTTTCGCTCTGGCTTTCGAATTCATTACACGAGGAGAAATTGGCGCGCGAGTTCTTGCAGTTTGATCCATACACACAGACGCTGGAGAATCTCCGACAAACACTAATCCGACTCGTCGACACTCGCTTGAAAAGGGAAGGCAATGGCAACGCTTAGAGACTATGAACGATATGTGGGCCGCGAGGTCATTGAAGAACTGGAGCTCGTCGCCGGCCGGCTCTCTGGAGTGGTCGTCCAAAACATCAACTCGACCGCTGTGGGCGGAGGTGTTGCGGAGATACTGATGCGCATGGTGCCATTGTTGCATGATCTCGGCGTCAACGCTCAGTGGGATGTGATCAAAGGGGGCGAGCGGTTCTTCGAGGTGACGAAGAAGATGCACAACGCTCTTCACGGTGAGCACGTTGAGTTTTCTAAGGAGGAAATCGACCTGTTTGTCGAAACCAATGAGATGAATGCCCGCGACATGAACCTTCATGGCGATATCATGTTCATTCACGATCCCCAGCCCTGCGGATTAGTCCGCAGGAAAAAAGATCTTGGACGAAAATGGATCTGGCGATGCCACATCGATTTCTCGCACCCGGACCCATTCACGTGGAGGTTCCTCAAGGAGTACATCGAACAATATGACGTGAGTGTCTTTTCGGCTCCATCGTTTGCGCGAGAATTACACATTCCGCAGGCCCTCGTATCGCCCTCTATTGACCCTTTGAGCGATAAAAACAGGGAACTTCCTCAAGAAACCATTGACTCCATACTGGAGCGGTTCAAGATCGACAAGTCCCGGCCCATCGTAACACAGATCTCCCGCTTTGACTACCTGAAAGATCCCGTTGGGGTGGTCAAGGTGTTTCGGAGGATCAGAAAGTACATCGACTGCCAACTTGTTCTTGCCGGTGGTGGTGCTACAGATGATCCGGAGGGGGCGAAGGTGCTGGCCGAAGTTGAGGAGGCGGTGAACAACGACGCGGACATATTCTTGTTGCTCCTGCCTCCGGCCAGCGACATTGAGATCAATGCGCTTCAACGGGCTTCCACCGTGATCCTTCAGAAGTCGCTCCGTGAAGGATTCGGCTTGACAGTTGCGGAAGGGCTTTGGAAGGCGAAGCCGGTCATTGCAGGAGCGGTTGGAGGTATTCCACTTCAGATTGTCAACAAGTATTCAGGGCTTCTTACGCACACGATCGAAGGGACAGCCTTTGCCTTAAAACAGCTGCTCCAGAGTCCGGCATATGCAAAATCATTGGGAGGGAATGGGCGTGAACATGTAAGAAAGAACTTTCTTATCACGCGCCATTTGCGGGACTATCTGCTTCTCTTCCATTCACTCAGTCATAAGGGAGAACCCGTGGTTTACCTGTAGGCCCCCTTGTGGCACACAAGCGTTCCCATAGGCACCCAGATGCCCCACGCCATACAAAAACCCGACAAGCTTCTCAGATTCCTTGCGGCGGAAAAGGGTCGACTATCACCGCTTCTCGTGCTGACCCACGACTATCCCGATCCCGACGCACTCGCGAGTGCATGTGCTCTGCAGCATCTGGCTCAGAATACATTCGGCATTCGCTCGAGGATTGCCTACGGCGGTGTGGTCGGACGGCAACTACTCCGAATACGAAGAAGACAGAAAAAAACGCCTCGGCATCAAGGCCGGACAGCCGCACAGGATAAAATACAAGAGACTTGTGCGTCCGTGACGGGAAACTGCTGTCTGGCTTGTTCAGCAGCGCGATGCACTAAATGCGCAAAACCAAAAGTGCCCTCTTCTGGGGGCGCTGACGTTTTTGACATGACGAAGAGCCAGCCTCTCACCCGTGCTTGATGAATGTCTTGTTCCGGAGTTCTATCATCGCCTGCTGCAGCTCTTCCTGTGTATTCATCACAATCGGACCATACCACGCGACCGGTTCCTCGATCGGCTTTCCCGATACCAACAAAAACCTGATCCCGTGTTCACCTGCCTGAACCACAATTTCATCCCCACTGTCAAAGAGAACAAGCGACCGATTTCCAGTCTGTTCACGGACCACAGTTTCAACAGGACCTTCCTTCTCGGTGAGAACTCCAAACGGCTCTGAGGCATCGGGAAACGTGCCTGAACCTTCGAAGATGTAGGCAAAGGCATGCCGGGACGATTCAACGGGCAACCTTTTCAGACGGCCCGGAGGAACCCACACGTCGAGGTACCGAGGATCCGCCGCGATGCCATCTACCGGACCACGCTTGCCCCAGAAGTCTCCGCAGATGATGCGCACGGAGGTTCCATCGTCATCAGTCACCTCCGGAATTTCGCGGGAGGAAACGTCCTGATAGCGTGGTGAAGTCATCTTCAAAGAGGAGGGGAGATTGGCCCAGAGCTGGAACCCGTGCATCTGTCCCTGCGAATTTCCCTTCGGCATTTCCTGATGCAGAATGCCGCTTCCGGCGGTCATCCATTGCACATCGCCCGATCCCAGCGAGCCGCTGTTTCCCAGACTGTCATTGTGATTCACTGTTCCCGCGAGAACGTATGTGATCGTTTCAATGCCACGATGCGGATGCCACGGGAAGCCTGCGAGATAATCGGAGGGGTTTTCATTGCGAAAGTCGTCGAGCAGGAGGAACGGATCATATTCTCCCGTTTCCCCAAATCCAAATGCCCGACGTAACTTGACGCCGGCCCCCCTCAAGGGTTGGTTTTGCCTCCATAACGCGTTTTACTGGTCGAATAGACATACCTGCTCCTCAAAAAAAGATAACGGCATTCACCATTGAAACACATGCTCCGACCATGAGGTTCCTCAGCGGGTTGTGAGGATTCTATAGGCGGTCTCATAAATAGCCTGAGGAAACAAATCGCGGAGACGCGCCTGCCTGCCGCAGGCAGGGAGATTGCAGAGGAAACGCAGAGAATGGAAACCAAATGATGTAATTCCTCTGCGGATCTTCGCGGCCTCCCCGCCTACCTCCAACAGTTCATACAAGGCGGGCAGGTGCGCCTCTGCGATGCGGCTTTGCCAAGGATTTCTAGATGGATCAGGTCAATGCTCGGGTGTGTCCAGATGCCGATGGATAATCTTAGCTCCGTCGCATCCGTTGAGCTTCGGTGACGAAGCGGTGCTGTAGGCGCCGATATTTTCAATGAGGAGAAAATCGCCACCTCCAGACTTGCCGGCAGTTCACTCATAGTATCTTTTTTTGCTTTGACTATGCCGTGGCATATCTCTACATTGGCGGAGACTTTGCCGACAATCTCCTGCGAATCAATCGTTGCGGCTGGGATCCATTCACTACTCATTGTGAACCAAGAGTATGGCTGACAAATACATCATTGCGCACGACATGGGGACGAGTTCTGACAAGGCCGTCCTGGTAACGGTCTTCGGCGATATCATCGATACGGCGCAGCGGTTCTATCAAACACATCATCCCGCCCCCGGGTATGCTGAGGCCGATCCGCTCGACTGGTGGAATGCCGTATGCGAAACAACCCGTGAAGTCATGGAGAAAACGGGAATCAGTCCGGACGATATCGTGGGGATGACGTTCTCGACGCTGACACAATGCCTGGTTCCGGTTGACCGGAACGGGTCTCCGCTCCGTCCGGCGATGACGTGGCTCGACGGAAGAAGTGCGGAGATCATCGAGGAAATTCTCTGGACGCAGCCGCGCGTCAAGGGGTACAATGTCTTCCGCGTTCTTGAATTCCTCCGAATCACAGGCGGAACACCAGGTCATACCGGCAAGGATCAAATCGGAAAGATGCTGTGGCTGAGAAGACATCAACCGGAGATATTTGCCAACACCTACAAGTACCTGGACGCCAAGGACTTCATCATCTTCAAGCTCATCGGCAAGATGGTTACATCGGTTGATCTCGCAGTGATATGGTGGTTGCTCGACACGCGGAAGAACAGAAATCAATGGTCGCCTCAACTGTGTAAGCTCGCCGGGATTACCGTCGATCAACTGCCCGAGGTCAGGGAAAGCGCTGCAGTTGTCGGGACGCTGACTGCTGACGCGGCCGAGCTCACCGGTCTCCGCCCGGGCACACCGATCATCAACGGCGCCGGCGATGTTACGGTGGGAGCCCTCGGGTCAGGTGCGATCAATGAAGGAGAGCTCCATATTTCACTCGGGACGAGCGGCTGGGTCGCCGGGCATTACACGAAGAGAAAAATCGATCTGGCTCACTACACCGGATGTATCGGAAGCGTCTATCCGAATAAATATTATCTCGGTATGGCGCACCAGGAGACTGCCGGTATTTGCCTCGAGTGGTTGAAGAACAACGTCCTCTACCACAAGGAACAGCTCCAGGCGGAAGCTCACGTCGCCAACATCTATGAGCTGCTCGATACGCTGGCCGAACGGGCGGGGCCAGGTGCCGGTGGGATGATCTTTACTCCATGGATGTACGGCGAACGGAGTCCGCTCGACGATGATACGGTGAGAGCCGGATTGTTCAATGTCAGCTTGAATCACTCCCGGGAGCACATTATCAGGGCAGTGTTCGAAGGGATTGCCCTCAATACCCGATGGGCAATGGAGACCCTGGAGAACCTCTATTCACCTGTACAAGAACTGGGCATTGTGGGTGGCGGCGCAAAGAGCGATATCTGGTGTCAGATCATGGCAGATATCACCAACAGGAAAATCAATCAGGTGGATCGACCGCAGCAGGCAGGGGCGAAAGGGATAGCGCTGCTCGCCAGCATGACACTGGGATATATCCCGACATTCGAGGAGATCAAGAAGTATATACAGATACGTCATCAGTTCGTCCCGAATCCTCAAAATCGAAAACTGTATGACGAACGATTCAAAGAATTCAAGACAATTTATCGTCAGAATCGAAAAATGTACGCACGGTTAAATCGTGATTCGGCGAAGAGCTAGTGCCACTTCTCAAAAGAAATCTTGTCGTTTGTGTCTGAGCCTATTCAAAAAGGGAGTAGCGCCGCTCCAATCGGTACTTCTCCTCGTTCAAAACACAATACTACTTATTATTGGAAGCGGCACTAAGAATGCAGAGTGAAGACCTTTCAGAGTTCTGTGGTCCGGGAGCGAGCTACCGGGATGAGCGAATTGTACTCTCTCCGGAGATCAACCTCCGGCTCATCACATTTACTCCGGCAGAGAAGACCATGTCCCCGCCCGTGATCTTTGTGGCCGGCTGGATATCCCTCATGAAAGGGTGGAAAGAAGTTCTTCGGGAGATGACGAGGGACTTCACTGTGTACTATGTAGAAACCCGCGAAAAGATCTCATCGCAGATGAAAGGGAGGGTTGAGTATGGTGTGGAGGATATCGCCGGCGATATCGTTCTCTTGGTGGATCGGCTCAATGTGCAATCCGGGAGCTATATCCTGATGGGGAGTTCACTGGGAGCGACGGCAATTCTTGAAAGCTACCGATCCCTCAGCAAAAAGCCCCACTCTCTTGTGCTGATCGGTCCAAATGCGGCGTTTCGTGTCCCCACAACGTGGAAAGTTATTGTTACTCTTTTTTATCCCGCTCTCTACGCGTTGATCCGCCCATCGGTGAAATGGTATCTAATGACCTTTCGACTCAATGTTCGCGCCGACCGAGCTCAATATGAGAAGTATTGTGATGCGCTCGATGCTGCGGATCCGTGGAAATTGAAGAAAGCGGTGAGGTCTGTCTGGTCGTACGAGGTTTGGAGTATCCTGAAGTCAGTAGACTGCCCAACGCTCATTGTGAACGCTTCGAAGGACAAGCTGCACGAGCCCGAAATTCTGAAGCGGATAACAGCCACGATCCCGAACGCCACAGATATCGATCTCTAGACAAACGCGAGGACGCACAGCAGAGACGTTGCTGAGGCCATTCGATCGTACCTCGCGCAGCTGTCCCGCCCGTAGTAGTGCCTACCGGTTGCTGTAATGCGTGCCGGGATCAAATCAATCGCCGGACGCGTCCAGATTCCGATGGATGATTTTCGCTCCGTCGAATCCGTTGAACTTCGTTGACGAGGCGGTGCTGTAGGCGCCGATGTTTTCAGTGAGGAGGAAATCGCCAACCTCCAGATTCGCCGGCAGGTCCACGGAAAGCGAGATTTTGTCGAAGCTGTCGCAGGTGGGACCGACTACCGCGCAGATCTCCCGCTCTCCCTCTTTGAATGCGGTGAAGTTCGGTATCCAGTGATCGTACACCACGCCGGAGAAGGTGTGGTACACGCCGTCATTGATGTGATAGAAGACTTTTCCATCCCTGCGCGCTTTACCGATTATTTCCGAAATCAGTGTGGCAGTGGTGGCCACGATGAATCGACCGGGTTCGGCCAAGATTTCGATGTCGTCCGGGAAGAGGCGTTTGAACTCAGAATTCAATAAGCCGGCCAGTTTCTCAAACTGCGGGACTTGTGAATCGTACGGAACGGGAAAACCGCCGCCGATATCCACAAGATTCAACGCGAATCCCTTCTTGCGCGCGTCGTGAAAAATCTCTGACGTGATGGCCAGTGCCTGTGTGAAGTTATCGAAGTTGGTGCACTGACTCCCGACATGAAAACTGATCCCCTCAACCTTCAATCCCAAGTCGAATGCCTGCTGGATCAGTTGCCCGGCATCGCCGGGTTCAGCCCCGAATTTCGAACTCATCTCCACATGGGAGCCGGTGTCCGGAACCTTCAACCGCAACACGAGTCCGGCCGTGTCGCAGACCTCCTTAAGTTTATTCACCTCGGCGCTGTTGTCGTACGTCACCAGCGGTTTGTACTGCTTGATTTTGCTGAGGGTCGTGCGCTCTTTTATCGTGTTCGAGAAAATGATCTTATCCCAAACGTAGTACTTCTTATCCTTCGGTTCGAAGTGCTTGATGTACTGGTACACCTGCATGAATTCTCTGTACGAGGCGACATCAAAACTAGACCCTTCTTCGAATAATGTTTCGACGATCTGCTGGGTGGAATTAGCCTTGACGGCGTAGTAGCATTGAACCCGCGGCAGATGTTTTTTGAATGTCCGGTAGTTCTCGCGGATCTTGTCGTGATCGAGGATGAACAGTGGAGTGCCATGCTGCTCCACGAGTTCCCGAAGTTCTTTATTCATCTCCAATGCCCTTTTCATTTTATCAACCGGAAGCGTTGAGTCGTTTTCTGAGTGTCGTTCCCTAAACGGGGAGTTGTTTCATCAGGGATCTGAGTTCCTCGACTTCTTTGTTATTCTCCAGATACGATTTGATCAGTTTTGCCCGCAGTTCCTCACCGCGCTCGTACAACCGTTTCAGCTTTTTTGGCTTCGTCGTTTGGAGTACGTATGCAACGAGCAGCGGAAACGCTACCGTCACATCGACATACGCCGTGACGGTTTCTTCCAGCTTGGTCGGATCGATCTTTCCCCAGCTGGCGGCTTCGCTCGGCGGCGCTCCCGAGAGCCCGCCCGTATCAGGACGCGCATCGGTAATGTTGATGTCGTAGTCCTGACCCGCTTCGGGGATCATGAGCACTTCCTGAATCTGCGGCTCGGTTTGAAGCATGAAATTCTTCGGACTCCCGCCACCGATCAACAAAACACCCGTCTTGCCATATTCGTAGCTCTTTGCATTCAGAATAATCGCGGTTGAATCGTTCACATCGATGCTGGGATTGATCTTCAATTTGAACTGATCGCGCAGGTCGGACGCGTCCGCCAGGAGCTCGAGTCCGGCGACGTTCATGCCGATGGTCGAATCTCCGGGGGAGGAGGTGAATACCGGAATGCCGTTTCGATAGGCGGCCGCCAGAACGCTGACTTCGCCAAGGTTATTCTTCTGTTCGTACTCGTTGATCACCTTTCCCAGGAGATGGTAGTATTCCCGTGTTCCCATTTCTTTCTGGAATTCCGGTCGGAGCATGATCTTTCGCAGTCTCCGGTCGGTTTCCATCAACACATCTTCATAGTCGAACAAAATATCGTAGATGCGCGTCACCCCTTTGGCGCGCAGGTCGGCATCGTCGACGGTGTGTCTGCCGCGGAACATCGGCAGATTGAACGCAAAGTGGAGATCGTGGTACATGTTGGCGCCGGTGGCCACCATCCAATCGACAAAGCCGTGGTTCATCAGCGGGATGATGGTGGATGGGCCCAGACCGGCGGGGGTCAACGCGCCGGCGATGCTGAGGCCGATCGTCACTTCCTCCTGAGCATACCGATCG
>Ga0208244_100760_pt1 | contig 24784 bp, 27 predicted proteins | sample SubbioCR12Aug_5A_FD_184828 | JGI IMG/M metagenome (GOLD analysis project Ga0208244, IMG submission 184828) | Serpentinite rock and fluid subsurface biosphere microbial communities from McLaughlin Reserve, California, USA - CR12Aug_5A (SPAdes) | ecosystem: Environmental > Terrestrial > Deep... | reverse complement strand
CAAAATCTTCGCCGGGATGACCGCCCCCATATGCCGTACCTGCTCGCGTCGTTAGAAAACCGTGTAGATACAGCATTTCAGGGGTGCCGGTCATCCCATTTCTTCCGTAGGATTTACCGGAAGAGCCATTAAATTGCGCGGGCGCCAACCGACTGGTTTAGGTGCGGCCTGATACTACTTTTCATGTTATAGCTGATACCGCCGCGAAACGTGTCTCGCGCGCAGGCGGCGGCGTGCGACTCAGCCCGCCTTGACCGCCTGAAACTCCGCCAGAATCGACAGCGCCCGCGTTTCAATATGCCGGTGCACCCCTGTAAAACCAGCGCTCTCCAGTGTGTCGATCACGCCGCTCGGCGGCACGCAGGCCTCGATGGTGTCCCAGTAGTAGCGCCACAGCTTGGCCGATTCGGCGCTGCCGCCGACCAGGCGGGCCAGCACCGGCACCACGCCGCGCATGTATGCCTTGAGCAGTGCCTGGCTCCAGGCGCGTTCGGGTTTGGTGATCTCGAGCAGGCACAGGCGGCCGCCGGGCTTGAGGACGCGGTGGAATTCGCTGAAGGCGGCCGACAGGTCGCTGATGTGGCGCAGCGCGTAGCCCATGCTGAGAAAATCAAAGCTGGCGTCGGGGAAGGGGATCGCTTCCGCCCGCCCTTCGATGAGTTGGACGCTAGGCAAATGGGCTTGCGACATCATGCCGATGCTGGGGTCGACGCCCACCACGAGGGCGGGATCGCCGGTGAGTTTCACCGCTTCGCGCGCCACCAGGCCGGTGCCGATGCCGATGTCGACGACGCGCATGCCGGTTTTCAGCCCCGCCCGCTGCAGGGCCTGATTGCGATACCAGGGGCCGCTGCCCAGCGCCAGCAAACCGTCGATGCGGTCGTAGTCGGCGGCGGTGCAGTCGAACAGGGCGCCGACAAAACCGCGCCGCTCGTCTTCGGTGGCGTAGTAGTCGGTAAGAGGGGGGTGAGGAGGGTGTGCGATGGGAGGCTCCAAAGTGGATGGAAAATCAAGTACGGTCGAGCGGCCTGGTATTCATTCAAACTGCCAAACCAGCCCCAGGTTGAGGCCTAAAACGTCGATCCCCGGGTTGGGGTTGGTCATGCCAAGATTGGAATGGTGCGTGAAATAGCCCGCTGCGGTGATCGCCCGGTCCTTGCTGAATTGATGACGTACGCCAAGCTGGCTGAACCAGTTGAAGGTGAAGTCTTGCCCTTGCCCGCCGACGACGTCCTTTGAATTGGTCAGGCCCGCGCCGCCGCCAATTTCAAAAAACAGCGCTGACTTTCTGTCCGCCGCCCACAACTCGAAGCTTGGCGCACCCGCAAAAGCAAAATAATAGTCTTCGGCACCTTCCAGGTAGGTTTCCAGGACGACCGCCAATCGATTGCGCACGGTCAGGCGCGCGCCGCTCTCCCCATTCCACAGGTCGAACATCGCAGGCGAGCGCCAGGCCACTTGCACGGGCGCAATGACATAGTCCAGCGGCGAGTTGTTTTTGATCTTTTTCAGATAACCCGCTTCGACTGCGACCTCCCAGCGATCAGCGGGGTGCGCCTGGGCGTAGGCGCTGGCCGGGAGTGATAACAGGCCCAACGCAAACGTGGATAAAACCACCCCAAGCCGGGCAAACCCAATTTGTGGGGCAGTGGTATGCATAAAGGCCGATGCCTGTCGTGAGATGGGGGGCATTGTGTCAGGTTTAGTCTCGGCTCAAGCGCCTGAACACGAGTAAAGGCAAACGCAGCACAAATCCCAGCATCAGCCGGAGGTGCATCCAGGTGAGCAGGGTGTTGTCGCGCAGGTAGTTGAAGTGGGAAACGCCGCCTTCGTCGGCGCGCAGGTATTTCACCGGCGCGGGCAGGTCGATCGGGCGCACGCCGCGCCAGCACAGGCGCACCACGGCCTCGGGGTCGAAGTCGAAGCGGCGCATCCAGCGCTGGCCGCGCATCACCCGGCGCAAGGGCTCGATGGGGTAGACGCGAAAGCCGTAGAGCGAATCGCCGATGCCCGCCCACAGGGTTTCCAGGTTGGCCCAGCCGTTGGAGATCTTGCGCCCCTGCACCCGCAGCGCCGGGGCATCGGCATCGAACACCGGCTTGCCGAGGACCATCGCCGCGGGGGCCTGTTGCGAGGCGGCCATGAAGGCCGGGATGAGGTCGGCCGGGTGCTGGCCGTCGGAGTCCATGGTCAGCGCGTGGGTGAAACCCTGCTGCGTGGCCAGGTCCAGGCCATGCAGCACGGCCGCGCCCTTGCCGCTGTTTGCGGGCAGCACCCACACCTTCAGGAGGGGGTCGTTCGCCGCCATCGCCTGCAAGCCTGCGGCAGTGCCGTCGGTGCTGCCGTCTACCACCACCCACACCGGCGCCCACTGGGCGCGGGCGGCGCGCACCGTGTCGTAGACCTGGGGACCGGGGTTATAGCTGGGGATCAGCACCAGGTGGCTGGCGGAAACCTTCGTGTCAGACATCAGAGCCGGGCCGCGCCGGATTCGGTGGCCTGCGGGGCGTCGGGCGGCAGGAAACGCGGCGTATCGCGCAGCTCATCGATGAAATAGCGCTCCAGTTGCTCGGTAAAGGCCCCGGCCTTTTCCGGCGGATCGAAGCGGCGGCCGAGGCGAATGCGATAGGTGATCGGCATCGGCGGGCGGCGGAACAGCGGCCAGCCCTTGCTGAGGTAGGCGGAATCGGTCTCGATGAACACGGTCTGGATCGGCACCCGCGCGCGGCTGGCGATGAGCGCGGCGGTGCCCTTGCAGACGTTGACCGGCCAGCGGGTGGTGCGGGTGCCTTCGGGAAAGATCAGCAGCTGGCTGCCGCTTTTCAGTTCGGCGACGGATTGCCTGATCATGCTCAGCTGCGCGTCGTTGCGGATGTAGCGGGCCAGGCGGGCGCCGGCGCCGAGGAAGACGTTGTCGACGATATCGACCTTCATGATGCAGGCCATGTTGGGCAGGCGCGAGATGACCATGACGGCATCGAGCAGGCAGGGGTGGTTGGGGGCGACGATCATCGGGCCTTCGTCGCGCAGCGAATCGAGCGCGGACAGGTCGAAGCGGCAGGCGCCGACGAGGGACAGCGCGCCGAGGTAAATCCTGAAGCCGGTGGTGCTGGCCCAGCGTCCGAGCGGGACGGCCCAGCGCCTGGGCAGGACGTGATAGAGCGGCACGGCGAGCAGCGTCCAGGTCAGGGAAATCGCGCCGAGCAGCCCCAGGCCGAACCACAGCGCGAAATATTCGTAGAGCCGATGCAGCCAGCGCCGGGGCAGGCTGGGCAGCGAATCCAGGTGCGTGTTCACTCGACCGCCTCGACGCGGACTGGCCCGCTTGCCACCGAATTTCCCGCCTGGCCGGCGCCGATGGCATGGCCGCCCGAGGCCTCGATTTCGACCAGCAGGTCGGCGCGGCACACGTCGGCCTGCAGGAACACAGCCGGCACCGGGGCGCCGATGAATTGCGCCATTTCGTGGCGCGCTGCGGCCAGGTTCTCGGCATGGCGGACGTACACCTTGTAGGCCAGCTGGTCGAGGCGGAAGCCGGCGTCCGGTGCCTGGCGGTTGGCCTCGGCGACGATGGCCGCGATGTTGTGCAGGCATTCGCGCGTCTGCGCCGCGACATCGTCGTGGTGCAGGGTCTGATGGCCGACGATGCTGGCGGTGCCGGAGATGAACAGCATGTCGCGTCCGCCCAGTCTGACCAGCCCGGCGCGCGCGAAGGTCGGGCTGCGCGGGCCGTACTGGCTGGGGTAATGGTAGGCGCTGAGCTGGCGCGGGTTCTCGACGCCGACCACGTTCACCCGCGTCGCCAGGAAGGCAATGTGGAGGCCGCCGCCGGCCGTGCCGAGGGCGCAGGCGGCGGGCACTTTGTCGACCACCGAGCGGCCGTGGGCGAGGAAGGCATCCTGGCGGCCGACATTGAACTGGCGGTAGCGCTCCATGGTGTGGCTTTCCCGGTTGATCGCGGGGAAGTAGTTCCAGAAGCGCAGGACGGTATGAAAGCTGCGGACTTCCAGCAGCTCGAAGATGGCCTGGTAGGCGGCCTCGGTGGCCACCTGCAGGGGGGGCGGCCGCGCATCGTGGGGCGCGGCCTCGTCCAGGCTCAGGCAACCGTACAGCAGCGTTTCGCCCTGACGGTAGCGGATGGGGCCGTGCTGGCCGGACACCAGGGGTTCCGCACAGTGCCAGGCTTCGCAGATCGCCGCCTCCCCGGCCGGCAGGCGCATGTCCACGGCCAGAAACGGCAGCGCCCCAGCATCGAGTGCGCGGGCCGGATGGGAAAAACAGGCGCCGCCCAGCACGCTGTCCTGCCCGGCCAGGCGGGGCAACTGGGACGCGGGCAGGACCTCCAGCCGCAGAATCGCTTCCGCTGGCATCATCGGGCGCCGGCCTCTTCCGCTTCGTTCAGGGGGCGGATATTGATCTTGCGCCGCTTCCAGGCCGCCACCGTGCGCCTCAGGTTGGCCAGCGAGGTGAGGTAATAGATCGCCTTGAATGCCAGCAGCGAAGGCCAGATGGGCGTCTTGCCGAAGATGTCGCCGGCCAGCACCGACAGCAGCGCCTCCCTGATCCGGAAGTTGTTGCGTGGCGACATGAACAGGTCGCGCATGGTGGGATTGGTGACCCGGTAGATGAACCAGGAGAATTCCTTCGGCCCATGCTTCACCGCCTGGTCGAAACGCTTGAGTGCAGTCGCTGCTTTTTCCGGCTGGCGCAGACAGGTGTCGACCGCCTCGGCGCCGGCGAAGGCGCTGTTCATGGCCAGCATGACGCCGGACGAAAAGACCGGATCGATGAAGGCATAGGCGTCGCCCAGCAGCAAATAGCCGGCGCCGTGGCTGCGGTCGCAGCTGTAGGAAAAGTTGCCGGTGGCGTCCACGTCCGAGACGAGTTCGGCGTCCTTCAGCCGCGCGGCCAGGGTAGGGCAGGTGGCAATGAGACCGAGGAAGAACTCGCGCACCGGTATCCGTCGGGTTTTCAGGTGGGCCGGCCAGATCACCGCGCCGACGCTGGTGGCGCCATCGGCGAGCGGGATGAACCAGAACCAGCCATGCTCGAACCAGAAGATGCTGATGTGGCCCTCCTGCTTGCCCGCGTTGCGCTGGGCGCCCTTGAAATGGCCGTAGAGCGCGGCGCTGTTGTGCTTGGGGTTGCGCTGCTTGGCCTGGAAGCGGTTGCCGAGGAAGGTGTCGCGGCCGGAGGCGTCGACGAGGAATCGGCATCGCCAGGTCTCGCTGCGGCCGTCGTCGCGTTCGGCCCGCACGAGGGCGCCTGCATCGTTCGGCAGGAATTCCACGTCGCGCACGCGGCAGCCTTCGATGACGTCGGCGCCTTTGCGCGCAGCATTGCGGATCAGGATCTCGTCGAACTCGGCGCGGCGCACCTGGTAGGCGAGCGGCATCGACTTGTCCCAGGCGTCGGCGAATTCGAAGGTCTGGCGGTGTTCGTGCCAGGGGGAGACAAATTCCGCCCCCCACTTCTGCATGGCGATGGCCTCGATTTCGGCGCGCACGCCCAGCTTGTCGAACAGCGGCAGATTGGCCGGCAGCAGCGATTCGCCGATGTGGAAGCGCGGGTGGTGCGCCTTTTCCAGCAGGGCGACCCGGTGGCCCTTTTCCGCCAGCAGGGTGGCGGCCGTCGAGCCGGCCGGGCCGCCGCCGATTACCAGGACGTCGCAGTGGTGCTCGGCCGGGTGGGATGGGCTGGAATCGTGCGACATGGGACTTTCCTTGATGGCGGCAGCACGGCGAAAAGCCCCGCCCGTAAACTGAAACAACTGACGAATTTTACCTAAACCAGCCGCGTGCTGGGGGCCGGGTTATGACGTCGCAATTCAGCGACGGGCTGCCCGCGCTATCATGCGCATGTTTTGGTCTGAGTTTTCCTGATTATGCTGGTGCTTGGCGTCGAATCCTCCTGCGATGAAACCGGTGTCGCGCTGTATGACAGCGCGCACGGCCTGCTCGCGCATGCGCTGTATTCGCAGATCGCGATGCACAACGCGTACGGCGGGGTGGTGCCGGAACTGGCGTCGCGCGACCATATCCGCCGGGTGCTGCCCTTGACCCGCCAGGTGCTGGCCGAGAGCGGCCGCACCCTTGCCGATATCGATGGCATTGCCTACACGCAGGGACCGGGACTCGCCGGCGCTCTGCTGGTGGGCGCCGGCATGGCGCGCGCGCTGGCGTATGCGCTGGATATCCCCGCGGTCGGGGTGCACCACATGGAAGGCCACATGCTGTCGCCGCTGATTTCCGACACCCCGCCGGAATTCCCGTTCGTCGCCCTGCTGGTGTCGGGCGGGCATACCCAGCTGATGCTGGTGTCCGGCGTCGGGCGCTACACCTTGCTGGGCGAGACGCTCGACGACGCGGCGGGCGAGGCCTTCGACAAGACCGCCCAGCTGCTGGGGCTGGGCTACCCGGGCGGGCCCGCGCTGTCGGCGCTGGCGGCCATGGGCGACGCCGGCCGCTTCAGCCTGCCGCGGCCGATGTTGAATTCGGGTGATTTCGACTTCAGCTTTTCCGGGCTCAAGACCGCGGTGTTGACGCTGGTGCGCAAGGTCGGGCTGGGCGAGGCGGCGGACATCGCGGCAGCGTTCCAGGCCGCCGCGATGGAGGTGCTGGTGAAAAAAAGCCTGGCGGCCTGTGCGCACAGCGGGGCGACGCGTCTGGTGGTCGCGGGCGGCGTCGGCGCCAACGCGCATTTGCGCGAGCGGCTCACGCGCGAGGCGGCGGCGCGCGGCATCAGCGTGTTCTACCCGCGGCTGGAGTTCTGCACCGACAACGGCGCGATGATCGCCTATGCCGGCGCGCAGCGGCTGGTGGCGCAGTCGGGTTCGACGCCGGACCTGACGTTTGCGGTCAAGCCGCGCTGGGAACTGGCGACGCTCGACGCCGCATGAAGGGCCGCCAGGCCACGGCGATTCAATGCTGAAAGATCGGGTAGGCCTCGCGCAAGGCCTTGAGCCATTTTTCGCTGCCGGTGAGTTGCGCGATCTGTTCCGGAAACAGTAAAAATCCGATCAGCACCGCCATCAGGCAGACCAGAATCACCGTGCCAAAAATGCTTTCCGGCCGCAGCGCGCCCCAGTAGCGGCTGGCCAGGAACAGCGCGTCCTTCTTGTGCTCCGCCATCAACAGCCAGCGGCGCAGCAGCTTGACCGCGAGGTAGACTGCATAGCCGCCCATCAGCGAGGCAAGCACGATGCGGAAAATGGCGAACACGTCGATTCCGCCGCCCATATGCTGGTGGTACAGCCAGGACACGAAGCCGAGCGACAGCGAGGCCAGGATGGCGATGGCGATGTTGATGAACAGCCGCCGCCGCTCGCGCGCGAGGTCGCGCTGCCGCTCGATGAAGAAGCTGTCGATCTCGCGCTTGAAGTACTCGACCTTTTCCTGCACCAGCGCCGAGATTTCCGCCTTGGCGTGGACGATGCGCGCGTCCATCACGGTGCTGAGCCTTTCTCCCGCGTAATCGACCAGTTCGCGCACATCGTCCTTGGTGAACTGACGCTGCGCGTGCAGTTCCTCGGAAATCTTGTCGAGCTTGGAGTCGATTTCCTGGCTGGCGCGCCAGATGACATCCTTCAGCTCGGTGCCGGCCTGCAGGACGCCGTCCTTCACGACATCAGACAGCCGCTCGCTCGCGCGGTCGATCGCCTCGCGCGACACCTCGGCAAGGCTGTCCTTTGCGTGCGCGATGGTTTTGTCGAACAGGGCCATATTCGTTGGGCTGGGTCAGGAGCGGACGCCGATGCGTCCTTCCTCGCCGTTGACCAGTTTGATGAGGTTGCTTTTATGACGATAGACCAGCAGCAGCGCGATCACCAGCACGGCAATCGCGGTGCGCCCCCAACCTAACAGCAGCCCTGCATAGACCGGGGCAAGCACCGCGGTGGTCACTGCGGCGAGCGAGGAAATGCGGAACACCCCGGCCATCAACAGCCAGGTCAGCAAACACGCCAGCCCGAGCCAGGGATTGAGGCCGACCAGCACACCGAGCGCAGTGGCGACGCCCTTGCCGCCCTTGAAGCCGAAAAACACCGGGAATAGGTGGCCGATAAACACGGCCAGCGCGCACAGCAGCACGACGCTGTCGTCGAGACCGAATTGCGGCGCCAGCGCACGCGCCAGCACCACGGCCGCCCAGCCCTTCAATGCATCGCCGAGCAGCGTCAGCACGGCCGCCGTCTTGCGTCCGCTTCGCAGCATGTTGGTGGCTCCGGGGTTGCCCGATCCGTATTGGCGAGGGTCGGGCAGGTGCATGGCGCGGCTGACGATCACGGCAAACGACAACGAGCCCAGCAGATAGGCGGCGGCAATAAACAACAGCGTGGTCATAAACAAGTCAGTAAAATGGCGGGTTTTAGGTGGGCCCTGGGGGCCGCGCCGTGGATCAACAAATGGATATTCTATTTCTGCGGGACTTTCGTCTCGAACTGATTATCGGCATATACGAGTGGGAACGCAAAGTGCCGCAGCCGGTGCGGCTCGATCTGGAGATCGGGCTGCCTGACAGCAAGGCCGGCGGTACCGACAACGTCGCCGACACCATCGATTATGGCGCGGTGGCCACGCGGGTAAAGGACTATCTGCACCATGCGCCGCAGCCGATCACGCTGGTCGAATCGGTTGCCGAGCACGTGGCCGCGATCGTGCGCGATGAATTCGGCGCGCCGTGGGTGAAGGTGTCGGTCGCCAAGTTCGCCATCGTGCCCGGCATCAAGGAGTTGGGGATCACCATCGAGCGCGGCGCGCGCCTGTGAGCCTTGAGCAGATCGCCGCCGGCCAGGTTGCCGGCGCGGTGGCTATTCTGCTGGCGGCGTATTTCATTCGCGGTATCACCGGCTTTGGTTCGGGGCTGATTTCGGTGCCCTTGCTGGCCTTGTTTCTACCGCTGCAATTCGTCGTGCCCTTGATTCTGCTGCTGGATTTCACCGCGTCGATCGTGATCGGCGGCTTCAATTTCAAGCGCGTGAAATGGGACGAGGTCGGCGTGCTGATTCCGTTCGGCATCGTGGGGGTGATCCTGGGCACCAGCCTGCTGGTCAATCTGCCGCCCGAACCGATGCTGATCGCGCTGGCCGGGTTTGTTTTCATCTTCGCGCTGCGCAGCCTGTTCAATATCCACGGCGAAAAACCGGTCTCGCGCGGCTGGGCAGTGCCGGCTTCGCTCACCGGCGGCACCGTGGGCGCCTTGTTTGGCACCGGCGGACCGCCCTACGTTATTTACCTGAGCCACCGCATCCGCGACAAAAGCGAATTGCGGGCGACCTTCTCGGCGCTGTTCTTCACCGAGGGCTTGACGCGAATCGTCAGCTTTCTGGTGGCCGGACTGCTGATGACGGCCTCGGTGTGGGTCGCTTTTTTTGCCGCGCTGCCGCTCGTGCTGGGTGCGCTCTATCTGGGCGGACGCGTGCATGTCGGGATCGGTCCGGCACAGATGACGCGGCTGGTTGGCGTATTGTTGCTGGTGTCGAGCGTGTCATTGTTATTCAAGGCCTTGTCTATATGAGTGAACTCGATTCGCTGCATTTCCAGTCCATCGCGTTCACCGGGCGCGCGCCCGGTGCGCGCCTCATCGTGCTGGGCGCGGTGCACGGCAACGAAACCTGCGGCACCCAGGCGATTCGCCGGGTGATCGCGGAGATCGAGTCCGGCCAGCTGGGCATCGTCGCCGGCAGCCTCAGCTTCGTTCCGGTCGCCAACCCGCTGGCCTACGCCCGCCAACGGCGCATGGGCGACCGCAATCTCAATCGCAACCTGGCGCCGACCGACGCGCCGGTCGAATACGAAGACCGCATTGCCAACTGGCTGTGTCCGTTGCTGGCGCAGCACGATGTGCTGCTCGACCTGCATTCGTTTCATACCGCCGGCCAGCCTTTCGTCATGCTGGGGCCGCAGGACAACCGCGGCACGCTGGAGCCGTTCGCGCGTGCCGCGGAGGAAACCGCGCTGGCGCTGCGACTGGGCGTGCACCGCTTCGTCGATGGCTGGCTCGACACCTACGCCGCCGGCGTCGCGCGCCGCCTGGCGGCTGGCGCGTCGTCGCGCGAGGCCGACGTGAATTACGGGGTGGGCACGACCGAATACATGCGCGCGCAGGGCGGCATCGCGCTCACGCTTGAATGCGGCCAGCACGACGACCCGGCCGCCCCCGGCGTGGCATACCGCGCGATCCACAATACGCTCACGCATCTGCGGCTGAGCGCCGCACCCGCGCCGGCCCCCGTGGCCGACACCGAGGCGCTGCGCCTGTACCAGGTCGTCGACCGCGTCCATGCCGGGGATGCCTTTGCGCGCGACTGGTCCAGCTTCGACCGGGTACACGCGGGCGAGGTCATCGGCACGCGCCACGACGGCACCCCCGTGCTGGCGGACAGCGATGGCCATATCGTCTTTCCCAACCCCAACGCGCTGCCGGGACAGGAGTGGTTCTATCTCGCCAAACGCAGCGCGCGGGTGTGACCGCACACGGCTTCAGCCTGCCTCGCCTATAAAAGAGAGGGGCGGATAGGATGGCCAGGGCTGATCCACAACCGATTGGGTAAGCATCGAACGCGCATGGGACAGGAAATCGATCGCACCCGCTTTTCGGAAGCGGACCTTGAGCAGTTTTCCACCCGGCTGGCGGAGGAGACGGCGGCGTTGCGGTCGTTTGCCCAGGCCGGCGGGTTCAAGGATGCACGCTACGTCGCCGGGTTCGAGCTCGAAGCCTGGCTGCTCGATCACGCCGGGCGGCCCAAGCCCGTCAACGAAGCCTATCTGCGTGCGCTGAACGATCCGCTGGTGGTGCCCGAGCTCTCGCGCTTCAACGTCGAACTGAATGCGCCGCCGCTGGAGATGGGCGCGGGCGTGCTGGCTGCCATGGAGGAATCCCTGCTGACCACCTGGGACAAATGCCAGCACGTGGCGCACGGCATGGACACGGTGCTGGCGATGATCGGCATCCTGCCGACCATCCGCGACGAGGATCTGTGCCTCGCCAACATGTCGGCGATGAAGCGCTTCGACGTGCTTAATGCGCAGGTGCTGCGGCAGCGCGACGGCGCGCCCATCCGCATCGACATCGAGGGTGCGGACCAGCTTCACCTGAGCCGGCCCGACGTCATGCTGGAGGCCGCCACCACCTCGTTCCAGCTGCACCTGCAGGTGCCCTTCGATCTGGCGGGCCGCTACTACAACGCCTCGCTGATCAGCTGTGCGCCGCTGCTGGCAGCGGCGGTCAATTCGCCGCTCTTGTTCGGCCAGCGCCTGTGGCAGGAAACGCGGGTGCCGCTGTTCGAGCAGTCGGTCGAGCTGGGCGGCTACAACGGGCTGGCCGAGCCCAGCGTGCGGCGCGTGACGTTCGGGCGCGACTATGTGGCGCACAGCCCGCTGGAACTGTTCGAGGAAAACCTCAAACACTATCCGGTGCTGCTGCCGATGCCGCAGACCGAGGCGGCGGCGCGCTTTCCGCATCTGCGCTTGCACAACGGCGCCATCTGGCGCTGGGTGCGCCCGCTGATCGGCTTCGATGCCGCCGGGCAGGCCCATGTCAGGCTGGAGCAACGGGTGTTGCCGAGCGGCCCGACGGTGCTGGACATGGTGGCCAATGCCGCGCTGTATTTCGGCCTGGTGCATATGCTGGCGCGGCAGCCGGGCGCAGCCGAATCCAGCCTGCCGTTTGCCGATGCGCGCGCCAATTTTTATGCCGCTGCCCGCCATGGGCTGCAGGCCGGGCTGACCTGGCTGGATGGCCGGCGCTATCCCGTGCGCGATTGGCTGCTCGAGATCGGGCTGCCGCTGGCGCGCCAGGGGCTGCAAGAGTTCGGCCTGCCGGATGCCGAGATCGAGCATTACCTGGGGGTCGTCGAAGCCCGGGTGCGCAGCGGCCAGACCGGCGCAGCGTGGCAGCTGCAGCGGCTCGCGCGGGTGGGCGGCGATCTGCACCGCATGATGGACGATTATCTGGACAACCAGCGCGCCGGTGCGCCGGTGCACGAGTGGGATCGATGACCCTGACGCAGTTAGACGCCGTGCCCCCCGGCCTGCTGGAGCTGCCTGCCGCTCGTCTGGGCGAGGTGTTGCCCGGGCCGACGCTGATCCACCTGCCGGGCCGACGCACGCAGCCCCTGTTTGCTTCGGTGCTGCTGCACGGCAACGAGGACACCGGCTGGCTGGCGGCGCAATCGGTGTTGAAGAAATACGCGACGGCCGAGCTGCCGCGCGCGCTGTCGCTGTTCATCGGCAACATCGAGGCGGCCCGGACAGGACAGCGCCGGCTCGATGGCCAGCCCGACTACAACCGGGTGTGGCCGGGCAGCGAGGAGGCGCATCCGGCCGAAGCGGCGATGATGCAGCAGGTGGTCGACGCCATGCGCGCCCGCGGCGTGTTCGCCAGCATCGACATCCACAACAACACTGGTCTGAATCCGCATTACGCCTGCGTCAACCGGCTGGAGCAGGACTTTCTGCATCTCGCCACGCTGTTTTCGCGCATCGTGGTCTATTTCATCCGGCCGCGCGGCGTGCAGTCGGCCGCTTTCGCCGAGTTGTGTCCGGCGGTCACGCTGGAGTGCGGCAAGCCGGGTACGCCCGGCGGCGTCGAGCATGCCGCCGCGTTCATGGAAGCCTGCCTGCACCTGTCCGAATTTCCCGCACATCCGGTGGCGCCGCAAGACGTCGACCTGTTCCATACCGTGGCCACGGTCAAGGTGCCGGATCGGGTCAGCTTCGGCTTCGTCGCGCCGGACGCGGACATCGATTTTGTGCCCGAGCTGGATCACTACAATTTCCGCGAACTGAAACACGGCGACCTGCTGGGCCGGGTGCGGCCGGGCAGCTCGGCCAGGCTGCAGGCGCTGGATGAACACGGCGCAGTGATCGGCGACCGCCTGTTTGATTACAGCCGCGGCGAGATCACCTTGAGGAAGCCGCTGATGCCGGCGATGCTGACGCGCGACGAACAGGTGATCCGCCAGGACTGCCTGTGCTATCTGATGGAACGGATTGCCTACCCATAAATTCAGCCGCGCGGATGGTGGACCGCGTGCAGCTGCTTCAGCCGTTCGCGCGCCACGTGGGTGTAGATCTGCGTGGTGGAAATGTCGCTGTGCCCGAGCAGCATCTGCACCACCCGCAGGTCGGCGCCGTGGTTCAGCAGGTGGGTGGCAAAGGCGTGGCGCAGCGTGTGCGGCGACAGCGGCCGGGTGATTGCAGCGGCACGCGCGTGCCGCTTGATGAGATACCAGAACGCCTGCCGCGTCATGCCGCCGCCGCGCGCGGTCACGAACACCGCATCCGAGCGCTGGCTTTCCAGCAGTAGCGGCCGCGACTCCGCCAGATAGCGCTTGAGCCACTGCACCGCCTCCTCGCCCAGCGGCACCAGCCGGTCCTTGTTGCCCTTGCCGGTGACGCGCAGCACGCCGTCGTTGAGGTTCACCGCCGTCAGCTTCAACCCCACCAGTTCCGATACCCGCAAGCCGGTGGCGTACAGGGTTTCCAGCATCGCGCGGTCGCGCAGGCCCAGCGGGGTGGCAGTGTCGGCGCTGTCGAGCAGGCGTTCGACGTCGGCCTCGGTCAGCGTCTTCGGCAGCGAGCGCGGCAGCTTGGGGCTGTCGAGATTGAGCGTGGGGTCGACAGCGATCAGGTTCTCGCGCAGCAGGTAGCGATAGAACCGCTTCAGCGCCGAGGTGTAGCGCGCCGCGCTGCGCGGCTGCGCGTGGCCGGCGAAGCGCCATGCCAGATAGGCTTCGATGTCGCCCGCCACGGCAGCATCCAGGCGATGTGCACGTTCTTTTTCCAGCCAGCCGCCGAAGGTTCTCAGGTCGCGCCGGTAGGCCGCCAGCGTCAGGTCGGCCAGTCCGTCTTCCAGCCACAGGTGATCGCAGAACCGGTCAATCAGCGCGTCGTTCATGCGCCAGCAGCCAGGTTTTGACATCCAGCGGCGCGCCGCTTGAGGCATGCATGAAGCCGCCCGGGCCGTTCGCCGCCACCACGCGGTGGCAGGGAATGAGGATGGGCAGAGGATTCGCCCCGCACGCCTGGCCGACCGCGCGCGCCGCGGTGCCGAGCTGTTTCGCCAGCGCGCCATAGGTCGCCGGCTGCCCGGCAGGAATGGCCATTAGTGCGTGCCACACTCGCAGTTGAAACGGCGTGCCGGCCGGGACGAAGAGCAGGTCGAACGTGTGGGCGGGATTGTGCCAGTAGGCTTCCAGTTCATCGGCTAGCTGACGGGCATGCCTGCTGGTTTGTCCCGAGATGGGCGTGTCGATGGGCAGAAGGTCCAGCCGTGTCAGGGCTTCGCCGGTGAAGATCGCGCCGAGGTGGCAGGGTGGCGCATCCAGAATGGCATCGTAGATAGACATGCGCGTATTTTAGCGCCCGGCACAAACAAAAACGCCCGCATGAAGCGGGCGTTTTGCATGGCGACAGCAAGGCTGCTTATTCGGCAGCCGGTGCTGCTGCCTTGACCTTGCGGGCGGGCAGCTTTTCCTTGATGCGTGCGGACTTGCCTGAGCGCTCGCGCAGGTAGTACAGCTTGGCGCGGCGGACGTCGCCGCGACGCTTGACTTCGACGCTGGCGACCAGCGGCGAGTGGGTCTGGAAGGTGCGCTCGACGCCTTCGCCGGCCGAGATCTTGCGCACGGTGAAGGCGGAGTTGAGGCCGCGATTGCGCTTGGCAATGACGACGCCTTCGTAGGCCTGCAGACGCTCGCGGGTGCCTTCCTTCACTTTCACCTGGACGACGATGGTGTCGCCGGGGGCGAAGTCGGGGAGGGTTTTGCCCAGGCGGGCGATTTCTTCCTGTTCGAGTTGCTCGATGATGTTCATGATGTTTCCTTGCATCTGGCGGGAGAGGTGCGCTGCCGGGTCTGTTTGGACTGCCGGGCGGACGTCGCGCCGTTTCACATTGGCCCGGGGTTACCGGGCCGCTTTTTTCTGCGGCGCACCGGGTGGGTGCGCCGCAAGAAGTTCCTGTTCCTGCTTCGACAAGCCGCGTTTCGCCAGCAGATCGGGGCGGTGGGCCGCCGTGATCGTCAGGCTCTGCTGCAATCGCCACTGGGCGATCGCGGCGTGGTTGCCGCTTTTCAACACTTCCGGCACTGCCATGCCCTGCCAGACTTCGGGTCGGGTGTAGTGCGGGCAGTCGAGCAGGCCGTTGGCGAAGGAATCTTCCAGCGCCGAATCGGCGTCGTTCAACGCGCCCGGCAGCAACCGGATGATCGCGTCCATCAGGGCCAGCGCGGGCAATTCGCCGCCCGACAGCACAAAGTCGCCGAGCGAGAGTTCTTCGTCCACGCGGCGCTGCAACAAGCGCTCGTCGATGCCTTCATAACGCCCGCACAATAAGACCAATGCGGGCTTTTCCTTCAGCTCCACCACCCGCTGGTGCGTCAGCGGGCGGCCGCGGGGGGAAAAATGCACCACCCACGGCGTCAGGTTCTCGCTGGACAGATCCTGCTGGACGGCGTTCAGCGCGCGGTCCAGCGGCTCGGCCTGCATCAGCATCCCGGGGCCGCCGCCGTAAGGGCGGTCGTCCACCGTGCGGTGCGGGTCGTCGGTGAAGTCGCGCGGATTCCACGACTTGAACCGGTACAGCCCGCGATCCAGCGCCCGCCGGGTGATGCCGTAATCCAGCACGGCATCGAACATTTCGGGGAAGAGGGTGACGGCATCGAAGCGCACGCCGGCTTCCCTAGTAATCTTCGCCCCAGTCCACCTCGATCTGGCCGCCTGCCACGTCGACCTTGCCGACGAAAGCCGCGACGAACGGAATCAGATGGTCGCGTTTGCCTTTGATCACCAGCACGTCGTGCGCGCCGGTTTCCAGCAGGCTGTCCACCCGCCCGAGTTCCACGCCTTCGCGGTTGACGACCTTCAGGCCGATCAGGTCCGACCAGTAAAACTCGTTCTCCTGCGGCGGCGGCAAGTCGCTGCGCGCCACCGAGATTTCCTGACCACGCAGGGCAAATGCCGCGTCGCGGTCGTCGATGCCGACCAGCTTGGCGACCAGGGTATTGCTGTGATCCTGGACGGCCTCGACGGTGTATTGCGTCTGCTGCTCGCCGCGGCCGACGCGCCAGGATTCAAAATCCATCAGCGTTGCCGGGTCGTCGCTGAAGGTCTGCACCTTGACCCAACCCTTGATGCCGAACGGGGCGGCGATGCGCCCCATCACGATCCAGTCGCTATCTTGGCTCAAGTGTGTCGACCCGGCTGGCCTGATTGAAATCAGGCAGCAGCAGCGGGCTTGTTCTGCTTGACCAGGCGGGCGACAGTGTCGGACAGCTGCGCGCCGTTGCCGGTCCAGAAGCTGATGCGCTCCTGATCCAGGCGCAGCGCTTCGGAGCCTTCGGCGGCGGCCGGATTGTAGAAGCCGACGCGCTCGATGAAGCGGCCATCACGACGGCAGCGCGAATCGGCCACCACCACGTTGTAGAAGGGACGGTTTTTAGCGCCGCCGCGCGAAAGACGAATAACGACCATGATTTGACCCACCGGGTAAACGGAGAAAACCGGGAATTATACTCAAAATCTCCCGACTTGCCAGTGGGCAGGCATTACCGCATTCCGGGCAGCATGCCTTTCATGCCGCGCATCATCTTGGACAGGCCGCCCTTGCCCATCATTTTCATCATCTTCTGCGCCTGCTCGAACTGTTTCAGCAGCTTGTTGACTTCCTGCACCTGCACCCCGGCGCCGGCGGCGATGCGGCGCTTGCGGCTGGCCTTGATGATCTCGGGCTTGCGGCGTTCCTGCGGGGTCATGCTGTTGATGATGCCTTCCAGCCGGTTGACGGACTTGTCGTCGACGCCGGCAGGCGGCGCCATTTGTCCGGCGCCGGGGAGCTTGTCCATCAGCGCCGACAGCCCGCCCATTTTCTTCATCTGCTGGATTTGCGACTTGAAGTCCTCGAGGTCGAAGTCCTTGCCCTTTTTGACCTTGTCGGCGAGTTTTCGGGCCTCGGCCATGTCGACCGAGCCTTGCGCCTGCTCGATCAGCGAGAGCACGTCGCCCATGCCGAGGATGCGCTGCGCCATGCGCTCGGGGTGGAAGGCTTCCAGCCCGGTGGGCTTTTCGCCGACGCCGATGAACTTGAGCGGCTTGCCGGTGATGTGGCGCACCGACAACGCCGCGCCCCCACGCGAATCGCCGTCGAGCTTGGTCAGCACGATACCGGTGAGCGGCAGCGCCTCATTGAAGGCGCGGGCGACGTTGATCGCGTCCTGGCCCTGCATGGCATCGACCACGAACAGGGTTTCGACCGGTTTGACCGTGGCGTGCAGCGCGCGGATCTCATTCATCATCGCCTCGTCGATCGCCAGGCGGCCGGCGGTGTCGACGATCAGCACGTCATAGAACTGCTTGCGCGCATGGTCCTGCGCGGCCTGCGCAATTTTCAGCGGGTCGCGCTCGTCACCCGCCTCGAAGAAGCTGACGTCGAGCTGGGTGGCGAGCTGCCGCAACTGGTCGATGGCGGCGGGACGGTAGACGTCGGCCGAGGCGAGCAGCACCTTTTTCTTGCGGTTTTTCAACAAGAGCGCGAGCTTGCCGCTGGTGGTGGTCTTGCCGGAGCCTTGCAGGCCAGCCATCAGGATCACGGCGGGCGGGGTGGCGGCCAGGTTGAGGTCGGCGTTTTCGCCGCCCATCAAGCGGGTGAGCTCTTCGTGGACGATGCCGATCAACGCCTGCCCCGGCGACAGGCTGGTAAGCACTTCCTGGCCCAGCGCGCGGGCCTTGACCGCCTCGATGAAGTCCTTGACCACCGGCAGCGCGACGTCGGCTTCGAGCAGGGCCAGGCGCACCTGGCGCAGCGTGTCCTGCACGTTGGCTTCGGTGATGCGCGCCTGCCCGCGCAGGGACTTGACGACGCCGGCGAGGCGTCCGCTTAGATTATCTAGCATTGCGGTTCTCTGACACTTCTTCCTTGTTGCCGTTATGAGCGGCGTGGATAATGGGGCTTGCTGAATTCAGATTTGCATTTTAACGAATGTCTCCGTTATTGCTGGTTACTTTATGTGTGAGTGCGCTGTATGGCTGGGTGGCCTGGCGCCTGCAGCGCACGCCGTCCGCCGCGTCGGTGCGCGTATTGCTGCCGCTGGCCCTGCTGGCGCACGGCGCGCTGATCTATCAGTCGGTGCTGGGGCAGGTCGATATCCGGCTGGGTTTCGGCAATGCCCTGTCGACGATTTTATGGCTGACCGCGCTGGCCTACTGGCTGGCCAGCCAGGGCGCGCCGCTGGCACGCCTGCAATCGTGGGTCAGCGGACTGGCGGCGCTGTCGGTGCTGGGTATGGCGTTTTTCACCGACACCCATGCCATCGCCCATTCGCAGGCGCTGGCGCTGCGCGCACACCTGGTCGTGTCTTTTCTCGCCTATGGCCTGCTGGCGGTGGCGGCCCTGCATGCGGTGCTGATGGCCATGCTGGAAAAGCAGCTGCATCGCGGCGCGCTGATGCAGGACGGCGCCCCCCCGCTGCTGACGCTGGAGGCCATGCTGTTCAAGACCATCGGCCTGGGCTTCGCGTTGCTGACCCTGGCGGTGTTCAGCGGGGTGTTCTTCTCGGAAGAACTGTTCGGTACGCCGCTGCAGGCTTCCCACAAGATCGTGTTCGCCATCCTGTCCTGGCTGGTGTTCGGCGGTCTGCTGGCGGGGCGGCATTTCCGCGGCTGGCGCGGGCGCACGGCGCTGGTCTGGACGATTACCGGCTTCACCCTGCTGTTGCTGGCCTATCTGGGCACCCAGTTCGTGCTGGAAGTGCTGCTTGGGCGCTGAATCGTCCACGCCGTGCCACCCTTGATTCGCTCTTTTCGGGAATAGTCCTTGGAAGCCCTCTCTATCAATACCCTATTCGGCCTGCTTGCAGGCCTGTTGTTTTTGTCGGCCTGCTTTTCCGCATCCGAAACCGCCATGATGGCGATCAACCGCTACCGGCTGCGGCATGCCGCCGAAACCGGCCAACGCGGCGCGATCCTGACCCTGTCTCTGCTGAACCAGACCGACAAGCTGCTGGGGGTGATACTGCTCGGCAACAATCTGGTCAATATTGCCGCCGCGACGCTGGCGACGATCATTTCCATTCGCCTGTTCGGCGAGTCGGATCTCGCGCTGTCGCTGGCGACCCTGCTGCTGACCTTTCTGATCCTGGTGTTCAGCGAAGTCACGCCCAAGGTGCTCGGCGCGTCCTATCCCGAGCGCGTCGCCTACCCGGCCGCGTATGTGCTGATGCCGATGCTCAAGCTGACGTATCCGGTGGTCTGGTTCGTCAACCTGTTCGTACAGGGCATCCTGCGGCTGTTGCGGATCAAGCCGCCCGAGCCGGGGCACGGCAGCCGCCTCGGACTGGCGGAGCTGCGCACCGTCGTGCTGGAGTCGTCCGGGGTGTTGCCGCGCGAACACCATCGGATTTTGGTGAACCTGCTGGAGCTGGAAGACATCACCGTCGACGACGTGATGACGCCGCGCAACCAGATCGAGGCAATCGATATCGAGGACGACCCTGAGCGCCTGCGCCAGCAGATTTCCACCAGCCACCACACCCGGATGGTGGTGCACGCGGGCTCGTCCGACAACCTGCTCGGCGTGCTGCATGTGCGGCGGGTGCTGCACGCGCTGGCCGGCGAGGAGCTCGATCCGGAGACGCTGAAGGAAAACCTCGAGGAACCCTATTTCGTTCCGGCGGGCACGCCGCTGTTTACCCAGTTGCGCAATTTCCAGGGCAGCCGACGGCGGCTCGCGCTGGTGGTCGACGAGTACGGCGAGCTGCAGGGCCTGGTGACGCTGGAAGACCTGCTGGAGGAAATGGTCGGCGAATTCACCACCCAGGCGCCGTCGGATACGGGTTACCTGCGGCGTGAAGCGGACGGCAGCTGGCTGGCCGAAGGCTCCGTCCTGCTGCGCCATCTGAACCGCAAGCTGGGCCTGTCGTTGCCGCTGGACGGCCCGAAGACGCTGAACGGCCTGCTGCTGGAGCAATTCGAGGACATTCCCGAGGCCGGGGTGAGCATCAAACTGGGCGGCGTGCCGGTGGAAATCGTGCAGACCCAGGATCGGGCAGTGAAGATGGCACGCATCTATCCGCCGGCATCGGATGGCGTCTCGTCCGGAAACGCCTCAATTTAGGCGAAAGATCGCCGTTAAGGCCTGTAAATCCCCTTCCGCCGTCAGCCGGCGGCAGCGGGCAACGATGAACTTGACGCGGGACTTGTCTGGAACCGAGCTATGGCTGCTGTGACAAACACCAACAATTTAACCGGGCTGGCGCGCGCCATGGTCAACCATGGCTGGCTGTCCGAGGACGATGCCGAGGGCGTATGGAAACGCGCCAGACAGTCGGGCGATTCGTTCGTGACGGAACTCATCAAGGGGAAGCGCTTCAAGGCCGATCAGGTCGCCGAATTCGCGGCCATCTCGTTCGGCTTCCCCTTCCTCGACTTGAATGCGATGGATGTCGAGAACCTGCCGCAGGATGTGCTCGATCCGAAACTGGTGCAAAAACGGCGGGTGATCGCCCTGTATCAGCGGGGCAACAAGCTGTATGTGGCGACCTCCGACCCGACCCATCTGCAAGCGCTGGACGAGGTGAAGTTCCAGACCGGGCAGACGGTGGAACCGGTGGTGGTGGAAGACGACAAGCTCGGCAAGCTGATCCAGAAAGCGAGCGAGGCAAACGACAACACGATGGCCGTGTTGAATGCCGAAGACCTCAATCTGGATTTCGCCGACGAGGAAAGCGCCGCCGCCGCCGCCGCGCAGCAGGATACCGGCGGCATCGAAATCGACGATGCGCCGGTGGTGCGCTACCTGCAGAAAATCATGCTCGACGCCATCAATCAGGGGGCGTCCGACATCCATTTCGAGCCTTACGAGAAGTATTACCGCATCCGCTATCGGCGTGACGGCATCCTGTCCGAAGTCGCGCAACCGCCGATGGCGATCAAGGACAAGGTGGCTTCGCGCATCAAGGTGCTGTCGCGGCTGGACATCTCGGAGAAGCGCGTGCCGCAGGATGGCCGCATGAAGATGGTGCTGTCGAAAAACCGCGCCATCGACTTCCGGGTCAGCACCCTGCCGACGCTGTATGGCGAAAAAATCGTCATGCGCATTCTCGATCCCGCCAGCGCGCAGCTGGGGATCGAGGCGCTGGGCTACGAGCCGTGGCAGAAGGAACTGCTGCTGAACGCGGTGCAGCGTCCCTACGGTATGGTGCTGGTGACCGGCCCCACCGGTTCCGGAAAAACCGTGTCGCTCTACACCTGCCTGAACATCCTAAACAAGCCCGACGTCAACATCTCGACCGCGGAAGACCCGGCGGAAATCCAGTTGCCCGGCATCAACCAGGTCAACGTCAACGACAAGGCCGGCCTGACCTTTTCGGCGGCACTGAAATCCTTCCTGCGGCAGGATCCCGACGTCATCATGGTCGGCGAGATCCGCGACCTGGAAACCGCCGACATCGCCATCAAGGCCGCGCAGACCGGCCACATGGTGATGTCCACCCTGCACACCAACGATGCGCCCGGCACGCTGACCCGCCTGTTGAACATGGGCGTGGCGCCGTTCAACGTCGCCTCCTCGGTCATCCTGATCACCGCGCAGCGGCTGGCGCGCCGCCTGTGTTCCTGCAAACAGCCGACCGACATTCCGCAGGAAGCCCTGCTGGCGGCCGGATTCACCGAGGACCAGCTGGACGGGACCTGGCAGCCTTATAAACCGGTGGGTTGCGACACCTGCGGCGGCACCGGCTACAAGGGGCGGGTGGGCATCTATCAGGTGATGCCGATTACCGACGCCATGACGCGCATCATCATCAAGGGCGGCAACGAATCCGATATTGGCGACCAGGCGCGGCGCGAAGGCGTGCGCGACCTGCGTCAGGCAGGCTTGCTGAAAGTGAAAGCCGGTCTCACCTCGCTGGAAGAGGTCGAGGCCGTTACCAACATCTAAGGTCTAAGGAATTTTCTGTATGGCTACAGCGGCAAAGGCAGTCAAGGACGCCACCTTCCTGTGGGAAGGCATGGACAAGCGCGGCAAGAAGGTCAAAGGGCAGATGATGGCCGGCGGCGAAGCCGTGGTCAATTCCCTGCTGCGCAAGCAGGGCGTCACCGTCACCAAGGTCAAGAAACAGAGCACGCTGTTTTCGAGCGGCAAGCGCATCACCGACAAGGATGTCACCCTGTTCACTCGTCAGCTGGCGACCATGATGAAGGCCGGGGTGCCGCTGCTGCAATCGTTCGAAATCGTGGCGCGCGGGCACTCCAACCCGTCGATGCAGCGCCTGCTGCTGGAAATCAAGGCGGACATCGAGAAGGGCAGCAGCCTCACCCAGGCCTTCGGGCGCCATCCGCTGTATTTTGACGCGCTGTTCTGCAACCTGGTCGGCGCGGGCGAATCGGCCGGTATTCTGGATGGCGTGCTCGAACGTCTGGCGATCTACAAGGAAAAAATCCTCGGCATCAAGAGCAAGATCAAGTCGGCGCTGTTCTACCCGGTTTCCATCATTGTGGTGGCGTTCGTTATCACCGCCATCATCATGATTTTCGTCATTCCGGCGTTCAAGGACCTGTTCAGCAGCTTTGGTGCGGATCTGCCGGGGCCGACCCTGGTGGTGATGGCCATATCGGATTTCTTCGTCGAATGGTGGTGGGCGATTTTCGGTGCCATCGGCGGCGGGATCTATGCCTTGCTGCAAGCCTGGAAGCGCTCGCGCAAGGTGCAGATGTTCATGGATCGGGTCATGCTAAAATTGCCGATTTTCGGCGCGGTGATCGAAAAGGCCACCATCGCGCGCTGGACGCGCACGCTGTCCACCATGTTCGCCGCCGGCGTGCCGCTGGTCGAAGCGCTGGAATCGGTGGGCGGGGCGTCGGGCAACCAGGTATTCGTCGAGGCCACTCAAAAGATCCGTGGCGAAGTCTCGACCGGCACGGCGCTGACGCAGGCGATGCAGAACTCCGGACGTTTCCCCAACATGGTGCTGCAGATGACCGCCATCGGCGAGGAATCCGGCGCGCTCGACTCCATGCTGGGCAAGGTGGCCGACTTTTACGAGGCCGAGGTGGATGATGCCGTGGCGGCCCTGTCCAGCCTGATGGAACCGATCATCATGGTGGTGCTGGGCGTGCTCATCGGCGGCATGGTCATCGCCATGTACCTGCCGATCTTCAAGATGGGCTCGGTCGTCTGATGGAACTGCTGCACGCCGAACCAGCCCTGTTCACCGGGCTGGTTTTTTTATTCAGCCTGCTGGTCGGCAGCTTTCTCAACGTCGTCATCCATCGCCTGCCCAAAATGATGGAGGCGGAATGGCAGGCGCAGTGCGCCGAACTGCGCGGCGAAACGCCTGCTGAGACCACGCCTTACAACCTTGCCGTGCCGCGTTCGGCCTGTCCGCAGTGCGGGCATCGGATCATCGCGCTGGAAAACATCCCGCTGCTGTCGTGGCTGTGGCTGCGCGGACGCTGCTCTGCGTGCAGCACACCGATCGGTGCGCGCTACCCCCTGGTCGAATTGCTCACCGCACTGCTGTCGGCGGCGGTGGCCTGGAAGTGGGGCGTCAGCGTGCAAACGCTGGGGGCACTGCTGCTGGTGTGGACGCTGATCGCCTTGGCGTTCATCGACCTCGACACCACCCTGCTGCCCGACAGCCTCACCCTGCCGCTGTTGTGGCTGGGGCTGCTGTTCAATCTGGGCGGCCATTTCGCCAGCCTGCCGGATGCGGTCATCGGCGCCATCGCCGGCTACGGGGTGCTGTGGTCGGTGTACTGGCTGTTCAAACTGGTCACCGGAAAGGACGGCATGGGCTACGGCGACTTCAAGCTGCTGGCGGCCATCGGCGCCTGGCTCGGCTGGCAGATGCTGCCCGTCACCCTGCTGCTGTCGTCGGTGGTCGGCGCGGCGATCGGGATCGCGATGATCGTGCTGGTGAAGCACGACCGGCGCGTGCCGATTCCCTTCGGTCCCTATCTGGCCGGCGGCGGACTGGTGGCGCTGTTCTTTGGCGCCGACCTGACGCAGGCCTATCTCGCACAATTCTGATGTTCACGGTCGGCCTCACCGGCGGCATCGGATCCGGCAAGTCGACCGTCGCCGATTGCTTTGCCGCGCTGGACGTTCCGGTGATCGATACCGATGTCATTGCGCGCGACCTGACCACCGCGCCCGGCGGGGCGGCGCTGGATGCGATCCGCGCGGCATTCGGCGCAACGGCGATGCAGGCGGACGGCACGCTGGACCGCGCCGCCCTGCGCCGCCGCGTATTTGCCGACGGTGCGGCGCGGCGTCAGCTCGAAGCCATCCTGCACCCGCGTATCCGGCAGGTGGTGGATGACATGCTTGCCACGCTGAGCGCGCCCTATGCGCTGATCGTGATTCCCCTGCTGGTTGAAACCGGCGGCTACCAGGATGTACTGAACCGCGTGCTGGTGGTCGACTGCCCGGAAGATGTGCAGATTGCGCGGGTGAGGGCGCGCAGCGGACTCACCCAGGCGGAAATAAAAGCCATTCTCGCGGCGCAGGCCGGGCGCGCCGAACGCCTGGCGGTGGCGGACGATATCATCGTCAATACTTCGACCGTAGAGGCCCTGCAAGCCGAAGTGGCTGCGCTGCACCAGCGTTATCTGGCCCTTGCTAGTGTTTAGTTGCATTAATAAAAGAGAGTATTATGAGGCCCATTTCGCTTTACGCAAGGGGGTCTCATGGCACGAGTGGCGGTTGAGTTGTCGTGTACGGCAGAAGTCATGTCTGAGCTTGAACGTCTGTCTCGAAGTCGAAGCGGCGAGGTTCGCATGGCCGAGCGTGC
>Ga0208244_100759_pt1 | contig 24813 bp, 24 predicted proteins | sample SubbioCR12Aug_5A_FD_184828 | JGI IMG/M metagenome (GOLD analysis project Ga0208244, IMG submission 184828) | Serpentinite rock and fluid subsurface biosphere microbial communities from McLaughlin Reserve, California, USA - CR12Aug_5A (SPAdes) | ecosystem: Environmental > Terrestrial > Deep... | reverse complement strand
CCGTCTTCGCCGAGGCCGATGGAGTCGTGCGTGAACACGTGGATCACGCGCTGCTTCATCAGCGCGGCCATGCGGATGGCGTTGCGCGAGTATTCCGAGAACATCAGGAAGGTGCCGCCGAACGGCAGCAGGCCGCCGTGCAGCGTCATGCCGTTCATGATTGCAGCCATGCCGAACTCACGCACGCCGTAGCTGATGTAGTTGCCGGGATTGCCGTGGCGCACCGGGCGGCTGCCATCCCAGTTGGTGAGGTTGGAGCCGGTGAGGTCGGCCGAACCGCCGAGGAACTCGGGCAACGCGGGTACCAGGGCGTTGATCGCGATCTGGCTGGCCTTGCGGGTGGCGACGGTTTCGGCCTTGGCGTTGATCGCGGCCAGCTTCTCGGCAACGTGCGCCTTCCAGTTGGCCGGCAGTTCGCCCTTCATGCGGCGTTCGAACTCGGCTGCTTCGGCCGGGTAGACCGCCTTGTATTCGGCGAACTTGTTGTTCCACAGCGTCTCCAGCCCCTGGCCCTTGGTCTTGGCGTCCCAGCCGGCGTAGATGTCGGCGGGCACTTCGAACGCAGGGTGGTTCCAGCCGATGTGCTTGCGGGTCGCTTCGATCTCGGCGTGGCCCAGCGCGGCGCCGTGCACGTCATGCGTGCCTTCCTTGTTGGGCGAGCCCTTGCCGATGATGGTCTTGCAGCAGACCAGGGTGGGCCGGCCGGTCTCGGCCTTGGCGGCCTGGATGGCGGCTTCCAGCGCGACGACGTCGTGGCCGTCGACATTGGGGATGACATGCCAGCCGTAGGCTTCGAAACGCTTGGCGGTGTCGTCGGTGTACCAGTGTTCGATGTGGCCGTCGATCGAGATGCCGTTGTCGTCCCAGAAGGCGACCAGCTTGCCGAGCTTCCAGGTGCCGGCCAGCGCGCAGGCTTCGTGCGAGATGCCTTCCATCATGCAGCCGTCGCCCATGAACACATAGGTGTGGTGGTCGACGATGGTGTGGTCGGGCTTGTTGAATTCGGCGGCGAGGATCTTTTCCGCCATCGCCATGCCGACGGCGTTGGTGATGCCCTGGCCGAGCGGGCCGGTGGTGGTCTCGATGCCGGGCGCGTAGCCGTATTCGGGGTGACCGGGGGTCTTGGAATGCAACTGGCGGAACTGCTTCAAGTCGTCCATCGTCAGGTCGTAGCCGGTCAGGTGCAGCAATGCGTAGATCAGCATCGAGCCGTGGCCGTTCGACAGCACGAAGCGGTCGCGATCCGCCCATTTCGGGTTGGCGGGGTTGTGGCGCATATGGTGATTCCATAGCGTTTCAGCGATTTCCGCCATGCCCATGGGGGCGCCGGGATGGCCGGATTTGGCTTTTTCGACAGCATCCATCGCAAGCGCGCGGATGGCATTGGCCAGGTCGTTACGGGTTGGCATTGCGTTCCCTTCAGCTAAGTAAAAAAAGCATCGCAATTCCCGCCCGCGCAAGCCGTGCAGCGGCAGCTTGGGCAGAATATGCAAAAACCCTGATTATCCGCTAGCAGACCCAGCTTCCGCAAGCCGGCGAAAAATCCCGGGAAAACATCGCTACAACAACGACTTAACGAGCACAGCTCGGGCGCCCACTCAGGATCGCCGTCTAAAATCTTTTTATTTGCCCGATGGCCGGGCTTATGCGCCGGCCGCTTTCAGCCAGTCGCGCCACAGCTCGAACAGCTCGGGGCTGGCCGAGGCCACCACCGACCGCTCCCATATGTTGGCGATGTCGAAGTTGCCCGACAGGCTGGCCAGCCGCCCGCCCGCCTCTTCCAGGATCAGCGCGCCGGCGGCGTAATCCCACAGCTTCTGGCCGCCGTGGACATAGATGTCGAAACGGCCGGCTGCGGTGTAGCACCAGTCCAGCGTGGAGGCGCCGAAATTGCGCTGCGAGGCGTACGGCGGCCACGCAGCCAGCCGGCCGGCAAGCTCGCGATCGATGCGCTTCATCTCGACCCCGGCCAGCGCCCGACGCAGTTCGGTGGCCGGGGCGCGCAATGGCAGCGGTTCGCCGTTCAGATGCGCGCCGCGGCCGCGTTCGGCGCTGAACATCTCGTCGGCGATGGGATCGTAGACCACGCCCAGCTGGCGCTCGCCCTTGTAAAGATAGGCCACCGACACGGCGAAATACGGCACGCCGGCGACAAAGTTGGAGGTGCCGTCGATCGGGTCGACGCACCACAGCCCGTCGCGCCCGGCGTTCCAGGCGTCACGCTGCTGCTGCTCGGTCATTTCCTCGCCCAGCACCGGCATATCCTTGATTTGCGACAGCGCCGCCTCCAGGGCGGCCTGCGTTTCGGCGTCCGCCTCGGTGAACAGGCTGCCGTCCACCTTGTGGCTATGTGCCACCTTGAGGAAACGAGGTGTCACTTCGCGCTGCGCGATCTCGCGCACCACCGCCTTGACCTGTTCAAGCATGATTAGATGCGCCGGCAATAACAATAGACAAATTCCTGCTCCTGGCCCGCGGGGGTGTGGTGAATTTCGGTTTCGTGCCGCAACAGGCGGAAAGGCGCGCCGAACTCGGCATGCAGCGCAGCGGGCGCGTAACGCATCACATCCAGCCCCGAACATTGCAGCGGCCCGCCGGGGCCGAAGGCGGCGACAATGACATGCCCGCCGGGCTTCACGCTTTTCAGCACCTGCTCGACATAGCGCGCGCGGTCGGCCGGATCGGTCAGGAAATGAAACACCGCGCGGTCGTGCCAGACGTCGTAGCGCGCGGCGGGCAACTCGGCGCGGGTGATGTCGGCGGCGATCCACTGCACCGACTGTGCGCGTGCGCCGAGCCGCGCGCGGCTGGCCGCCAGCGCCGACTCGGCGAGATCGAGCACGGTCAGATTGCGATAGCCCGCGTCGAGCAGGTCGTCCACCAAGACCGAGGCGCCGCCACCGACGTCGATGATGTGCGTATCCCCGTCCGCACAGCTCTCGATCAGGCGCAGCGACGACGCGGCATGTGGCTGGAACCAGCTGACAGCATCGGCTGCCTTGCTGCCGTATACCGTTTCCCAATGCTGCCGGCGGTCGACCATGTCACGCTTCCTTCCACTTGATCGAGCAGCCCATGCTCGGAATTTGCTCTGCCGGCCCGCGCTGGGTGGCGGCGATTTCCTTCATCGCCTCGAACAGGTCGCGGCGCACGCCCTCGGGCGCGGTGTCCTTGCGCGATTCGTCGAAGCGGCCGCGGTACTGCAGTTCGAAGTCGCGGTTGAAGCCGAAAAAGTCCGGCGTGCACACCGCGCCGTAGGCTTTCGCCACCTCCTGCGTTGCGTCGATCACGTAGGGAAATGGAAAACCGAATTCCGCCGCCACCTGTTTCATGTTGTCGAACGAATCCTCCTCGTAGTCGGTCGGGTCGTTCGACATGATCGCGATGGCGTGGACGCCGCGCCGTTTGAGTTCGGCCAGGTCGCGCACCAGCCGCGGGCGGATCGCCTTCACATACGGGCAATGGTTGCAGATGAACATCACCAGCAGGCCGCTCGGCCCCATCGCGTCGGCCAGCGTCCACATTTTTCCGTCGACGCCGGGCAGACTGAAATCGGGGGCTTTCCAGCCAAAATTGCATACGGGGGTGGTGAGGGAAACCATGGCGCGCTCCACAGAATTTCGGGTCAATCCCGGCATAATAGCAACATGTCCGCGCCGCGTTTTTATCTCGACCAGCCGCTCGCCCCCGGCGCCCGTTTCAGCCTGCCGCCCGGCCCGGCGCGCCACGCCGCGCGCGCGCTGCGACTGGCGGTGGACGATGCGATCATCCTGTTCAACGGGCGGGGCGGCGAATTCGCCGCGCGCATCGAGCGAATCAACAAGGACGAGGTGGCGGTCAGCGTCACCGGATTTGCCGCCGTCGAGCGCGAATCGCGCCTGCGGGTGATGCTGGCACAGGGAATTTCCAGCGGCGAGCGTATGGACTACACGCTGCAGAAGGCGGTCGAACTCGGGGTGGCGGCGATCCAGCCGATCGCCGCCCGGCGCAGCGTGGTGAAACTCACGGGCGAGCGCGCCGACCGTCGCGTCGCCCACTGGCAGGGCGTGGTGGCGAGCGCCTGCGAGCAGTGCGGCCGCAACCAGGTGCCCGTGGTGGCGCCGCCGCTGCCGCTGGCACCCTGGCTCGGCCAAAGACAAGACGGACGGCTGCTGTTCCTGTCGCCGCTGGCCGAGGCGCGACTGGCCGACCTGCCGCAGCCGGAAGGGCAGGATTGGCTGGTGGCCGGCCCCGAAGGCGGCTTCGAGGCCGACGAGATCGCTGCGCTGCACGCGGCGGGTGCCGTCCCGGTGCGGCTGGGGCCGCGCGTGCTGCGCACCGAGACCGCCGCGCTGGCGGCGCTGGCGGCGATGCAAACCCTGTGGGGCGATTTCTAGGTGCAGTCCGTCGGGATTTTTTCGGTATCCTTCGCTCACCCAACCCTGTTCAGGCAAATCCGTTGAAAGACACTACCGATTTCGTCCACTGGTTCCGCTCCGCCGCGCCGTACATCCACGGTTTTCGCGGCAAGACTTTCGTCATCGCCTTCAGCGGCGAATTGGTCGCCGACGGCGGCTTCGTGCAGCTGGCGCACGACGTCAACCTGCTGAACAGCCTGGGGGTGCGGCTGGTACTGGTGCATGGGGTGCGACCGCAGGTGGAGGCGCGGCTGACCGAAAGCGGCACCGCGATCCGCTACGTGAACGGCCTGCGCGTCACCGACGACCGGGCGCTGGCGTGCGTCAAGGAAGCCGCCGGCACGGTGCGGGTGGAAATCGAGGCGCTGCTGTCGCTGGGGCTGGCCAACACGCCGATGGCCGGGGCCGACATCCGGGTGGCCTCGGGCAACTTCGTCACCGCGCAGCCGCTGGGGGTGCGCGACGGCGTCGACCTGCTGCACACTGGCGAGGTGCGCAAGATCGCCGCCGCCGCCATTCGCAGGCGGCTGGACCAGCACGACATCGTGCTGCTCTCGCCGATCGGCTATTCGCCGACCGGCGAGATCTTCAACCTCAGCCTGGAGGACGTGGCCACCCAGGCCGCGGTCGAACTGGCGGCCGACAAGCTGATCTTCCTGATGAACACCGAAGGGGTGCCGGACAAGGGCCGCACCATCCACAACGCCCTCACCGTCAACGAGGCGCGGCAGGTGCTCGAAAAAGCAGGACAGGCCAAGGCAAAGAAGCTGCCGGAGGACGTGGCCTATTACCTGCCGTGCACAATCACCGCCTGCACCCAGGGCGTCAAGCGCGCCCACCTGATCAGCCGCCACCGTGACGGCGCGCTGCTGTCCGAACTGTTCACCCGCGAAGGCGTCGGCACCCTGGTCACCCCGGCGCCGCTGGAAACCCTGCGCCCAGCCACCATCGACGACGTCGGCGGCATTCTGGGCCTGATCGAACCGCTGGAGCGCGAGGGCATCCTGGTGTGGCGCTCGCGCGAGTTGCTGGAAATGGAGATCGACCGTTTTCTGGTGCTCGAATCCGACGGCGTCGTCGCCGGCTGTGCGGCGCTTTATCCCTTCCCCGAGGAACACGCTGCCGAGCTCGCCTGCCTGGCAGTGTCGCAGGAGTTTCGCGGGCGCGGCTTTGGCGACCTGCTGCTGGCGGAGACCGAGAAGACGGGCAAGAAGGCCGGCTTCAAGAACCTGTTCGTCCTGACGACCCGCTCCGAACACTGGTTCGAGGAACGCGGCTTCGTCGACAGCAGCCCCGCCCATCTGCCGAAGGGCAAGCAGGCGCTCTACAACTACATGCGGAAATCCAAGGTTCTGCAAAAATCATTGTGAACAAGGGATAAAGACGTTGCATCCACTTGCCCGGTGGGGCCGCGAGTTGCACGCCTTCCGTCCCTACGCCTTGCAGGCACAGGACATATTGCGGTCGACCCGATGAAGGCGTGGCTGGGCCGGCTCTCGCTGCGCTACAAGCTCACGCTCGCCGCGCTGGCGGTGGAGGCGGTGATGCTGAGCTTTCTGATCGCCAACGGGGTGCATCTCACCACCCGATCGCTGCAACAACAGGCCGAACATCGGGTGGCGGAAATCGCACAAACCCTGGGCGCGGCCCTGCTTGCGCCCCTGATGCAGCAGGATGACGCCAGCGTGCGCGAAATCGCCGAGACGCTGCGGCACGACGGCGGGCTGAAAATGATCGAGGTGCGCGACCGCAGCAACCGTGCCGTGTATCAGGCCGGCGGCGGCGGCGATGCAACCGATTTCCGCCGAGTGCAGCCGGTTGTACTGGCCGGCCAGCGCTACGGGGAAGTGGGGCTGGTGCTCTCGGGCGATTTCATTCGCGAGACACGCGCCCGCTACCTCCAGCAAAGCCTGATCATTGCCGCGCTCGCCCTGTTGCTGACCGGCATCCTGCTGGCGCTGTCGGCCGGCGCGGTGGTTCGTCGATTCGTCGCGCTGACCCGCGCCAGCAAACGCATGGCGCAAGGCGATCTGGACGTCAAACTGACCAGTGATGGGGAAGACGAGATCGGCCAGCTGGTCGATACCTTCAACCGCATGGCCGAATCCGTCCGCTTCAACGTCGAGCACGCACGCGATAATGAAGCGCGCTTTCATGCCATCGCCGACTACACCCACGACCTGGAGTTCTGGCTGTCGCCGCAGGGCAAGCTCTTGTGGGTCAACCCTTCGGTCGAGCGCATGCTCGGCTACAGCGTCGACGAATGCATGGGGAAGATGAATTTCCCGACCGACGTCATCCACCTGGAAGACCGTACCGCTGCCGAGTTCCAGTTGCGTCAGGCCCTGCACGGCACCTCCGGCCAGGGCTACACCCTGCGGGTGTGCCGCAAGGAAGGCGGCCATTTCTGGGCCTCGGTGAACTGGCAGCCGATTCACGATTACAGCGGGGTGTACCAGGGCATCCGCGCCAGCATCCACAGCATCGACGACCTCAAGGCGACCGAGGCCAACCTGCGCACCGCCATCAACGAACTGCGCACGGCGGAAACCCTGCAAAGCCGGTATCTGGAAGAAACCGAGCAGGAACGCGCGCGGCTGGAGTCGCTGCTGTCGGCGATGAACCTGGGCATCCTGTTCGTCGCCGCCGACGGCTGCGTGATCTACCACAACCCCGCCTTCAGCCGCATGTGGATGATCGACCGGCAGGCCGAACTCATCGGCCTGCCGGCGCATGAGGTACTGGCCCAGTCCGCATCGACGCTCATGCACCCCGAACACTTTTCGCGCCACCTGCTGTCGGTGCTGAAAAAGCCCGAGTTGTCCGACAACTTTGAAATCCAGATGACCGACGGCCGCGTCATCACCGAGCTCGACTACCCGGTGCGCGACCGAGAAGGCCGCTTCATCGGCCACTTGTGGATTTACGAAGACGTCACCCGCGAACGCCAGACGGCCGACCAGCTGGTGCATCTGGCCGAGCGCGACGCGCTCACCGGGCTATACAACCGCCACCGCTTCCAGCAGGAACTGGCCCGCACCATGCTGGAAACCGAGCGCCGCCAGACGCAATGCGCGGTGATGTTCTTCGACCTCGACGAATTCAAGACCATCAACGACAGCTACGGCCACCGCACCGGCGATGCCCTGCTGATCCGGGTGGCCGGCGAAATCGGCGCGCTGGTGCGGCGTGACGAAGTGCTGGCACGCCTGGGCGGTGACGAGTTCGCCATCCTGTTGCCGGCGGTGCAGGGCAACGAAGCGGAGGTGCTGGCCGATCGCGTGCTGCGTACGATCAGCCAGATTCCCTTCCACTTCGAAGGGCACAAGCTGCGGCTGACCACCAGCCTCGGCATTGCGTACTATCCGGCGCATGCCGCCGATGCCGACGACCTGGTGGCGCGTGCCGACCTTGCCATGTACCAGGCCAAGGATGCCGGCAAGAACACCTGGCGCGTGTATCGCGCGGACAACGCGGCCGACAGCGAAATGCGCAGCCGCCTGTCGTGGGGCGAACGCATCAGCAATGCGCTCGACAACAACTTGTTCCAGCTGCACTTCCAGGGCGTATACCTGACGGAAGACGGCAGCCTGTCGCATCTGGAAGCGCTGGTGCGCATGGCCGACGAACGCCATCCCGGCCAGCTCATCCTGCCGTCGCTTTTCATCCAGCAGGCCGAAAGGAACGGTCGCATCCTCGACATCGACCGCTGGGTGATCGGCGAAGTGCTGCGCCGACTGGCCGAAAGCCCGACCGTTCCCGCCATCGCGGTCAACCTGTCGGGACGTTCGCTGTCCGAGCCCGGCCTGCCGCAGTTCATCAGCAATGCGCTGCGCGAGAGCGGCATCAACCCCAGGCGGCTGATCGTCGAAATCACCGAAACCGCCGCGGTGTCCGACCTGCTCGACGCCCAGCGCATGATCGAGGCGCTGCGCCAGCTCGGTTGCGGCGTCTGTCTCGACGACTTCGGCGTCGGCTTCGCCTCCTTCGCCTACCTCAAGCACCTGCATGTCGACACCATCAAGATCGACGGCCTGTTCATCCGCGATCTGCCCCACGACCGCGACAACCAGGTATTCGTGAAGGCCATGGTCAGCATCGCACTCGGCCTCGGCAAGTCGGTGGTGGCGGAATACGTCGAGGACGGCGAAACGCTCGCCCTGCTGCGCCGGTTCGGCGTCGACCTGGCGCAGGGCTACCATCTCGACCGGCCGATCGCCGACCACCCGGCGCTGTCGCGGTAACGCACCGAAGCCCACCGACAAAACCCCATTCACCACTGAGGCACAGAGACACAGAGAAAACCCTCTCTCGTCGTTCCGGAAATACTGTTGCAGCAGACAATCGCCGCGTAAATACGCAGCTTCTCTCTGTGCCTCTGTGCCTCTGTGGTGAAAGTTCTCCGGTGTTAAAATGCGCAGCCTTTCCGTGCCCCTTTCAGGACTTCTGCCGTGCTTACCGCTTCCAGCATCACCCTGCAATTCGCCACCAAACCGCTGTTCGAGAACGTCAACGTCAAGTTCGGCGACGGCAACCGCTATGGCCTGATCGGCGCCAACGGCTGCGGCAAGTCCACCTTCATGAAAATCCTCGCCGGCGAACTGGAGCCGACTGCCGGCAACGTCTCGCTCGACCCCGGCGAGCGCATGGCGTGGCTGCGCCAGGACCAGTTCGGCTACGAGGACCAGCGCGTGCTCGACGTGGTGCTGCAGGGCCACGCCGAGATGTGGCGGGTGATGCAGGAAAAGGACGCCATCTACATGAACCCGGAGGCGACCGAGGAAGACTACCTGCACGCCGCCGAGCTGGAAGCCAAGTTCGGCGAGATGGGCGGCTACGACGCCGAGGCGCGCGCCGGCCAGCTGCTGCTCGGCGTCGGCATTCCCACCGAACAGCACAACGGCCCGATGAGCCAGATCGCGCCGGGCTTCAAGCTGCGCGTGCTCTTGACGCAGGCGCTGTTCTCCAACCCCGACATCCTGCTGCTGGACGAGCCGACCAACAACCTCGACATCAACACCATCCGCTGGCTGGAAAACGTGCTGAACGAGAGCAAGGCCACCATCATCGTCATCTCGCACGACCGCCACTTCCTGAACCAGGTCTGTACCCACATGGCCGACCTCGACTACGGCACCATCAAGGTCTACCCGGGCAACTACGACGACTACATGCTGGCCTCGACCCAGGTCAAGGAACGCCAGGCCAGCACCAACGCCAAGGCCAAGGACAAGGTCGCCGAACTGCAGGAATTCGTGCGCCGCTTCTCCGCCAACAAGTCGAAGGCGCGCCAGGCCACCAGCCGCATGAAGATGATCGACAAGATCAAGATCGAGGACTTCAAGCCCAGCTCGCGGCAGAACCCCTACATCCGCTTCGAACCCGAGAAGGCGCTGCACCGCCGCGCGCTCGAAGTCGAGAATTTGAAGTTCGGCTACGACGACACGCCGCTGTTCACCAAGCTCGGCTTCTCGCTGGAAGCCGGCGAGAAAATGGCCGTCATCGGCGGCAACGGCGTCGGCAAATCGACGCTGATGAAACTGCTGGTGGGCGAGTTGACGCCCAAATTCGGCGAGGTGCGCTGGAGCGAAAACGCCAATGTCGGTTATTTCTCGCAGGACCACGTCAGCGACTTCGACATGGACCTGAACCTCACCGACTGGATGCACCAGTGGACCCAGCCGGGCGACGACGAGCAGGTGCTGCGCGGCATTCTCGGCCGCCTATTGTTCTCGGGCGACGACGTCAAGAAATCAGTGCGCGTGCTGTCCGGCGGCGAGAAGGGCCGCATGCTCTACGGCAAACTGATGCTCGGCCGCCACAACGTGCTGGTGATGGACGAACCGACCAACCACATGGACATGGAGTCGATCGAGTCGCTGAACCTCGCGCTCGACCTGTTCAAGGGCACGCTGATCTTCGTCTCGCACGACCGCCAGTTCGTCTCCAGCCTCGCCACCCGCATCCTCGAAATCACCCCTGAAGGCGTCGAGTTCTACATGGGTGACTACGACGAGTACCTGCATTCGAAGGGTCTCGAGTAAACCCTTTTTTGTCCGCGAAGGTCGCGAAGAGCCGCTAAGAAACCCCAGGCGTTTTGAAATGGGTTTTGAATTTCTTCGTGTTCCTTAGCGTCCTTCGCGGATAAGTTCTTTTCTGGAGCCAGCATGAGCGCAGTCATCATCATCGGTCTCGGCCAACTCGGCCGCGTGTTCGCCGGCGGCCTGCTGCGCGCCGGCCACACCGTGGTGCCGGTCAACCGCGGCGACGACCTGTTCACCGTTGCGCACGCGCATCCCGAGCCCAAACTGGTGCTGGTGGCGGTCGCCGAAAACGATCTGCACACCGTGCTGGCCGCCATGCCCGGCGTCTGGCGCCCGCACGTCGCGTTGATCCAGAACGAATTGCTGCCGCGCGACTGGGAAAAATACCGCTACACCGACCCCACGGTGATCTCGGTGTGGTTCGAAAAGAAAAAGGGCACCGACGCCAGGCCGCTGATCGCCTCACCGGTGGCCGGCCCCGGCGCCGCACTGCTGTGCCGCGCACTGACCGCGATCGAGCTGCCGTGCCGCGAAGTCGCGCTCGGCGACGAACTGCTGTTCGAACTGGTGCGGAAAAACGTCTACATCCTCACCACCAATATCGCCGGGCTGAAAACCGGCGGCACCGTGTCGCAGCTGTGGGCGCTGCACGAGGCCTTCGCGCGCCAGGTGGCGAACGAGGTGATGGACATCCAGCACGCGCTGACCGGCGTTGCGCATGATCGGGAAAAGCTTATTGCCGGCATGCTCGAAGCCTTCGACGGCGATCCCGAGCACGGCTGCACAGGGCGCTCGGCGCCGGCGCGGCTGGCGCGTGCGATTGCCCACGCGGATGAATTCAGCCTCGCCGTGCCGACCCTGCGCGCGCTGGCGAGCTAGCGAATCTCGGCCAGCAGCTGCGCCAGCATGCGCTGCGCCTGCGCCGCGTAGCCGCCGCCGAACAGATTGGCGTGGTTGAGGATGTGATACAGGTTGTAGAGCGTCCTGCGTGCCGCATAGCCGGCGTCGAGCGGCCAGGCTTCGCGATAGGCCGAATAGAACGCAGGCGCAAAACCGCCGAACAGCTCGCTCATCGCAAGATCGCATTCACGGTCGCCGAAATACACCGCCGGGTCGAAAATCACCGGCGTGCCGTCGGCCAGAAATCCATGGTTGCCGCCCCACAGGTCGCCGTGCAGCAGCGCGGGCTGCGGCCGATAGCCGGTGAAAAATCCATCCAGCCGCGCCATCAGCGCTTCGCCGTCGCGCTGCAGGGCGCCGCCGTAGCCGTTCTGTCTGGCCAGCTTCAATTGAAAGCCGAGCCGCTGTTCGCGCCAGAATTCGATCCAGTCGCCCAGCCAGGCGTTCGGCTGCGGCGTGGCGCCGATCCAGTTGTCGCGCGCGCCGCCGAATTGCGCGGCGCTGACGCGGTGCTGCTGCGCGAGTTGCCGGCCCAGTTGCGCGGCGTCGCCATGTGACTGCAGCGGCAGGAATTCGAGCACCAGATACGCCTGCCCGGCGGCGACGCCGTGGCAAATCGCCTGCGGTACCCGCACCGCGTTCGCCGCCGTCAGTTCGGCGAGCCCCGCCGCTTCCGCCTCGAACATTTCGATCCGGCTTACTGCTTGGGTTTTGACGAAAAACGTGCACGTGCCGTCGCCGAGCGTAAACGCCTCGCTGATGTCGCCGCCGCGCATGGCGCGCATGTCCCGCACCGTGAAAGACGTGCCGGTGGCGCGGCCGATGGCGGCGGCGAGTTCCGCATGAAAAACGCTCATGGTTCGACCAGCGGCTGGATGCGCACGACCAGCGCGGTATGGGCGCGCGCCCAAAGGCCGGCGAACACCTCGGCGCGCGGCAGCGCGGCCTTTTCCGCGTCCATCGCCCAGGCCATGATGTCCGCTTGCAAGGCGTCGACGCGCGGATCGTCGGCCTGCCACGGATAACCCAGCATGGCCTCGTCGAACGCACCAACGCGTGCGGCGAAATCCGGCAGCTTCATCAGGTACGAGCCCTGCGGCACCAAGAGCCGGATCGCCAGCTGCACCGGCGGCACCGCCTCGACCAGATTGAGCTTCAGCAACGTGGCCAGCAGGTCGCGATAGCCGGCCAGCGTGGTCCACGGCGTGAAGGGCACGAAGGTGGGGGCCAGCGCGATGCCGAGCGCGCGGCACTGCGCCAGCGCCGCCTCGAAGTCCGCGTGGGTGTGGCCCTTGGCCAGCGTGTCGAGGATGGCGTCGTCGACCGACTCGACCGCGGTGACGACGAACAGCAGGCCGCATTGCTTGAGCCGCGGCAGCAGCGCGGCGTGATTCAACAAATACTCGACCTTGATCGTCGCATCCCAGCTCAAATCGGGGAAACGCGCGTGCAGCGCCTCGGCGACCTTCATCGCGTGGGTCGGGCCATTGAGAAAATCGGGGTCGCCGAAGCTGATGTGCGCAGCGCCGACGGCGACCTGCTGCGCGATATCGGCCAGCACAATCTCGACCGGCACGACACGGAACGTGCCCTCGTACACCGGCACCATCGGGCAGTGGCGGCACAGGTGCTTGCAGCCGAGGCCGGCCTCGGCAAAGCCGGCGATCTTCTGCGTGTCGTCGGAGAGGATCAGCTTGGCGTAGCGCTGCAAGTCGGGCAGTCCGCTGCGGGCAGGCAGCAGGAATTCGATCTTGCTATGGCGCATCACGGTGGCGACCGGCGCGACGCCGGATTGCACCCAAGCCAGCAGGTCGGGTTCGGATTCGCCGCCGAAGATCGCTTCCACGCCGAGGCCTTTCAGCCACGCCGCATTGACCGGCGCATACAGGCCGAACGCGGCGACACGGGCGTGCGGGGCAAGGACCCGGATTTCGGCAAGGCCGCCGCGGCAATCCGCGTGGCGATGTGGATGCCCAGATAGATCGCGACGAATTCGGCGTGCGCAAACGTGGCCGGATCGAGCTTTTGCTGCGCCAGGTCAACACAGGCCACCGCAATCTCTGCGCGCCCGAACCACGCCGCCGGCTGCGCCAGGTTGAACGGCTGCCGTCCCAGCTCGTACGGGCTCACCAAAACAACGCGCGCCCCGGAAGGCGCGCATGTTGTTGCCGTGCAGGCCATCATCGCAGAATGCTTACTTGGCCTTGGGGCGATACTCGAACATTTTGGCGATGCCGGGGTCGCGCGAGGCGCCGGCAGCCTTCATGCGCTTGAGATACTCGTCCCACAGCGCGGCCTGATTGACGCCGAGCTCGTACAGGTATTCCCAGGAATAGATGCCGGTATTGTGGCCGTCGGAGAAGAAGAAGTTGATACCGTACAAGCCAACCGGCTCGGCGGCATTGATCAGCACTTCGCTCTTGCCGACCTGCAGCGTTTCCTGGCCGGGGCCGTGGCCGCGCACTTCGGCGGACGGCGAATAAACGCGCAGCAATTCAAACGGCAGCTCGAAATGTGCGCCGTCGGAAAAAGTGATTTCCAGCTTGCGCGAAACCTGATGCAGCTGGATGTCGGTAGGGGTGGGGGTAGTCATGTTTGAAACGCTCGTAGTAATTCCAGCCCAAAGTTTAAACCCGCAGCGCGGAGATTAAACCCCTGCATGACAAGGGGCTGAGGCCGGCTATGACCTGAAAACGGGTGCGTTTGGCGCGATTCGAACGCGCGACCCCCTTCGGAAGGCAGACCGGTCTATTAATTCTATACTACGCAAAATCGGTCAAGGCGTCATTAATTGATTTAAATCATTAACTTGCTGCTGACGCGTACACGGCATCGAGCGTTTGGCAAGGCGAGTAAAACCGAATAATGCGTTTTTTCGTGAGAAAGACAACTCATTAACATGCACACAGATTTGACCCCTGCCTTCCGCTTCGAGCGACCGCCTTGGTCCTCGGGCGGAGCAAGCTCGCATCGTCAGTCGCTGATCTCGTAAGCCGTGCTCCGCCCACCTGCAGAGCACTTCCTCAGGATGCCCAAGGACAGGAGTTCGTTGATGTCCCGCAAGGCGGTATCCGAAGAACACTTCGCCATCGATGCCCATTTGCTGCTGGTCAGCTTGCCCTCGAAATCGTCCAGCATCCTGTTCAGCACCTTGACCTGCCGTTGGTTGAGCGGCGTACCCGCCCAGCGCTGCCAGAAGATCGATTTCACCAGCACGCGGTCAAGCGCGCGATGCGCGTCATCGACGGCACCGCGTAGCGTGTCGAGAAACCAGGCCAGCCAGGCCGTTACATCGAGCGTGCCCTTCTGGGTGCGTTCGAGAATCTCGTAATAGGCCTTGCGGTGTCTCTGGATCTGCGCCGACAGGCTGTAGAAACGCTGGGCATTCCCGTCCGCACGCGCCAGCAGCAGATCGCCGATCGCCCGAGCGATACGACCGTTGCCGTCGCCGAAGGGGTGAAGCGTCACGAACCACAGGTGCGCCAGTCCCGCTTTGAGCAGGGGCGGATCGGCATCGCTGCCATTTAGCCATTCGAGGAAACGGTTGATCTCCGTCTCCAGATTTCCGGCCGGCGGCGCTTCGAAGTGCACACGCCGTCGATTCACAGGCCCCGAAACCACCTGCATCGGGCCTTCGGCATCGTCCCGGAAATGGCCGGCGCGGATCAGGCTCATCCCGCTGTAGCCGGTGGGAAACAAGGCCGCGTGGGCTCTTCCGGTAAATCCTACGGAAGAGCCACTATTTATATCATCTGCCGCAGCCGGTGCTCGCCGCCATTGTCATGAGCGCGGTGTTTGGTCTGCTCGACTTCAAATCCATGCTGCACGCCTGGAATGTCCGCCGCGCCGATGGTGTCATCGGCATCATCACCTTCATCACCACGCTGATCATGGCGCCGCAACTGGCAGACGGCGTGCTGGTCGGCGTTGCGCTCACCATTCTGCTGTTCCTAGCTGGCACCATGAGCCCACGTAGCGAAGTCATGGGGCGCACCGCGGATGGCGTGCTGGCGGGTGCGGCCACCCACGATCTGGCGCCGATCAGCGAAGACTACGTAGTGCTGCGTTTCGATGCGTCTCTGGTGTTCATCAATGCCGCCTATTTCGAGCAGGCCGTTTTGAAAGCGCTCAGCCAGTTTCCTCAAGCCCGCGCGCTGCTCGTCCTCGGCAACAGCATCAACCGCATCGACGCCACCGGCGAGGAAAAGCTACGCGCATTGACGCGTGATCTGAAGGCGGCCGATGTCACCCTGATGTTGGCCGGCCTGAAAAAACCCGTGCGCGAAGCGCTCGATCGCGCGGGTCTCGACTCAGTGATCGGGGAAGAGAATATCTTTTCCAGCAAAGATATTGCGCTGCGGGCCCTCGCGGCGCGCATGGGACCCGGCGTAGCGGAACCTGCCCACTGAATCCGGCCATGCGTGGCCGTGATGTCGTAAAGTCGTAAAGTTCATGGTGCCGACTGTCAAGAATACGGCCGGCCGCGCTTCGCAGCCACACATTTGAAACGCGCGCCAATAATCAATACACCGATGTCTTGAATTATAATCCAATGTGTTCTACACACACATTGATTGGTCGTTTCATGATTGCCCTGTTTGAGGCTCACCGCGCAGGTTTGCTGCGCCGCAAACACTGGTTGCCGAACATCGTTTCCGGCGCCATCGTCGGCGTGGTGGCGCTGCCGCTGGCTATGGCATTTGCCATAGCCAGCGGCGCCAAACCCGAGCAGGGGATTTATACCGCCATCGTGGCCGGGCTGCTGGTCTCGGTCATGGGTGGCACCCGCCTGCAAATCGCCGGTCCAACCGGGGCCTTCATCGTCATCCTCGCCGGGGTGACCGCCGAACATGGCATCGCCGGCCTGCAGCTTGCCACCCTGATGGCCGGGCTGATCCTGCTGCTGCTGGGGCTTGCCCGACTAGGCACCATCATCAAATACATTCCCGACCCTGTCATCGTCGGCTTCACCGCCGGCATCGCGGTCATCATCTGGGTCAGCCAGTGGAAGGATTTCTTCGGCCTGCCTGCCGTCTCCGGCGCGCACTTCCATGAAAAAGTCTGGCATTTGCTGGGCGTGCTGCCTCATCTGCATCTCTTGACCACGGCCCTCGCCGCGCTGTCGCTTCTATTGGTGCTGTATGCAGCGAAGATTCCCGGCCTCAAACGGGTGCCGGGGCCGGTTGTCGCCCTGGTCGTCGCTGCCATGGTGCAGGCCAGCCTGGATTTGCCCGGCGTAGCGACCATCGGCAGCGCGTTTGGCAGCATTCCCGCGGGGCTGCCCAGCCTGCACTTTCCGGAATTCACCGCCAGCCAGGTCATTCTGCTGATCGGCCCGGCGTTCACCATTGCCATGCTGGGCGCGATCGAATCACTGCTCTCCGCCGTGGTGGCCGACGGCATGGCGGGGACGCGCCACGACTCGAACCAGGAGTTGGTCGGCCAGGGGATCGCCAACCTCGTCACCCCGCTGTTCGGCGGCTTTGCCGCGACCGGCGCGATCGCGCGCACCGCCACCAACATCCGCAACGGCGGTACCAGTCCGCTGGCCGGCATCGTCCACGCCCTGACACTGGTGCTGGTGGTGGTGGTGCTCGCCCCGCTGGCGATTCACGTTCCGCTTGCCACGCTCGCTGCCATCCTGTTTGTGGTGGCGTGGAACATGAGCGAGGCCGGGCACTTCGCGCGCATGGTCCGGCGCGCGCCGCGCGCCGACGTGGTAATCCTGCTGGTGACCTTTAGCCTCACCGTGTTTGCCGATCTGGTGGTGGCGGTCAACATCGGCGTCATCCTGGCCATCCTGCATTTTCTGCGGCGCATGGCTGCCAGCGTGACTGTCGACCAGATAGCGGAAAATGAATTACATCGCGAGTACGCCCACCTCGGCTTTACATCCCTGCCACCCGGGGTCATGGTGTATGTGGTGGAAGGGCCGTTTTTCTTTGGCGCCGTGGAAAATTTCGAGCGCGCGCTCGCCAGCACGCATAGCGATCCCCGTATCCTCATCCTGCGCCTGCATCGCATGCCTTTCATCGACGCAACCGGCCTGCAGGCGCTGGAAGACGCCATACGCGGCTTTCACGGACGCGGCGTCGCGGTGGTGTTATGCGGTGCCAATGCCCGGGTGGAACGCAAGCTGGCCAAGTCGGGCATTCTCGACCTGATCGGACAAACGCATTATTTCAGAACCTGCGGCGAGGCCATCAGCCGGCGCCAGGGCATGGAAAAAGGCAACTCCACTGTGCCTCAAGTGCAATCGCCGGAAAATGCGAGTGCGGTGTCCAGCGTCAATCACGAATACCTGAAACGCAACGTCGGGCACCCTGGCCACGATCAAGCGGACTAGTCCGTCATTTCCCTGCGGGTTTGTCCGGGTTGGTTGACGCGACGTATTGCACGCCGTGCTGCGCCAGGTACTCCCGGATCATCTGGCGTACGACCTGGGATGGCGTCAGATCCTGCTCGGCGCACAGGCGCTCGAAGGCCTTTTTCTTGTTCGGATCGATGAGGATGGTCAGACGTGCGGTTTTGCTTTCCATTGAATTGGTGGCGTTATGGCGTACTCGATTGTAACGGCAGGCACGGGGCGTTCACGACCCGGACCGATTGATCCCACCCGAACCGGCGACCGCGCGCCGCAGGCGGTCATGCACCGCCACCCAGTCCGGTCCCGCGGGCGGGCTTTCGACCAGAATATGCGCAGCCCCCTGCGCGTCGGCCTCGCGCAAGCGCGCGTACAAATCGCGGCCATAGGCAGCCGCCTCTTCCGGCAGCAGCATCCATTGTCCGCCCGCATCGGACATCGGCTTGCGCCGGGCCAGAACGATCACAGCACCTGTGGCGGCAAGCCTGGCGGTTTCGGATTCGAGAAAAGGCGACTCCACCAGATGCAGCGGGGTCGCTGGCGCATAGTGCGCCGCCAGGCTGCCCGGCGCCCGGGGCGGCCGACTGGAGAGACCGTCATCGAGTGGGCCGATGACTTCGGCCAGCATGCCTGCCGTCACCGCGCCCGGACGCAGCACCTGAGGTCGGCCACGACTCAAATCGAGTATGGTCGATTCCAGACCCACTGCGCATTTTCCGCCGTCAAGCACCGCTTCGATGCATCCGCCCAGTTCGGACAGGACATGGTCCGCGCAGGTCGGACTGATGCGGCCAAAACGATTGGCCGAAGGCGCGGCAATGCCGCCGCCGAAAGCCTGCAACAGGGCCTGCGCCACCGGATGCCCCGGCACCCGTAGTCCGATGGTGTCGAGCCCGCCGCTGGCGGCACCCGCCACGCCGGGCGCGCGTTTCAGGATCAGGGTCAACGGGCCGGGCCAAAAGCGGGCCGCTAGCTGCATGGCGGCTTCAGGAATATCGCGCGCCCAAGCGCGCAGCGCGCTCGCCGATGCGATGTGGACAATGAGGGGATGATCGACGGGGCGACCCTTGGCGGCGAAGATACGTGCGACCGCCTGACCGTTGGCGGCATCCGCACCCAAGCCATATACCGTCTCAGTGGGAAAGGCGACCAGTCCACCCGCGCGCAGAATCTCGACCGCGCGCGCGATGTCCCTGGGCATGCTGCCGTTCAGGCGTTGCGTCGTACAGTCAGATCGCATCTTCGATGGAGACTCCGGTCCGGATTCTGCGAAATGGGAAGCCCCGGGAAACGCGCATACGGCGAAGCGCTCACCGACGGCACACCCGGCACTAGCCTTCAGTGATTTTGCGCGCGTTCAGGTTAATGCTGTCGATCGCGCGGTACGCGGCGCGCGCAGCCTCTTCGACCTCGGCCTCCGATCCCATCATCGTCAGACGGCCAAAGTTACCGAAGGCCTTCACGTCTACCAGCGTGACGTGTGCTGCTTTTTCCGCTTCATTGGCAGCATAAATGATATAGCCAGCCGGTTCGGTTTCAAGAATGAACATGCTCTTTCCGGGTAGGATCATCGAACCTTTTCGCAATTGACGATTGATGAGGGTGGCGTGGTCCGGGGTAATGCCACGGATGATTTCCTTCCACGCGATGCGGCACGGGTGACGCGCATCCATGGTGGTTTTGAGTTCTTTCAGGATCACGTCGCCGGCTTCGAGAATGTCGCTCTGATTGCGGAAGTGAATCTCCATCGAGCCGAACGCGCGCTCGACCACCTGCTCGCCCAGGCGCACGTTGGTGGCCTTGAGCGCGATATCCGTCAGCCGGTGCACCGCCATGCCGGGCGCGACCTCGATCCACATGCAGGCATCGCCCGGAACCGGCAGAAAACCCTGCGACGAGGTCGCAAGATACGACGCCAGCTGCGGCTGCAGCGAGTCGATAAAAACAAAGGCGCGAAGAGTGATGTGCATGCTTGGGCAGCGCAGCTTAACGCGTGAGACCCATGTACAGCATGGGCAGCTTTTCCGGCAGACGCTCAACCTGATCCAGCACGGTGAAGTTCCTGGCGCCGAAGATGCGCGCCACATACTGGTCTGCGTGCGGATCGAGACTCAGGGCATAGACGGCGATGCCGTCACGCGCCAGCTCTTCCACCGCACGCTTGGTGTCAAAACGAAGGTACTGCGGATCGCGCACGTCGTTGTCGGCGGGCTCGCCGTCGGTGATGATGAAAAGGATTTTTTTGTTCTTCGGCTGCAGCTTGAGCTGGGCGCCGGCATGGCGCAGCGCAGCGCCCATGCGGGTGGAATACGAACCTTTCAGGCCGGCCAGGCGGGCTTTCACCAGATCGTTGTAGGGCTGGTCGAAATCCTTGAAGCGGTAGTAGTGCACGTCATGGCGACCGTCGGAGCAGAATCCGTGCAGCGCGAACAGGTCGCCGATGCGGTCGAGCGCATCGGACAGCAGCACCGTCGCGGCACGCGTCAGGTCCATGATGCTGTAGTCATGACCGCGCACCTTGTCGTTGGAGGATTCCGACATGTCGAGCAACACCATCACCGCGAGGTCGCGCACATTGCGCTTGTAACGCATCATGATGCGGGTGTCGGGCTGCTGTCCCATGCGAATGTCGATCATCGCGCGGATGGCGGCATTGATGTCGAGTTCGTCGCCGTCCTCCACCCGCCGGATACGCTGCATCGCCTGCGGAATCATGGATTCGATCAGGTATTTCAGACGCGAAATGACCGGCTTGTTGTCGGCGATGATTTTCTCGATGAGCGCAAGCTCGCCCAGCGGCGGGCGCCGCTCCAGCACGGTCGCCCATCTCGGTCGTTCAAGCTGGATCTGATAATCCCACTCGTCGTAGTGGAAAGGCTCGGAAACGGGTGGCCTGCCTTCCAGCTCGTTGATGGTCACGCCTTCCTGGTCGAGGTAGAACGGCGTTTCGAGGACCCAGATTTCTTCCGCGTCGTCGCCCGCATACTCGTTGTTGGTCTCGTTCACCATCTCCATCATGGAGACTTTCTTGCGCGTCTGCCTGCCACCCCATGTGGCCTCCAGTGCAGCATCGATATCGTATTCTTCCGACTCCCATACGGTGCGGTTGTCGTCGCGGTAGATTGCGCGCAGCACGTCGGTTCTTGCATTGAACTCGGGCAGCGGGATCTGGCCCAGCGAGTGCGCCAGAGCCACGCCGATATTCCAGCTGATCTGATTGGAGGAGAGATCGGTTTCGGCGCGGAACAGCGCGACACCTTCCCGCACCCACGGGTGGGGGTCCGTTGAATCAGGATCGAGCAGCGCGCGCGCCAGGCGATTCAGCAGGTCGCCGGCACATTGTGGCGCGCCGGTATCAAGCGGGGGATGCAGCGCCAGCCATGAGGTGCGCATGCCGGGAAAGTCGCGGCATGCGAGCTCTTCCACGCGCGCATCCTCGATCGCCTCGATGATCCCCATCTGCGTGGTGTTGAGCATCTGCATCGAAAGCGGCGCCCCGGTGTACACCAGATGGGCGGCGCAATGATTGGCCGCGGCACGGTAAATCTCGAGACCGGGGATTTTCGTGTCGTCCGGCGTATCGTCGCCAAAAGGCTTGTAGTCATCGAAAGCGTCGGCAATATGAATGACGTAGTGTTCGATGAATGGCTTCAGGCCCTCGCGACTCTCATAGTCGCCGGAAGTCGGGCGCAGGAAAAAATCACGGCCCCACATGGCGCGCAGGTAAATATTCAGCCTGCGCTGTACATCAACAAACAGTGTGCCCTTGCGCTGCTGCTGCAACACACTCATCGCATCAGGACTGTTCAGGGAAAAATAGCCTACCTGGCCGTCAAAATCCGTTTTGTACGCCTGCGCCCCCCATTGCACCCAGCGACGCAAGCCACCCAGGGTGAGCTGCGACAACAGCCGGTCGAGGTTCTCCAGCATCGGCCGCAGGCCACGCGGCGCTTGTGCCAGCATGATCTCCAGCACATTGAGGTAGGCGCGAAACAGGTTTTCATCGCCCAGGCGCTGGGCCGCGAGCGGCGCGGTTCCAACGATCAGCGTCAGAACATGTCCCGATGTTTTGGATGCCATACCCAGCAGGAAGTTGACCATGTCGGGCAGCGCTTCCTCGCCGATGGCGCGGCTGACTTCCGGCATTTCCTGGATAAATGTGACGACGAGTTCTTCGCCGCGCCCCAGGTTGTGCAGCGCGACAGCGCCTTTCAGATAATTGTCCAGCCCGCGGGAGGAAAACTTCCGGGCCGCTTCATTCCATGAGGCGCGCAGAACCACCTGCGCGTCATGCGGCAGGTCATCAAGAATCTCTTGATATTCTTCGAGATGGATGGCCATGGTTTTTGGTCCGGGTGCGCGGTGCTGGGCTGCCCAGCACCGCGTATCGGTTTAGAAGTACGTCGTTACCGCTGAATCGAGTGCGTAGCGCATATCGGGATCGTCCGTAATCGGACGCACCAGTGCAACGCGACAAGCCGCCAAAGGCGCAACGCCCTTGGCGATCAGGGAGCCGGCGTAAATCAGCATCCGCGTGGACAGGCCTTCGTCAAGGCCATGGCCTTTAAGATTGCGTGCGCGCTCGCCGATGTGGACCAGCTTCTTGGCCACTTCATGCGTAACACCTGATTCGTGCGCAACGATTTCGGCTTCGATTTCGTGCTCGGGATAATTGAAATCCAGACCACCAAAACGCTGCTTGGTCGACTGTTTCAAGTCCTTCATCAAGGACTGATAGCCCGGGTTGTAGGAAATCACGATCTGGAAATCGGGATGGGCTTCGATGATTTCACCCTTCTTCTCCAGCGGCAGCATGCGGCGCGCGTCGGTCAGCGGGTGGATCACGACGGTGGTGTCCTGGCGTGCCTCGACCACTTCGTCGAGATAACAGATCGCGCCATGACGCGCGGCGACCGCCAGCGGGCCGTCCTGCCAGCGGGTGCCGTTGGCATCCAGCAGGAAACGGCCAACCAGATCGGACGCGGTCATGTCTTCGTTGCAGGCCACGGTGATCAATGGCTTCTGCAGTTTCCACGCCATGTATTCGACAAAGCGGGTCTTGCCGCAGCCGGTGGGACCCTTCAGCATCATCGGCATCCGCACCGAATAGGCGGCTTCGTACAATTCAACCTCGTCGGCCACCGTACGATAGTAGGGCTCCTCAGGCACCATATAAGGTGCGAGCAGGTCGGAAACCGGGGCTGTAGAGGCCGGGCGCGTCATGGCTTCCTGCTGCGGAGATTGGCTGGCGCGCGCCATCGCCTCCTGACGCGGGGAGTAGGTGCGGAAAAAGGGGTCGTTACGCATGACGGATTACCTGCAATAGATGAAGTCAGTCCGGCCAGACACGGTCCGGAAACAACGCGCTGCCGGTACCGGCAGCGCCCGATGCTATCTTTTTGACCGCTGTCGGCTTCGATGCAACAGGTTTTGGCGCAACCGCTTTAGGTGCCGCGGGTTTTGCTTCAGCTTTCTTTGCTGCCGGTTTCCTGGGGGCGGCAGCCTTTACTGCCGGCTGCTGCTCGGCCTTGGCCTGACGCACGCTGGCGGAGAGTTTGTCTTTCAAGTTAGTCATGATGCGATCACCTCGTTAATGATGGCTTCGATTTCTGCCGCTGCAAGTGCGCCCCGGCTGCCCAGCTGATAGACCGAAACCCCTTCCAGTGCTGCGCTGCGATAAATGGCGCGGCGGCGAATGCCTGTTTCAAGCACCGGAATGCCGAATTCGGCAATGGCATCGTGCATTGCTGCAGACAGCGCACTTTTGGGCTCCAGTTGATTTAGCACCAGAAAAGCCTGCAAGCGCTTGTTGGTTTTTCTCGCCTCGTCAATCTCTGCCGGCAGTCTGAGACTGGCCCACAGATCGATCGGCGACGGCAGCACCGGGATCAGCGCCACATCGCACGCACGAAGCGCCTGAAGTGAAGCGTGACTTTCCAGCGAGGGCGGACAATCCAGCACCAAATGGCGATAGGCCTTGTAGTTCTGGTGCAAAGTCTTGGCGTCCCACTTGCCGTTGATCTGCTTGACCGTGGCGGGAAACGGCGCATTCCCCAGACTCGCCCATTGCCGCGACGAAGCCTGGGGGTCGAGATCCAGCACCAGGGTCTCGGCGCGCTGGGCCAGGCCGGCTGCCAGATTCATCGACAGCGTCGTTTTACCGGCGCCGCCTTTCTGGTTGATGACTGCGATGATATGGGTCGCCATGCTCAGCCTTTCGGTCGCGAATACTGCGCATTGATGCGTTCGGCAAGTCCCAGTTCGGCCTCGCCCAGCTCGCCACTTTCGCCCGGCTCCAGCGTGATGTTCACGTAGGTGCTGGCGAAGTTGATGTTCTGCGGATGCAGCCCCGCTTCTTCGGAAAGCACCGCCAGCGCGTCGAGAAACGCGCGCGTTTCACTGTAGCGCTCGAAGCTGAATCGACGAAACAGCGTCGGCGGTTTGCCGCGCGCTTCCCAGCCTGCAGGGATATCAGCCATGCTGGCCACGCTTGGCAATCATGTCGTCGAGCTCGCGCACATGCGCCAGTTCTTCGGCAAGAATGCCTTCCAGCAGGTTTGCGTTATCGGCGTCACGCATCCGGCGCGCATGCGCCAGTGCTTCCTCGTACAGCCGCACCGCGTCCACTTCCAGCACACGGTCTGCCGCCAGCATCTCATCGATGGTTCGCCCCAGCCGTGCCGGCGGCAAATTGCCGGCAGACGGTGCCACGCCCAGGAGAATCAGGCGCTCCATCAAACGTTCAGCGTGCTGCATTTCCTCTACCGCCTCACGTCGCAACTGCGATGCCAGTGCGTAGTCGCCCCACAGGCGCGCCAGCACGCTTTGCGCCAGATATTGCTGGACTGCGCTCATCTCGTGCGACAACGCACGGGAAAGCCAGCCCAGCGTACGGGGATCAACGCTCATCCGGCGATTGCTTAGCTGAGGGTCGAGGTGATTTCAGCGTCGCGGCCACCCCCCGCCGCATCGGGTGATGAGGGCAGGATGCCTTCCACTTCATTGTGCACGCGGGCGATGATGTGGGCGGCAACCAGGCCGTCGCCCACGCGTTCGCATGCATCGGCACCGGCGCGAACGGCTGCGTTGACCGCACCCGTTTCGCCGC
>Ga0208244_100758_pt1 | contig 24835 bp, 26 predicted proteins | sample SubbioCR12Aug_5A_FD_184828 | JGI IMG/M metagenome (GOLD analysis project Ga0208244, IMG submission 184828) | Serpentinite rock and fluid subsurface biosphere microbial communities from McLaughlin Reserve, California, USA - CR12Aug_5A (SPAdes) | ecosystem: Environmental > Terrestrial > Deep... | reverse complement strand
CGCAGCGATTTCAAGTCGGATTGCCGGAAAAAATAAAAATGTTTTTCGGCATTCATTAGTGACTGCTCTGGGTTCTGTGTTCTCGGACAGGCTCCTAGGATTGCACTCATAACTTGAACTCAAAGAGAAAAAAAAGGAATTATTCCCGTGATAAGAAAAAAAGCCGTGATAACACGAATGCCTTGGGCTGTGAGTCCACAGCACTAGGATTCAATTGGGTTTTTGGCCCGAGACAATGACGATATTGACGCTGCAATAAAAAGAGCCGTTGTGCGCCGCCAGTTCCATCTCATTTCGCCAATAACTCAGTTCTTTTTCTGAAATGACGCTATCGGCCAGCGCTTGTTGCTCGATGGCATTTTGTAAAGAGATAAAATAAAAAAGATCGACATCGGTCAGGTAAATAGGAATAACCTCAATCTTTATGTTAGAAATATCCAGCGCTTTAAATTGCCTGTAAAGCGAGCGTCCCGAGTAACCGTTTTTAAGCACATGGCTGATGCGATAGTTGGACAGGGTCCGCTCCGTTCCCGGTAGTGTATTGTCAATTGACAGGCTGGCCCAGTCTGTATCGACAATTACGATGTGTCCCGACGGTTCTGTGACCCTGAGTAGTTCTGACAGCGTTTGATCGGGTTGACTCAGATGCATAAAAAGCCGTTCACTTCTGCAGCTGGCAAATAAGTCCGATTTAAAAGGGAGCTGATCCGCACTGCCTTGCACAAACAAATAATCACTCATCAGGTTTGCATCCAGGCAATTTTGGCTCGCTTGTTTTAACATGTCTTTATCGTGATCCAGGCCGACTACTTGCCCGCCTGGCCCAACACGGTCAGCCAGTGTGATGACGTCAATTCCGCTGCCGCAGCCTAGATCGAGCACCTTATGTCCGCTTGCAATGCACATTTTTTCATAACTGGCTTCCTTGATTGACGAAAAGAGTTTGGCAGATTCTGCCAAGTAATGGGTTGTCACTTCGCCTTTGAAAGATTGCATGGGAGGTTCGCCTGCTGGTTAATTTCGTTGATTCGACTATTCTTTAATTCTAGCGAAGTTCCTCTGAATTAATAGGGAGTCAGGTTATATGACTAGTGGGCAGGATGTCTCGTCTCATTATCAGCACTATTTCCAAATGCTTAAAGCCACCTCAGAAGAGTTAAAAAACCATGCCTATCAAATTCGGCATGATGTTTACTATGTGGAGGAGCAAATGATTACGGAGCAACAGGTTTATAACCAACGTGAATCAGATTCATGGGATGACTGTGCCGATCACTGTTTATTGCTTCATAAACCCAGCCAAACCTACATAGGTACCGTCAGAATGATTCCAAAGTTAAAAAGTCCCTGCCGTTTCTTGCCTGTAGAAAAACACTATCAAAAGCCCTTTGAATTTGTCGGCACTGCCATTAAAGACCTGGACGCCTTAAAAACCGGGGAGATTTCCAGGATGGCGATATTGTCCTCGTTTCGAAGACGTGCTTGCGATACCAATTTCAGTGAAGTTAATGAACAACCTTCCGATCAACATAATCGCCGATTTGCTGTTAACTATATGCCCATGTGCCTGACTTTCGCGGCAATTCATCTCCTGCTCGCATCAGAAAAAGAGTATGGTGTTGCCTTGATGGAGCCTCGTCTGGCTAAATTACTGAAGCGATTTGGAGTAGTGCTGATGCAAATTGGCGGTACGGTCGAATTTTACGGTCAGCGGGCTCCTTTTTTGATTAATCCTGTCGATACAGCTACGCGATTAACCCCGGAGTATCAGGGCTTATTTGATTTGGTCGGTTCTGAATTGGGGTGTTAGGCGGCAACGTTCTTCTGATTGATTATCCATGACTTCAAAAACAGCCGGAAAACTCCTTTTCTTTAGTCTTGTCTGGAAAGCCATCCTGGCGGTCAGTTTTGCTACTTTCCTTGCCTCTGCCGCCATTGTGATTTTCGGAAAGATTACTCTCGAAAAAAACTATGAACAGGAACGCGTGCGGGTTAGAAATTCGTACCGGCAAATTTTCTCCGGCATTATCGAGCGCGTGCAAAGTGAAAGAGTCGATATCGGATGGCTGATACCGGCGATGACTGATGAATCAACAAGCAAAAAAAATGCGTTGGAGGCCATAAAAAATCAGTTAGACCGCAATTGGTTCAAAATAGAAATTGAGTCAGACATAGAGTCCGCCTTTCTTTTTAACCGGCAGGGGAGCATGGTTGGATCGTGGGGCAATACGGTTTATGAAGGTCAATTCAGTGAATGGCTGGACTATGTGATAAGCAAGGAAGAACCTTTCGATAATATCTTATGCCAGGAAACCTGTATCCATTTTCATGCCGCACCCTTTTTATTCAGAGGTGAATTTATAGGAATTTTTATTTTTGGAATAGATCTTTCCGATATCGTTCTTCAAATGAAAAACATCACCGGATCCAGTGTCGGTATTGTCAATATGGCAGAGCTATCGCCAAACAACCCAGCTTCGGATTTAGCGCTTTGGAGCGCTAATATTGTGGCCTTGACCGATGCTGAAAAAAATAAACGTTTACTCAGTGAATTGAGTAAAAAGCATTCTTTGGCTCAAACAAAAAAGTCGGTTTTTTTTGAGTTTGAGAACAGACAATATGAAATTCTCGGGCTGCCGTTAAACGGCCATAACAAAACGGTACTCATCCTGATCGAAGACATTACCCAAGGCTTGGCGGATATTAGAAAAGCGACGGGGTTATATGCTATCAGTGGCTTACTCAGTTTTGTGTTATCCGGCTGTGTTCTTTTGTTTTTGCTGCTCAGTCCCACCCGGCGCCTGAAGAGTCTGATAACCGCTTTACCGTTGATTTCACAAAAAAACTACAGTGACGCAAAAAAATTCATGCCTCGTAAGCGCAGAAAACTGTTTTTTAAAGATGAAATTGACAATCTTGAGGAGACCGCACACGAGTTTATTTCTACACTCAAACACCTGGATGAACAAGTCAATCAACGTACTCAAAAATTGTCCCGGCAAACTCTGGAGTTACAGGCCGAAAAAAGCTTTATCGATACCATTTTGAATACAGCGCAAGTCATGATCATGACGATTGACAACAAAGGCTTGATCAGTTCGGCCAATAAATTCACAGAAACATTAACGAGCTATTCTGAGCATGAGCTGTTAGGCAAACAGTTCATCAATTTAATGATTGACCAAAGAGCACGCTTGCTTATCCGGACTTCAATTGACTTGCTGCTGAAAACCCATAAGGGGACGCAGCATAGAGAGTCTGCCATTCTGTCGATGGGTGGCAGCGAGCTTTATATTTCATGGTATTTTTCTCCGCTGCTTTTGGAAGAGGGGGAGGCCGACGAGTCCAATAAAATTTTAGTGGTTGGATTGGATCTCACCGAACGGCGAAAATATGAGACTCAACTCACCTGGCTTGCCGAACACGATCCCCTGACAGGGCTATATAACCGCCGAAAGTTCGAAAACGAATTGGTACACGCTTTAGCCATGGCGGTTCGCTACGATCATAATTCAGCATTGATTTTTTTTGATATCGACCAGTTTAAATATGTAAACGACAGCAGCGGTCATCATATCGGTGATGAATTGTTGGTAAAAGTTGCCGAAAAACTCCGTGCGACCACGCGAAAAACCGATGTTGTGGCGCGATTCGGCGGTGATGAATTCATTATTTTATTGCCCGAAGTCACTCAAATAGAAGCGGAAGAATTTGTTCAGAAATTGTGTAATGATTTAAAAACGGTACACATTTCAGTGGGTGAAGAGTTGCATAAGGTTTCAGTGAGCGCCGGACTGATTGTGTTTCCCGAGCAAAGCTGCACCAGTCAGGATTTACTGGCTACGGCAGATTTGGCGATGTATCGGGCCAAGCAAGGCGGAAGAGGCGGGTGGCGATTGGCCAACCAGGAAGATATCAACCGGCTGGAAATCAAGACCCGTGTCAACTGGAAGACAAAGATAGACAAAGCGCTGGCTGAAGATCGCTTTGTGCTTTATTTTCAACCGATCATGAAGATTTCAGATAGAAGCGTTTCCCATTATGAATGCCTGCTCAGGATGAAGGATGATGATGGCAGTATTATTCCTCCGGTCATGTTTGTGCCTGTTGCAGAACAGATGGGATTGATCCTGCAACTGGATCAGCGCGTGTTGGAACTGGCTTTTAAAGAACAGGCCAGTCTGCTAAAAACAGGAAAAAAGATAAAGTTAGCAATCAATCTTTCCGGTGAGATGCTGTCCGCACCGAATGCTTTTGAATTGATTTCCCACCTTTTAAGCGAATTTGACCTGGATGCCGGCCACTTTATTTTTGAGGTCACAGAAACGCAAGCGGTTACGAATCTTCAGGCGGCTCATGATTTCATCACACAAATAAATCGTATTGGTGGGAGTTTTGCGCTGGATGATTTCGGTTCAGGTTTTTCATCAATGAATTACCTGAAACAGTTACCTGTGAGCTACCTTAAGATAGACGGTGCTTTTGTCAAAAATATCCTCGACAATCAGGTTGACCAGTTGTTTGTCAAAGCGATAAACAGCATAGGACATGGCATGGGTATTAAAACCATCGCTGAATTTGTCGAAAATGACAGTATTTTTGAAAAGTTGTATGAGCTACAGATTGATTACGCTCAGGGATATGGCATCGCCAAACCCTTGCCATCGCCCGACTATGACTTATATCAATCACAAAGCCATTAAAAGCTGTAGGACAACATGAAGAGCATCATATTCCAGTGTTGAGTGGTTCCATCCTTATTTTCCAATTCCGATAGCCAGCCGGTGCCATTGATATAATGGTATTCGCCGCTTAACATCAAAGAAGGCAAGATCTTATAGCGTAAACCTACTGTCCAATCCTGGGCAAACCGCGAGTGTCCGGGTTTTCCTGTCAGATCCGCAAAATCGTCGCCTTTTTTATCATCCAGATCCCAAACAAGTTCATCGTACCGGACAATACCCTCGATTGATTCGGTGAGTTCGTAAGTGCCCTGGAAATAAAAGCTTTGTCCGGTAAATTCAATCATTGGGAAACCGAAGTTCTTCAATTTGGCTCGCCGAAGCGCATATTCGGCAGTCAGAGACCAGTTTTCACCGTTATATTGAGCGGACAAGATTAAAGGATTGAATCGCCATGCCCCCGGTTCCAGAAAAGCGCCGGCATCGGGTTTGTAATCGCCGTTAAAATCGGCATAAGTGGCCGCTAATCTGACGCGTCCGCCTTGCCATTCATAACCGAGTCTGCTCACCCAGGATACGTCACCTTCCATCTCCCCTGGAGAACTGCCAACAATGACATTTTTGAAATCCGGATCATCCATGCGCGGAACGATCAAGCCAAAATGAGCCGAAATATCACCGTAATCGGTTTGATGTTCCCCGTACAAATAGCCACCATCTGCCGATAATGCCAGATTTCGGTTAACATCAAAATAAATCGATTGAGGCAGCAAAATGCTGGGCCTGGTTGTGGCGACATCCCGGGTATCGTTATAAAAACCCAGTGGGGTTGGCACTCGTCCTCCCCGGACTGTAAGCACCGACGATTCAGAGGAATAAAGATTGTAACTGGCTAAACCGTAGTCAATTCTGACGCCGCCATCATCGGTTTTACCGGCATCGCGCCAAACGATTTGCATGGCGAGTTGAAGGTCGGTCAATGCGTTCCATGAACCGTTAAGACCGATTTCTCTGAAATCAAACGAAACCGAATCATCCGTTTTGCCAAAAAAATTATTATCCGTTGTGGTAATTAAACCCTGGGATGCAAAACCGTGTATTTGAACGGATTTGGGTAACCATTCTGGGGCAGCAGACGATGTTGCAGAATACAAGGAACCCTGGATGAAAGTGAAGGCTAAACCGATTTTTATAAATGTTGAATGCCGCATGGTTAAGTCCTTACTGAATTTCCAAAATACTGATCGAATCGCTGATGTCGTCTTCGACTAAATAGCCGACGCCACCCGGCGTGCTATTCAGCCGTTCGATCATTTCCTGTTTGTCTTTAACCAGCACGGGTGCTTGCCCTGTTCCGCTAAACACCAGTTTGTTCCAGCCACGCCTCATCTGATGCGGAAAAACATTTAATACCTGTTTGCAAAAAAGTTTATGTAAGAAATCATCATCCTGTAAAACGAAGACGGTGATGGCGGATCCATCTTGCCAATGTCGCAAGCGCATTTTGAAGATTGCACTGATACCGTTACGGCTGATTGTTTTTTGGGGTGAATTTTGATTGACGACGGGGTAAATTAATTGTTCGGAAGCAAAAGCCTCTTGTTCTGTGCCATTTTCCAGTAAAAAACCACAGACTATAAACAATACGACTGCGCGATTTTTTAGTATGTTGGATGGGAGTACGGTAGGCTTCAACAGAATTTTCCGGATAACGGTTGGAAGTGCATTTTAGATAATCAGTCTAGCTGTAAAGAAAAGGAATACAACTGATGTCAAGATCAAAGGTTGAGTTGCCTGAACAGGGCGGCTTGCATTTGTCGAACATATTCGAGAATGCGTTAACTTTTCTTGATCTGGTTGACGGCAAAGCGTCCCGCGTGGGCCAGTTGCTTGCGAATCAAGGCCCATTTTTCCCGTTGCTTGCCATCGGCCAGGCTCCGTAAATGGTGCGCTCTAACAATCGCCGGTGTTTTTTCAATCAGCGCCGACCAAAGCGCATCAATATTGTATTCATATTTTTGTTTCAGGTTGACCGGTATGCAGTCATTAACCGGTATATCCAGTGTGCTGGAAATGTAATCCAATGCTTCCTTGATCGCCCGCGCTTTTGCACTTTGCGGCGAGAGAATGTCGTAGGGGGGATCCCATTCCCGGATCGGCCGAAGTTGATCAATATGCGTCACAATCGCCAGAACTGGCGGGAAACGGCGCTTTAAATGTTGATCAAACCAGGTCCTTAGAGCGTTCATAAATTTTACATCGGCGTCTCTGGCTGCCTGATTGGCCGCGCAAACGAGCAAAATTAAATCAAAGCCGCCCAGATTCTGATCGGGTTCGGGTTCATACCAGGCCTTTTCATTGTCATAACCGGGGCTGTCAAAAATCAGCAGGTCACCGATTTGATCATGATTCAGCTGATAGGCAGTCAGTGTCCCGGTTAGCGGTAATACATCGATCGGCGCTCTTAACTCAGCAGAAAGCGCATTCACAAGGCTTGATTTTCCCGATTTCAACTGTCCGGCAATCAAAACGCGCAGAGGCTTTTTGCTTGAAGTCGGTGCGGTCTGTTCGGGTTCTTGCTCTGTTTCTGAGATACGCAAGGGGACTGATTGACCCCCGTAAAGTTCTATCGCGTAATAAGCGATGGTTTTAACCAGGGTCTGCAGCAACCAGCGTTCGAATGAGCCTATGGGGTATGCTGCGGCTTTACCGATAAAAAACTGTTTCAGTTCTCTGGGCATTGATGAAACAGGGCTTAAAAGCAGGCTGCCCATACGGAAAAGGAAGTGGCCACTTTCCAGGCGTGCTTTCCATTTCCAGATTTGTAAACCGTTGTTTACGGTTAACAAGTGGCTGAAAGGAATTTTATCATCCAGTAAACAGCGCATATCACGGCTTACTTTTTCGGTGATATACAGAATGTTTCGCAGCGGAACATCCAGGCCGGATTTATCTTTAGTTGACGAATAATAGCCCGCGACCTCCCCAGTGACTTTTTTAGCCAGTTCCATAAGGCGTTGGCTGTCAGTTAGCGGGTAATCGGCCGGATTCAGTGTTTCAGCCAAGGCATTGATTCGCGACCATATTTCTGTTGCTTCAGGCGGCCAATCTTCATTTGCTGTAACCGCAGGATAATCCGGAGATGAGCTTGTTTTCTTTTTGAGAAGAATTTTCAGCAACCCCACGAACGCATAGAAGGCTGCAAACACTAACACAAGGGTCTTCTCCTGGCCGGTTTGCAATAACCCGTAAATCCCTAATCCCGACAACAACAGTACGGGAAGAACCAGCAAGAGGTTCAGAATCGTGTTTAACCTTTTCATGATGATGGCGTTCGTTTAAACCGTGTGCGTAACATTTGTCGACCCCGCTCAAATTCGGATTGATACACTTTGCGCAAGAGCTCCGGACTGACGCTGCCGCCCCGTTTTGACTGAGCAAAATAATAACAAAGTGTTTTTCCAAGGCCATAGGTAACACCGGCGGTATACAGTGCGGATATACCCAGGCCAACGCTTTGCCCGTAAATCGGGATAAACTTCATCAGTTCCCGCCCTCCCAGGCCGGCAAGCACGCCGACTCCAATCGCACTGCTGATTTCACTCAGACTTTGTCGGGTTAACGGTAAGCCGTAGACTTGAGCAATGCTGTGAAACATTTTGGCCTGCACGGTGACAACCGAAGTGATACTCGCTGCAGGAACAGGAATGGCGGCTGCGAAACCGGCTGAAACAGCATACCCTATTATGTGTGGATGAGCCGAATCCCAATGGATGCCGGTAAAATCGTCTGCAGAACTGTTTTGCTCGAGCATGGCTTTTATGCCATAAGGAAATACATCTTCAATGCTTTGCCATAAAGCGTCGATACCGTAATCGGCGGGATCATAGCCTTCGTCTTCCGTTGTAAAATCAACCGGGATAAAGCAGGCTTTGATGTTCTTGAAATCCTCCCTTTGTTTTAATAGCGAACAACGCAAATCAGGCGGCACAGCCGGGTCAATGTTACCGTCATCAAAGGGGTAGGGGAGTACATGTTCGTAAGCGTTATCAGGATAGCCTTCATGTAAAGCCGTTTGAACGACAATGACCGGCTTTTCGGGGTGGGTTTTATGAATCCGACGAACGGTATTGATGACCGTTGATTGTTGCTGATCCATGGCTTTCATCACAACGATCAAAAGATGGGCCTGCTGGTCGCACCAGTGCATATCTTCGCTGGGATCATAGCCGGCTTCAGCAAGCCCTCGGGTGTCCAGAAAACGAATGAAAGCCGTTTCCGGGTCAGGATAATCGAACAACATGGCCGTTCGCGTGCAGGGTCTAAAGCCGTTGCCGATTTCGGCCTGAGTGGAACCTGTCAGTGTCCGGATCAACGAACTTTTGCCGCTCTGGGTTTTTCCTAGCAGCCATATGACCGGCGGCGGCAGTTCGGAACGAATGGCTTCCAGTTTTTCATGGATCAAGTGTTCAGGCGGTTGAGGCCTTAGAATTTGTTCAATCCAGGATTTCCAGTTCGCAAAGGGATTAGATGAGCTTGACATAACGGTATTTGATTCAGCACCAAAACACTACCATAAAGGATTTAAGCCTGGAAAAGCAAACTATGACTTAACGACAGTTCTTGCGAAAGTGGGTGTTGAGTAGGTACAAGGAGGCAATAGTAGACGATGAGTATTTCGGTTATGCCGGACGGTGCCAACGGCGATAGAACGGCGAGCTTCCATTCTTTGCGTAAAAATCCGGATAAAACCTAAGCCACTTATGAAATTCTCAGCGTTGCTGGGTTGTAATGGTGCTTTAGCTAAGCAGTGACTCCGAATGCCTGATTTGGGGATGCGTTAACAGTCAACATGACAGCCTCGAATTTCAACTATTCGCGCAGCTTGGATGATAGTCGGAAGGGGAAAATCCTTGCAGTTTAATAATTATGTGTTGCGACTCAGGTTTTATGGTGGATATACTGTTACAGCTTAATAACTTGTTAAATAGCGAAGGTTCGCAACATGACTTACGATAAAAACGGGGACCATTGACATCACGAGCGACGATCCAAAGGTGTACGAGAAGGATCTTTTCGCGCCCTTAGCTAATGTGACTGAGCAAATTGAAAGAGTTATCGCCTCCGGCAAACTTCAGCTGAAGAAGTTGCTAGGCAATGTGAATAATTTACCCAACCCAGACATCGAGCTTTCCAATGAAATGGTTCGCAGTAGCCTTAAACATATTATTGCTTGTGGTGGTCTCCATTATGATTCTGTCAAACTCACCATCAAGTGAAAAAGACTGGTTGCTTGCGTTGCTTTTATTAGCGGCACCTATCGCTAGTTTGGCTGCCATACTTTTAACTAGCCAAGAAAATTTGCTCAGCCTTTACTTGAGGCGAAAAGCATTAGAAGAAAAGCAGCGGATCAAGGCGTTAGAAAGACAATGATGCGAGGCCTCCAAAGTATCTTTTTCTAATCGGATCAACCAAATTGAGCAAATATCCAAAGCCTAACATGGCGTTCAAGCCGACCCGCTTCGCTCCAGCGGTTAGCTTAGCTTTACCTTAAGCGTAAAAAGAATGTCGAAACAAGAAGACATAGTGAAGCTGTTCTGCGAGGAGTGCGTATGGATGCATGCCATACGTCAACATTTTCGCGATTTGTTCGAATCTGGAGAGCTTCGTCGGAATCTGCTTACAGAAATATCAAAAGGTTTTTTCGGCGATCTGAATATCGTGCTCCAAGAGTACATCCTGCTGCAGAAGGCAAAAATTACCGATCCAGCATCTTCAGGAAAAGGCAAAGAAAACCTTTCTTCGAATTATTTGGTGTCTTTGAATTGGTCGCCACCTGTAGAGGCCGAGCTAAAGGCATTAAACGATCGGCTTATGGGGTTTCGCGCCAAGATCGATGATGCGCGTCGGAAGTATTTGGCACATGCAGATCTATCGAGCCATCTTGCACAAACGAAACTTGGCGACTTTTCCGAAGCGGAAGAGCAAGATTTCTGGAGCGCGCTGCAAGATTTTGTGAATATAGCTCATGAAGCCACTTTCGGTGGCCCATACCCTATAGATGCTGTTCAAGTCGATGGAGATGTTCAGAGTCTTATGCATGCGCTGGTCGGGGCAGCAGATTACTCTGATCTAGTTGAGAACGAAGAGGGCTTCCTGTATCGGCGATTTGTGAAGCAACGGTATAAAAACGCTTAACATGGTACACAAGCCGACCCGCTTCCGCTAAGCTCCAGCGGTCGGCTTAGTTTTACGTTACCAAACAAATAAATAAAGGAGTTCAGTTGCCAACAATTTCGATGTTCTACGGAATCCTGATCTTGATGTATTTCTTCGACAACAAGAAACACAGCGTTCCTCATATTCATGCAGAGTATGGCGAATACGAAGCGACGATAGCCATTGAGGACGGATTAGTCCTTGGTGGTAGTTTACCGCCAGCAAAAATGAAGCTGGTACAAGCATGGATAGAAATTCATAGAGAAGACTTAATGGCAGATTGGAAGTTGGCCGTTTCTGGCGAACCAGTCTTCAAAATTGACCCATTGCGATAGAGTGTTACATGGATAAGATCATAAAAGCCATTCCTCTCGATAATTATCGGATTGAGATTCTGACAACTAGCGGTATTTCCGGAATCTTTGATGTCAAGCCCTACCTAGGAGGGAGTGCGTTCAAAGAGCTTTTGAATGAATCATATTTTCGCCTGGTTCACCCGCTTCATCACGGTATTGCTTGGCCAAATGAACAGGATTTCAGTGCGGATACCATCATTTATGACATCCAAAATGCACAACAAAACGCTACAGCGGACTCCGCTAACCCGGTAAGGCGGATTCGCCAATAGGCAATCCGCCATGGCTTGGAGGAATAGTGGCGTTTTGCTATCGCGAAAACGCCCTACCGGTTATCGATTTTTATACAAGATTGTGTTTATTTGGCCGAACTTGCTCTGTCAGTATAGAAGGAGCCAAATCGACACCTGGAGTCCAATCGTTTAATGCCACTGGGAAGCGTATGAGCGCTACCTCATTATTTAATAATACCGTCTTCCAGTTCGACAATCCGGTCCGCAATATCCAGTATCCGGTAGTCGTGAGTCACCAGCAGAATGGTCGTGCCGGCTTCTTTCGCCAGTTTTTTTAATACACCGACGGCGTCCTGTCCGCTGTGTTTATCCAACGAGGCCGTGGGTTCGTCCGCCAGGACGATTTTCGGTTTTCCGACCAGCGCCCTGGCAATTGATACGCGTTGTCTCTGTCCGCCGGAGAGTTGATCGGGCTTATAATAGAGACGATCATCCAATCCCACCGAACAGAGCATATCGGCTGATCGTTGTAAGCGCTGGGCTTCAGTCAGACCCGGGTGCATTTCCAGGGCCATTGCCACGTTTTGAATGGCCGTTAATGATTTAAGCAGGTTATGTTGTTGAAAAATGTAGCCGATCTGCTGGCGAATTGTGACTTTGGCGTGTTCGGAACTATTGACCAGTTGTTGCCCGATGACGCAGACATTGCCTTCCGTAGCTTGCCGGAGTGCGCCGATGATGGTCAAAAATGTCGTTTTACCTGAACCGGAAGGTCCGGTCATGATGACTATTTCACCGGCATGTATCGTCAAGTCAACGTCTTTCAATACCGTATTTTTTAGTTCACCACTGCCAAAACTGAAGCTGAGGTCATTGACTTCAATCATTTTGTCCATCAGAACATATCGGCCGGGCTTGCTGCTTTAAGTTTGCGCATTGCCAGTAAACCCGCCGATGCACACATCGAAAGTATGAACAGAAAGACCGTGAATACTTTATGAGGTGTCATCGGCATGGGCATAAAGGTCTGTGATTCAGCCAGCCGGTATAATCCCAGCGACATCAGGAAGCCAGGTAAAAATCCCAGAATGGCCAGAAAAAAGGCGGAAGCAAAAACGACTCTAATAAAATAGCCATGCTTGTAACCCATGGCTTTGAGTGTCGCAAATTCGTTGAGATGATTGGTTATATCGGTAAAAAGAATTTGATACACAATCACCATGCCGACTACCAGGCCCATAATGGTGCCGAAGCCGAAGATAAAACCGATGGGTGCGGTGTTTTCCCAGTAACTTTTTTCATATTGAACGAGTTCGTCATAAGTAAAAATATTCACGAATTCATTCAGTCGTGTTTTCAAGTCAGCCTGGACTTTTTTGACATTGCTTCCAGGGCGTATTTTGATCACGCCGATATCGATCTGATCAGCTCTGCGGTCGGCAAAAATGCGCAGAAAATTTTGATCGCTGGTCATCACATTACCGTCTGCAGCAAACGAAACACCCAGCCGGAACAGGCCAATAATTTTCAATTTATAGTCATTGATTTCGGTGCTGTTTTTACCGGCATCCAAAAGAGCTCGCATCGGACCGAACTCAGGACGGGATGATTCGTCAAATAACGCCGTGTCTTTAAGTCGCAGTTCGGTGCGTTTTTCGATAATGGCCTCAACAGCCAGCAGATCTGCATCCGGATCGTAACCGTAGACCATGAGTGTTCTTTTGGTTTGTGTCTCGATATTTTTAAACTGGGCCAGCGATAAATACATGGGGTAGGCGCTGTCAACATCCGGATGACCTAGGGTTCGCATCAGTTCGCTGCGGTTGAATCGGGTGGGTCGCCACATCGCTTCGGTTTGTTTATGCATCAGGAACAAATCGCCATTCATCTTCAATGGCGCTGACGCGGCGCTGTTGTAGAGCGAATCCTTAAATCCCAGTTGCATAAAAACCAGCACACACGCAAACAAGACTCCGCAAATGGCAGCAAAGAGTTTCGTTTTATCGAAAACCAGCTGTCTCCAGGCCAGGCGGCCAGGAAAATAAAAGTAATTGTAGGGATTCATGACATGCTAGGGTTGAAAACGGATTTTGACTTGCCGGTAAATCTGGTGTTTCAAGTCGTTGGCTGTTTGGGCGTTTAAACTGAGTCTGACCTCTATGGTTCGGTTGTCTCTGTCGGCTAAGGGATCGGTATCGTTCAAATCATTTTTTTTGACCAGAAAACCGAGCTCCCTGACTTCTGCTTCATAGGTTATGGAAAAACCGTCGAGATGCACCGTTGCTTTTTGGCTTGCGCGGATTCTGGGAAAGTCAGTCTCATAGACTTCCGCAACCACATCCAGTTCTGATAAATCCGCCATTTCCAAAAGTCCGTCATCATCTATTTTTTCTCCCGGACGCGTATGAATTTTCAATACAGTGCCTGATATCGGGGCACGAATAATTGTATTTCCGAGAATAGCTTTGGCGATTGCCTGGTCTGCTTGATTCCGTTCGATTTCAGCCTCAAGTTGTTTAATCATAACTTTGGATTGATCGTAATCCCGTTTTTTTTCGTCTTTTAAAGAGAGGCTGGCGGAGGATTGTTCGGATAACGTCTGATAGCGTTGGTATTCTTTTTCGTTAAAAGCCAAATTGATCTTTTCATTGGCCAATTTGGCGGTAAGCTCGTTGCCGGTTGCTTGTGCTGCTCTATACTCAGCTTCTCGCTGAGGGCGATCCGCCAGAACAGCCAATATGCTATTTTTGGAGACCTGCTGGCCTTCATCAAACATCAGTTCAAGGACTTGCGATCCTTCCGGGCCGACATTGTGAGAGATCCGAATGACCCGCGAGCGTGGCTCAATTCTGCCCAATGCGCCTATGCCTGAAACCTGATCATTTGCCACGGCAGGCGATGCACTTATTTGATCATTTGCAGCCAGGCAGTTCAGGCTGATTAACAACAAAGCCGAAAAGGGTAAAACATTTTTCGAGAAAGGCACACGGAATCCTAAAATGGTTTTTATATCAATTACGTTAAATTTATCAGTAGATGTGCTTTTAGTTGAACATGGGCTTTGCCTTTTTTTGTAAGTGGAAAGTATAAACTGTTCAGCAGCGGTTTTTGATGTTTCCAAAAAACAAAATCCAGGTGGCTACAAAGCTATACGGTAATTGCTGAAGCGGGTTAAAATGGCCGCTTTTTGCGAGTTGGTCAGCAGACAAGGCCAATCTACTATTTTTAATACTCAATGCTATATTTTTCCAGACATGAAAATTAATTTTTTGTTCAGCGTTTTTCTGTGCACTTTTTTAATGGTGACGGGGCAACTTGTTTTTGCCGGGCATGGTAATCAGAAAATTACCGCAGGTTGGGTTGAAAATGTTATTTTTGAGGTGGGGCAAACTCATCTTAGAGCCAAGCTGGATTCAGGCGCCAAGACCTCATCGATTCATGCTGAAAATGTCAAACGTTTTGAACGGGACGGTAAATCGTGGGTCAGATTTACGCTGCCCAAAAGCTATAAAAAAAATGCCAAGGAAAGCCAGGTTGTCGAAAGGCCTTTGGTAAGAACGGTATTGATAAAAAGACATAAGCTCGAATCTGTCAGGCGATCCGTAGTTGAATTGAGTTTTTGTATGTACGGACATTACTACACGACCGAATTCACATTGGCCAATCGGTCAAATTATATTTATCCCGTTTTGTTGGGCAGGCAGTTTCTTAGCAATAATGTGCTGGTTGATTCTTCAGATAAACATGTCCACTCGCCGATGTTGAAAGAGCTTGTCTGCAGTCCGGAACTGGCTGGCGAACCCAGTGAAAAGTAAATCAAGCAGCAAAGTGGACTCATTGCTACATTTCTTAAGAAAAGCGCGGCGGAAAATTTGAAAAACTTACATGTAAATCTGTTGGCGACACTGTTAATCCTGGTGAGCGCATCAATTTGTTATTACAAAGTCACTGAACTTAAACTCCCTTTGCTACCGGTTCAAGAGTCTGAACTTTGGACTATCGAGGCAAAAGTCACTTACAAAAGAACTGCCGGTCCTTCAAAAGTCAGCATGATGCTCCCCAAGCAAGTACCGGGTTTTGTGGTTCTGGATGAGAATTTTGTGTCAGGCCGGTACGGCTTGACTTTGGAAAATGATGACCTTAATCGCGTTGCCCAGTGGGCGATTCGACGTTCTCAAGACGATCAAACGCTGTATTACCGGATGCAATTGATCCCCGGCGAAACACCGGAATTCAAAGATAAAAATGTGGTCTATCCAGGCGAGCAAGAATACCCTGAAATCATGAGGACGGCATTGACGGCTCTGCTGGAGCAAGTCAGGAACAAATCTGCAGATACAAAATCATTTACTCATCAGTTGTTGCAGAGGCTTAATGCACCTGATTCTGATGAGAATGTCAAATTGTTACGTAAAGATGCGGCCACTCCGGAAGCCTGGGTCAGTCGGGTTATCAGTATTCTGCAGGACGCCCGTATCCCCGCCCGGCAAGTCAATCTGTTGATATTGGCGGATGGCGCCCGGCACAGCCGATTGGTTCCCTGGCTGCAAGTTTATACCGGCGAACGGTGGGTGACGTTTAACCCTAAAACGGGCGAATCCGGCTTTCCTTCCAATGCAGTGCTCTGGAAATACGGTGATAAACCCCTGCTGGATGTCAGCGGAGGTAAATCGGCCAACGTAGACTTTTCCATTTATAAACAATCGCGCGGGATGACTGCGGTAACTCAGCAAAGGGCCGGTATCATCAACGGTCCGGTAATGGAGTTTTCGTTGTTTAACCTTCCCGTACAAACGCAAAATGTTTACCGAATCCTCATCATGATGCCGGTTGGTGTTTTGTTGATCGTGCTGCTGCGCAATATCGTCGGCCTTAAAACATTCGGCACCTTTATGCCTATTCTTATTGCTATGGCTTTCAGAGAAACCGAGTTAGCCTGGGGGTTGGCTTTGTTCTGCCTGTTGTTGGCTTTGGGTTTGATGATCCGGTTCTACCTGGAGTATTTACGCTTGTTGCTGGTGCCTCGTCTGGCCGCCGTGTTAATCATCGTTATCATCCTGATGACCTTCGTCAGTTTGTTGAGCCACAAGCTGGGAATAGACCGTGGTTTGTCGGTGGCTTTATTTCCCATGGTCATCATTGCGATGACTATCGAGCGGATGTCCTTGGTTTGGGAGGAGCATGGCGCCGGAGAATCGTTACAGCAATGTGCAGGTAGCCTTTTTGTAGCGTCAATCAGCTACTTGTTAATGACTAATGAATATCTTGAGCATTTGATGTTTGTTTTTCCTGAGCTTTTATTAACGCTTCTGGCATTTACATTATGGTTGGGCCGTTACACCGGTTACCGGATTTCTGAATTGTGGCGGTTTAGATCAGTGATTGTGAAGGGTAATTGATCATGCTCTGGAAAAACCTGTTAAATCCCTCAAAACGCTTGCGAGAGCTGGGCTTGTTGGGCATGAATCAGCGCAACGGTGATTACATTCTCAAATACAATCAACGGAAATTTTATCCGCTGGTCGATGATAAATTACGTACCAAAAAACTGGCTCAACAGGCGGGCATCGCAGTTCCTGAGTTATATGCAGTGATAGAAGCCGAATATCAGGTGGCTCAATTAACTGAAATATTGGCGCCTTACAGTGAATTCGTCATCAAGCCTGCGCACGGCAGTGGCGGCGAAGGAATATTGATCATCAAGGGCCGGAGCAAGGAAGGCTGCAGGAAGCTGAGCGGCGCTTTATTGACCAAATCCGAGGTTGATCACCACATCTCGAATATTCTCAGCGGCATGTACAGTCTGGGAGGACAACCCGATGTCGCCTTGATTGAATATCGGGTTGATTTTGATCCGGTTTTTGAACAAGTCAGTTACCAGGGGGTTCCCGATATTCGTACCATTGTTTTTCAAGGTATTCCCGTCATGTCCATGCTGCGTCTACCGACAAGAATGTCTGACGGTAAAGCCAATTTGCATCAAGGCGCTATCGGTGTGGGTATTGACATGGCCACCGGGCGAACGACCGGCGGCGTATGGCATCATGATTTGATCGATGCGCATCCGGATTCGGGGCATACCATCAATCATCTGGAAATTCCCGGCTGGGATAACATCTTGTTATTGTCAGCAGGTTGCCGAGAACTGGTTTCACTGGGCTATATCGGCGTCGATATTGTGCTGGATTCGAAATTAGGGCCATTGATGCTGGAAATCAATGCGCGTCCGGGGCTGAGTATTCAATTAGCCAATAAGCAGGGCTTGCTGCCCAGACTTGAGGCGGTAGAGAAAATCAAGTCTATTCCCTCGTCACCTGAAGAACGGGTTAAACTGGCCAAATCCATTTATCGGCAGACCCAAAACAGTCAGGTTTTATAGGTAACAATGCTGCGACTTGAACATCAGCGGGTTTAATGCTTGAATGCTCACTCTATAAGCCCTCACTGTTTTTTATGAATCCCGTACTTGTTTCTATTTCCTTGCTGATCTGCAGCAACGTGTTCATGACTTTTGCCTGGTATGCCCATCTTAAAGAACTCAATGACAAACCCTGGCTTTGGGCGGCAGTCCTAAGCTGGGGTATAGCTCTATTCGAGTATATGCTGCAAGTGCCTGCCAACCGGATCGGTTATCAGACGCTCAATATTGGTCAGCTGAAAATAATGCAGGAGGTTATAACCTTGACGGTATTTGTTCCTTTTGCATTTTTTTATATGAAAGAACCTTTAAAACTGGATTATCTGTGGGCGGCACTTTGTATCATGGGAGCTGTTTTTTTTATTTTCAGGGAAAAGCTTTTTTCCTGATTCCAGGTGAAGCCTTTTCAATCAAGCACTTTCACCCAATAAAAATGGAGGAGGGTGGGTCGATGAAGGGTTGAAATATTAAGCGCCGCTTCATCAAGTTTTGATCTACTGTTAACTCGCTCTCTCATTTTTTCACCCTTTTCCATCCGTCATGCATTCACTTTATATCGTTGTCGACCATCTTCAGGATTGGGCTCCTTATTTTCCAAGTAGCGACCTGATTACGGTAGAAGATTATCTTTCGCTGCAAAATAAAAAAATGCAGCATCGCGCGCAGGTGATCAATCTTTGCCGTGATTACGACTATTTGGGCACCGGGTACTATTGCTCTTTACTGGCAGAAGCAAGAGGGCAGCGCGTCATTCCCTCCATTCGCAGTATCAACGATCTTGCCAATCATCATTATTACCGCTTGTACGATAATGATCTTGATAAATATTTAGGCAAGCATCTTGAAAAATGCGGTCAGGCTGAAGCCGAAGAACTGAAGATCAAAATATTTTTCGGCAAGACTTGTTATCCGCCTTTGGAAAAAATGGCGCGCAGGCTTTTCGAGCTTTACCCTTGTCCTATTCTTGAGGTTGATTTTAAGCGCGCACTGCGCTGGGAAATTACCGGTATCGAGCCTGGGAATTTAGCGTCATTATCGGAAGATGAACAGAACGAATTTGCTTCGGCCATTGATGCCTTCAGCCGCAAAATCTGGCGTAAACCCAAGTCCCGCAAACGTTATCGTTTTGATATGGCCATCTTGTGTAATGCCGAGGAAGAACTGCCTCCCAGTGACAGCAAAGCGATTAAAAACTTTATCAGGGTAGGCAATGAATTAGGCGTCGATATCGATATCATCAATAAACACGATTTCGCCCGATTGCCTGAATACGATGCTCTGTTTATTCGGGAAACCACGGCGATCAATCATTACACTTACCGTTTTGCCAAGCGTGCCGAAAGTGAGGGCCTTGTGGTGATGGATGACCCGGATTCCATTTTGAAATGCGCCAACAAGGTCTTTTTGGCTGATTTGTTCGCTACCCATAGTGTCGAGACGCCAAAAACGGAATTGCTGTTGCGTAACAAGGTGATGGATTTTGATGCGCTGGAGCAGATGTACAGTTATCCCGTTGTGTTAAAAATTCCCCATGGCTCATTTTCACGCGGTGTAGTCAAAGCGCATAATCGTGCCGATTTGGTGCAACACTGCCAGGAATTGTTTAAAGAATCCGCTATCTTGCTGCTTCAGGAGTATGTCTTGACGGATTATGACTGGCGTATCGGCTTTCTCAATTATCGACCGATATATGCCTGCAAATATTTTATGGCGCGCGGGCACTGGCAAATTTATAACCACAGCAGCGGCAAACTTCAGGAAAAAAGCGGCGGTTTTGCGACTATGGCGATTCATGAAGTTCCTAAAGAAGTCATTAAAACAGCAACCAAGGCGGTCAAGTTAATTGGTGAAGGCCTTTACGGTGTGGATTTAAAGCAGGTAGGCGAACGAACTGTCATCATAGAAATCAATGATAATCCCAGTATCGACAGCGGCGTTGAGGACTTGTATCTGGGTGATGATTTATACCGCATCATCATGGAAGAATTTATCCGGCGAATGGAACGCAAGCACAGCGCTTACTCTTGAGGAAATGCCATGCCTTTTGATTTTGATACCGCTTCATTTGGCCAAGACTATTGGCAAGCCCGGGAAAAATTTTTAAGCGCGTGCCATCTTTTGCCTGGCCGTTTGACAACCTTGCTCCATCCTCTGCATTCGCAAGTGCAGCCTCTGGCGACTGATTTGTTTTGGCTGGGTGACGACAAGGCTGAGAATGTTTTGGTCATTATCAGCGCCACGCATGGCGTCGAAGGCTTTTGCGGGTCGGCAGCCCAGGTTAACTGGTTAAGGCATGAAGTATTGCCTGACAAGGTTGCTGTGCTATTCATTCATGCCTTGAATCCATTTGGTTTTGCTCATTTGCGCAGAGTCAATGAAGACAATATCGATCTCAATCGAAATTTCATTGATTTTAATCAAGTACCCGTCAACGAGGGTTATCAGGCGTTAGCTGATGTTCTGTTGCCCTCAGCTTGGGATGAGTCTTCCGTCACTGATTGTAAGCAGGCACTGGCTGAGTTCCGGGATAAACACGGTCAGCGCAAGACAGAGGAGGCCGTAAGCGGAGGCCAGTATCAGTATCCGGGTGGTTTGTTTTATGGCGGGATGGAACCGTCCTGGTCCAGACGCAATATTGAGCTATTGATGCAGGATTATCAATTAACGGATCGGAAAAAAGTCGCCGTAGTGGATATTCACTCAGGCCTTGGGCCCTACGGTTACGGCGAGATCATTTGTGATCATCTGCCTGATACAACGGGTGCGAAGCGGGCAAGGCGCTGGTTTGGCGATAGCGTGACAGAACCTGCGCTGGGAACTTCGACATCCGTGCCAAAATCCGGTTTACTGGATTACGCTTGGCAGCAGGCGTTAGGCGACAAGGTGTGTTACGTCACGCTGGAATTTGGAACTTATGCGTTGGAAGAAATGTTTGAGGTGCTGAGAGAGGAAAATTACGTCTGGCAACAAGAGGGGACATCAACGCTTCTCTCGAACTCAATCAATAGGGTTCAGCAGCGAATGCGTGGTTATTTTTATCCCGATAAATCCGATTGGAAAGAAATGGTGTTATTTCGAAGCAGCCAGGTTTTAGCCCAAGCCCTGCGAGGTTTACAAGAACAGGACGGCATCAGTGACTGAGGCCCGCGAATCCCGATTGACTTTTCGTGATGCAGAAAAACGGGATATCAATCCGTTAGTCAGCATAGAAAATCGGTGCTTTATTCTGGATAGATTGAGTCATCGGAGCTTTTTGCGGATGCTGGAAAAAGGGCACAGTGACATTATTATTGCTGAGCTTGATAACGTTGCAGTCGGTTATGCCTTGTTGCTGTACCGAAGAGGGGCATCGCTGGCGCGTTTGTATTCGCTGGCAGTGTTGCCGGAGTACCGTGGGGCAGGATACGGTGCGGCATTGATCGAGCAAGCGGAGCAACGCGTCAGAGCTCATGATTGCGTTTATCTGCGTCTGGAAGTGCGGCCGGATAACCTGGGTGCGATCAAGTTATACAGGCATTTAGGCTATCGCCAATTTGATGTCAAACCCGATTATTACGAAGATCACAGTGAGGCGCTGTGTTTTGAAAAAAGGATCATTTATCCGCATCCGGTTACCCGTTTGCAAGTGCCTTTTTATTCCCAGACGACTGAATTCAGTTGCGGCCCGGCTTCATTGCTGATGGCCATGGCCGGACTCAATCAGGAAATTGCAATGACTCAAGCCGATGAATTGCAATTATGGCGCGAGTCAACGACCATTTTTATGACTTCCGGTCACGGTGGCTGTGGACCTCATGGATTGGGCCTGGCGGCTTGGCGGCGCGGGTTTGAAGTGGATATGTACCTGAGTCATGAGCAAGTCCTGTTCATCGACAGCGTCAGGAGTCAGGAAAAGCGGGATGTCATTAGCCTGGTACAAGAGGATTTCATGCGTCAGTTGGAGGCGACCGACGTCCGTGTTCATTATTGCAATATCACGATGCAGATGCTCATCAACCATCTGGATGCAGGTCATATCCCTCTGATTCTGATCAGCACCTATCGAATTAATCGCAATAAAGCACCACATTGGGTCGTTTTGACTGCACACGATCCGCATTTTATCTATTTGCACGATCCTGACGTTGATAATGAGCACCTTGCCAGCGAGTCTGACAATTGTTATGTGCCTGTTTCAAAAGCCGAGTTTGTCGCAATGGCCCGTTTTGGCCGTTCACAGCTTCGGGCTGCGGTTGTGATATCACGGCGGTCACTTGACAGTGCCGGTCTTTCCCCGTCCTGATGTCGCCGCTTTAAATTCAACATAATCGCCCCGGATAATCCGTTTAAACTGCTCAATAGGCCGGTTATAGCAATAAAACCAGGCTTCCAGGCTTAGTCCATTGGATCTGTAAACGGGTGTTTTTATACGCCGGTATTCATGTGGGATGGAAAAATGCTCGGTGCATTCTTCAAATTCATCGAGCGTGTCTAAAATTTTTGCGCCGCTAAAGTCATCATCCATACTGTAAATATCGCCCCAAACTTTATCGGTGCAGTCAGGGTAGGTGATTGCACCCGGATAATCCCCAATGTCGAACAATTGGCCTTTGATAAAGGCGGTTTCAATCCAGTCAGCCTTATGTTCGAGCCATGCCGCCATGGCATTTGGCATGCCTTTTCTCAAGCTGCCGTAGACAAAAAGAATAGGGCAGTTATCGATCGCCATACAAATTTTCGACAAGTTTTTTAAACCAGAGTGGTCGGCTGAGTAACACATATAATGCGATTAACGAAGTAAACGGTATGGGTCCTATATCGATGACAACCAAAAACAGGAGGCATAAAAAGCACTTAATGCGGGTTATGGCATGACTCATTTATTGCAGATCAGGGTAGTTTTTTTATCATTTGCCATTATATGGGCATTTTTCATATTATTTTGCACCATAAAGTTGCAAACAGGACAAACAGTGGTAAGTTTTAAGTGTCGGGTTATAGGGTTTTATAGGAGCGGCTGATAGCAAAGGCTTTAATCTTCTGGATTGACCAGCGTTAACCCGGCAATATTTTAAAAAATAGTTACTTTGGTATTAATATTGCCTGAGATTATGTGAGTACGTCAGTAACTGAATGTTTCTTAAGGGTTCGATTACAACGTTCTCATCGTGTTTACTTTTTACTCTTGATTTAAGGGGAACAACATGAAAACCGTAGCGGCTAAGATAAGCGTAAAGAATGATACTTCTCGCGCAAAATATAATCTTGTCCTTTTGCAATTGGTATCGATAGCCGTTCTGGTGGCTATTAATCTTTCATAGATAGCATTAGTGAATAATGTCCCCTAACTCGCCCGATTTGAATGAGGGTTTTAAGTAGCCATGGATGGCCGAAGAGGTGCATCATTCTACTGGATTCTCGTAATTTTGGCGTCTAAGCCAGCTGTAAACCCGCTTTACAATCAATTTTTCATCATCAGGTGAATCCGTTTTTTCAAACTCCAGTCTGTCTTGCCGATAGCCTTTATTTTCTTTAGCCGCTAACCGCCTTTTGTTAGCTGTGGTGATTATTTCAGGCCTGTCCAGCCCTCCATAGAGATCTAAAATCGGGACCTCAGTTTTTTTGAGTAATTCTACTGCCTGGTATTCCGACTGAATCGTCTCGTCCATAACCGGCAAACTGATTGCGACAACCGCCTTGAATTGGTCTTTGAGTTGTGTTTTCCCATAAAGCGCCATCAAAGCGCCCAGTCCGTGACCTATTAATACGACGTTTTCAATCTTCTTGTTCTTCAGATAGTCGTTTGCGGCCTTAAGCCTTGCAATGAGTTCAGGGAATAAGCTTAAATAATCAATGGTTTGAGCGCCTTTCTCGAGAACAGGTGTCTGTAATGACAGTGTTGCCCATAGATGATGGGGGAGAGTTGTTCTCAGTGAATGGATTAAGGGCTTTTGATCGGGATAGCCGTCTTTGTCATGAAGCAGAATCGCGGCGTATAGAGTGTCCGTTTGAGGCGTTTCGGTATAAATGGCCAGAAACTTTTTATTTTCGGCATCGAGCCGGATGACTTCGCCAATTTCGAGTTGTTCGCCAATGAAGCGCGCGTATTCAGCTTCTCTTTCAATATCCGTTGCAAAGGAATTTACCGGCAGTAAAAGAGCGCCCAAAAGCAGTAATTTTCCTCTCATTATTTACCCTGTTGTGGACCCGTCTTAGATTCGGTCTGGTTGGGTTATTTTAAACGGCTACTGACATTGTGTCATGCTTGCACACAAAGTCTTGTGTTATCAAGGTTGGCGATTTTACTCCCTTCTTACTCAATAATCGTTCAAGTTTGTTTGGTGTGGAGTATGCCTAGCGAGGAACGCCGTGAACCCGTCCATGGGGGCTTGCGGCAGCTCCCTGCTGCCGACATCCTCGCTAGGCATACCCCCACACCTTCCCATTCCTAGACGTTTTTTCGGTCAAAAGGGAGTAGTAAGTCTTTTTGTTCAAGAAATGTTAAATGCGCGTGTTTTAGATGAATGAGTCAGAAAAGCTTTGCCGCCCAAATTCCTTTCAGGCGGCATTTTCGTGGTTAATTAGATTTCTTCCATTTCAAAGTTTTCTTTCGATGCGCCGCAATCCAGGCATTCCCAGTCTTCAGGAATGTCTTCCCAAAGCGTTCCCGGCGCGATGCCATCTTCAGGCAGTCCTTCGGCTTCATCATAAATAAAACCACATAAAATGCATCGCCACTTTTTCATCGTTATTTCCTTAAAAATTTAAAATTGGTTTTTTTTCATATAACTAGGCAATCACCCTTTTTAAGGATGAATTCCGGCTCTTCCGGATTTCCCGTGGAGACCACAACATATAGTATGCCAGAGGACCGAAATCGGAGTCTGATATAAAATGCCGGAAAAACACCACTTTTCTTTGAATACCGATGAATCAACCGCAAATCCA
>Ga0208244_100757_pt1 | contig 24887 bp, 19 predicted proteins | sample SubbioCR12Aug_5A_FD_184828 | JGI IMG/M metagenome (GOLD analysis project Ga0208244, IMG submission 184828) | Serpentinite rock and fluid subsurface biosphere microbial communities from McLaughlin Reserve, California, USA - CR12Aug_5A (SPAdes) | ecosystem: Environmental > Terrestrial > Deep... | reverse complement strand
AAGCCAACCCGAACCTGCCCGTGTGGATGGAAAAGGTCATCGCCACGGCAATGGCAAAAGACAAGGACGACCGCTTCTCGACCGCCGTCGAACTGGTCGAAACCATCAAGGCGTTCCTGCGCGGCGAGGACGTCCCCGAGAAAGACAAGGGGCAGATGACCCTGCGGGTGTCGCCGTACAACAGAACGCTTATGGCGAAAAAGGCGAAGCGCAGCCCGCTGCCAGCCATGATCATGGGCGGAATTCTGCTTTTTGCGCTTCTCGGAGGTGGATTCTTTTTGGCGGGCAGGACCATGTCCCAGTCCGGGGGTGAGGCGGTAAACCCAACCTCCACAGCGGAACCGCCGACTCAATCCCCCCCGCCGACCGCCGCGCCTGTCAGTGAATCGGAAGATCCCAACCCAACCGCCGAAGCGACCGTCGAAACGCCGACGGAAGCGGCGGGGTCGTCCCTGCCCGTCATCGGCGGCGCGGACAAGATCGCCTTCCTGCGCAACAACGACATCTGGATGATGAACGTGGACGGGAGCGACCTGGTCCAGCTTACCAGCGACGGCGTGGCGAAATTCAACCTGCAATGGCTGGGCGACGGCAACACCCTGCTGTACATGAGCGGAAAGACCGTCAAGACCGTGGACATCGAAACCCTGCGCGAAGAGGTTATTTTCAATTATCTCTCCGCCGAATATTTCGAGTCCTTCCACGTCTCCCCCGACGGCACACAAGCCGCCCTCGCCCTCAACAGGGAATTGTATGTCATTCCATTCGACGCGCAGGCGCTGACGGGCATTTCACGAAAGAATCAGTTGCTCGCCCTCGAAGGTTGTTTATTTACCGGTGAACTGCTCGTGAAGGGCGCGCTCTGGTCGGGCGATGGGAGCAAACTTGCCTTGAAGATCTCCCTGCCCTCCGGCGAAATCCGCGTGGACGCCGTGCGCATGGTGGACATCACGGAATGCGACCCCGAAAAGATCAACAAACTGGACGAGTTCCCGATCGGTCGTTTCAAATTCAAGAGCGAGATCGTCAGTTACAGCTGGGACGGCGACCTGCGATTCTTCATCAACAGCAACGAACGAAACGCCGGCTTTGGCGACCTGATTTTATACAATAGTTTTACCCGCAAATTCCAAAAGCCCGCCCTGTTCAGCGGCAATTGCTGTTACCGCGACGGTACCTTCAGCCCCGACGGCAGTTACGTCCTCTTTGCCTTCCAGGATATCCGCCTCGGCACCGAAAGCCCGATCCTTTTCTATTACATCCCGTCTGACTCACTCGATACCAACCGCGACCTGACCCCCCTGCCCCTGCCGGACGGCTTCTTCACCCGCCGCAACGACGCCCCCATGCCCGCCCTGCGTCCCGCCCAGCCCTAGCGCAGCGACTTGACGATCTCCTTCACCAGCGACGGTCCGCGATAGACCAAGCCCGTATAGACCTGCACCAGCGCCGCCCCCATGTCGAGGCGGCGTTTTGCATCGTCGGGATCCATGATCCCGCCCGCGCTCACAATCGGGATTTTCCCCTTCACATGATCCACCGCCTGACGGAGGACCGCCTCGCTCTTAACCCGCAGCGGTTTTCCGCTCAGCCCGCCGGATTCCACCCCCAGGCTCGACCTCACCCCGTCCCGCGCCACCGTCGTGTTCGTGACGATGACCCCGTCCATCCCGGCGCGCAGGATGGCATCCAGCGATTCATCCAATTCCGATTGCGCCAGGTCGGGCGCAAGTTTGACCAGGATCGGCAGGCGCTTCTCCTGCCTTTTTTCCTCGAACTGCCTTTGTTTGTGGACCTGCGTAAGCAGCCCCTCCAGGGCGTCGCGCCCCTGCAACTGGCGCAGTCCCACTGTGTTGGGCGAACTGACGTTGATCGTCAGGTAATCGGCTTGCCGGGCGAAATCCTGCACCAGTGCAAGATAGTCCAACACGGCTTCCTCGTTTGGCGTGTCCTTGTTCTTCCCCAGGTTGATCCCCAACACAAACCCGCGTTTCGGCACGCGGCGGCGGAAGACATAGTCGAAGGGACTGATCTTCGGCGTCAACTGCCTGCGGACGTATGCCGCGCCGCGCCCGGGGAATCCCATGCGGTTGATCACCGCCTCATCTTCGATTAAACGAAAGACGCGCGGCTTGGGGTTTCCGTCCTGCGGCAGCGGTGTGACCGTGCCCACTTCGATGTGACCGAAGCCGAGCGCGGCGAGTCCGTTCAGGGCGATGCCGTCCTTGTCGTATCCAGCCGCCAGCCCGACGGGATTCTTGAAGCGCAAGCCGAAGGCATCCACCGGTTTGGGCGGGGAGGCATATTGCCAGAGGAATATCCAGCGCAGGAAGGCGGCGTTCCCCGTGATGCGCAACAACTGAAGCGTGAGCGCGTGCGCCTGCTCGGGGTCGAGGCGGAAGAGCAGCGGACGGAGGAGCGGGTACACTAGCGCGCCTTGTTGGTTTGCATTGTGATGTTGAAGCTGTGCCTGTTTTTCATAAAACCTCGTGCGCGGATTCTATCACGCGCAACACCCAGGGCAGTTGACGTGTGCCCTGCCGGTCGCGCTCCCATGTTGCCGCGCGGGGATTAACCCCCGCGCTACCCCTGCGAAGTCCAGCCATAGGCTGGACTTAAGCCGCCGAAGGCGGCTTCGTAAAAATAGCCCGACGGTTTAACATCGGTTGGCGATGGCTTCATCAATAATTGCGCGTAGATTAACGCCTTCTTCTCCCCTTTGTGACCTTCGTGTTTAACGCTCTTTGAATCCTCATCCCCACCCGCGCAGGGACCTTCAACTCGTGTTCCCACGCCAGTATCAGGCAGAGAGTTTTTTTTCAAACAGCTCGTATTCTTTTTCCTTCCCCTCCACCTTTGACCAGCGTTTGATTTCCTTCAAATCCACAGATTGACTTTTCGCAACCAAGACAGCCTGCTCCAAACCCTGCAAGTCGTTCCAGAAGTAGAAGGCGCACAGCCTGTCTTTGACGCAATCTGTTACGGACAATATTTTCAACGTCCCTGTTGACAGCGCGAACTCGCTGACCTCCGCCACGGGTTCTTCGCCCACCGAAAGCGGACCATCGGGGAACTCTACGAAGTAATCTGTTTCAGAGTGGATGAAATAACGTCCTTTTTCCTGAAACTCCAAACTTTCCATCACTGCTTTGATTCTGCTGCGTCTTGCAAAGCCCGCATTGATCAGATCCAAATCTTTTGATACATATTTATCCCTGCTGTAAAACGAGACTGCGCTGCCGCCAGAAAGCACTACATGGATGCCCTCCGCTTGCAATGCGTCTTGAATGTATGCCGCCAGTTCCGCCTGGCTCATGGACTTGATGCGTTTCATAGTTCCTTCCCCTTTGACCGTGGTCTGCGCCTGTTCATCAGCAGGGATTCCCGATCGGCGGCGGGATAGAATAAAAGCGCCTTCTCCAAAAGGGACTTCAATTCTGCCAGAAATGGGTAGCGCGGATTGAAGACATACGGACGCGTCCGTCCCACTGCGCGGCTGACCAGCACCCCGCCTGCCTCCAGTTTATCCAGTTGATTTTGAATGGATTTCAGGTCGGTTTCAAAGAAACGCGCGATCTCCCGTGCATAGCCCTCTTCACGCGCGAAGATATAGATCAGAACCCGTTCTGCGTTTTTTGAGCCAAGCAATACTTCGATCATGGGAATGCCTTTCAGTATCGACGGATAAAAGCCGTCGTATGACGTATATTTTCCGTCATTCTACCATGAATCGAATTCACCACAAAGTGTCACGAAGGTACACACGTGTGCTTGCGCACAGTGCAAGCAAAGGTTTTCCTTCGTGCTCCCTTGTGACACTTCGTGGTCCAATGCCTTTCGTAATTTCGCCACCACCCGCGCAGGGACCTGCAACTCGCGAAGTCCCACACCCGCACCATGCTTCGACACTCCTTCCAGTCGCAGCACAAGCCCGCCAGCCCATCTTCCTCAATTGACGTGTGACGTACGCATCCCGCTCCATGTTAATCAAAGGGGGAACAATTTGGCTTTATAATGTAGCGAATATGACAAAAATCTACTTTGACACTTGCTGTATCAACCGACCGTTTGACGATCAAACACAGGTGCGTGTCCGTCTTGAGGCGGAAGCGGTGTTGGGTATTCTGAGCCGGGTTGAAAGCGGCGAGTGGGAGTGGATTGGCAGTGAAGTGTTAATGGATGAAATCGAACAAATGCCCGACATGCAAAGGTTGAGCCGCGTAAAGTTGCTTTCAAGTTTTGCTCAGGAAATCGTTGATATTAATGAAAAGGAAGTTGAACGGGCAAGGGAACTGCAGAAGGAAGGCTTTCAAGTATTTGATGCTTTGCATATTGCCTGCGCGGAAAGCGCAAAAGCGGACGTGTTTTTATCAACCGATGACCGCCTGCTGAAACAGGCACAACGAGTTTCGAAGAGTCTGCATGTCAGAGTGGAAAACCCGCTGACATGGGTAGAGGAGATGATGGAATGAATGCACAAATGATGTCCCTTGAACAGATCCGCATTGCTGGCATGGAAGCGCTGGCGCGCGAACTTGGCATTGTTGGCATGGTGCGCTTTTTACAGCAATTCGAAACGGGACATGGCGATTACTCCAAAGACCGCCGCAAATGGCTGGATGATCAGGAGTTGGATGCCGTCGTCAAGCGGATTCGGGAAAAACGAAAAGACTACAAAAAGTCAAAATAAGAATCAACAGCGCGCCGAATCACGGGCGCGTTGTTTTTTTAGTACCGAGACAAACTGCGCGTAGATTAACGCCCGCTGCCCTTCCCCTTCGTGCTCCTTTGTGACACTTCGTGGTCCAACGCCTTTTGTACCCTCGCCCCCACCTGCGCTGGGACCTTCAACTCACGAAGTCCCACACCCGCACCACCCGCCAACCCATCTTCCGCAATTGACGTGTTTGGAATCTATTTTCTAAACACAGAACAAATGGTATATTATTGGCATGAAGACCTCAGCAATCGATTTGTTTTGTGGAATTGGCGGACTTTCATATGGTCTAAAAAAGGCAGGTATATCCGTCGATGCTGGTATAGATCTGGATGAAACTTGTCAATACGCTTATGAACAAAATGTAAAAGCAGATTTTATTGCAAAGGATATTTCCAAAGTTCGGGGAGTAGAAATAAGAAAATCGTACTGGTCGAACAAAGATGAAGTAAAGATATTAGCTGGCTGCGCGCCTTGCCAACCTTTTTCTACTCACTCCAATAAAATCAAGACAGATAAACGAACAAAAAAATGGCGTTTGATAGCCGAATTCCAAAGGCTTATCGAAGAAACCAATCCAGATATAGTAACAATGGAAAACGTTCCTAATCTGGCAAACCAAAAAATATTTATGGATTTTGTAAAATTTCTCGAAAAGAAGAAATATTCTGTTTCTTATTCGAATGTTTATTGCCCTGATTATGGAATTCCACAAAAGCGAAGAAGATTGGTTCTTCTCGCGTCTAAATTCGGTGAAATCAATCTAATACCCAAAACTCACTCAGAAGAAAATTACGTTACGTTAAAACAAGCGATAGGAAATCTTCCACCAGTAGAAGCGGGTGAAGTTTGCGAGACCGATCCATTACATTGGACAACAAAACTTTCAGAAATAAACTTGAAGCGAATGAAAGCGTCTAAACCTAATGGTACATGGCTCGACTGGAACGATGATTTGAAACTGGCTTGTCATGTAAAATCTACTGGAAGTTCCTACAAATCCGTATATGGCAGAATGTCTTGGAATGAGCCGTCTTCGACCATAACTACACAGTTTTACAATTTTGGAACTGGGAGATTTGGGCATCCAGAACAAAATAGGGCATTGACCATTCGAGAAGCCGCTATTTTACAGACCTTCCCTAAAAGCTATAAATTATATAAATCTAAAAAAGAAGTTTTTATCAAGCGGCTTGGTATTCATATTGGAAACGCCGTGCCAGTTGAATTGGGCGTTGTAATTGGAAAATCCATCAAACGACATATTGAGGGACATCATGGCAAAACAAAACGAGCAGTTCATATTTGAAATTTCCTTGAGTGTTCTAAACCACTTAGGAAGAAATTTATATCGTAGTTTTATGACTGTGCTTGGCGAAGCTATTTCTAATGCTTGGGATGCCGATGCAGAAAACGTGTGGATTTATATTGACAAGGAAGATAATACTCTTATTGTCAAGGATGATGGGATAGGAATGACCGCAGAAGATTTTCAGGATAAATTTCTGAAGATCGGTTACTCGAAAAGAAAAGATGGTTCGAAATCTAAAGGCAAGAAAAGACCTTTTATCGGCAGAAAAGGCATAGGCAAAATTGCACTTTTATCTTGCGCCCAAAGAATTCATATTTTTACAAGGAAATCGGCTAGTGACAGTTATGTAGGCGGGATTATTGATAATTCTGGTTTAGACGAAGCAATCAAAAGTGATCTAACGCCTGATCAGTATCCACTCGACAAAGTAGAAGAAGCGATTTTTCAGGAGTACAAGAAGGGGCACAAACATGGGACAATTATTTACTTCGAAAACATTAGCGAAGGCGTCAAGAACAGTATTGAATACTTAAGAAAACTGATCGCACTTTATTTTAGGTTTTCATTGGTAGACAAAAGCTTCAACATTTTTGTAGAAGACAAACCCATTACTATCGAGGATCTTAATGATTTGGCACAAAGAACAGAGTTTCTTTGGAAAATCAATGAACTTGATGATCCTTATGTCACCCAAAAACTTGTACCTCCGTCTTTGAAAGAGAGTAAATCATTACCAGTTGCCGGTACTCCAAAAGGATTTATTGCATCAGTCAACAAGCCTACTAATCTAAAAGTTTTTACAACCGAAGAAAGAATAGGGGTTGATCTCTTTGTAAATGGGAGACTAAGAGAGAAGGATGTACTAAGGCACATCCCAACTGCAAGGGTATATGAAAGCTATTTGTACGGTCAAATCCATTTTAATGAATTAGATGACGAAGTGGACAGGTTTACCAGTAGTCGAGAGGGAGTTTTAGCAGATGACCCAAAATTTAGATGGCTTTTGACAACTTTGCAAAAAGAAATTCTTCCTCGAATTGCAGAAGATTGGGATAAATGGAGACTTAAAAACAAGAAAAAAGGGGATGACGAGAATACTCGGCTGACCCCAAGAGAACGGACATCCATTGATTTATTCAATGTAGTCTCAGAAGATTTTTCTTTATCAAACGAGTCTGCCCAAAAGAAGAAAATTGATAGTTGGGTGGATGAACTGGCAGAAGATGCCAAGTTTAACTTTTCGTCTTATGCGGAATGTTTTATTTCCGAGAATTTATTAAGAAAGTTCATTCGAGAAAAAAACCTTTCTGCGGAAAGAGTACAAGGGATTATTGACGATCTTCGAAGACGTGAAAATGATAATAAAATCGCAGGAAATATCAATATTGATATTAGACAAAATAACGACGACTTAAGTTATCTTGATATGGCTGGTTTATCGCGAGTAGTTGATCCTCAAAGAGGAGGCTCAACAAATACAATAAATACAGACGCTAAGGAATATAGACCAATAAGAGATGCGCTTGCTCACACAGCTTTACTTACCCAAGATGCGAAAACCAAACTCACAGCAGTGTATTTGAATATCAAAGCAAGACTCCGTACTTTGTTATCGAATCCCTGATAATGTTTTTATTGAAAGCAAGAAGAAGATGGCAAGCAATAGACCTGTCCCATCATCCGGTGCAGCTTTAGCAAGAATGAAGGCTACAAAACCAAGAGACACTGAGCCTGAGAAAGCCCTTCGTTCAAAATTACATAAAAGAGGTCTGCGCTATCGTGTTGACGTTAGACCTATTGAAAGTTTGAATAGGAGAGCTGATATTGTGTTTCGGGCTGCAAAAGTTGCGGTGTTTGTCGATGGATGCTTCTGGCATGGTTGCCCAATTCACGGAACGCAAGCCAAGGCTAACGCAGAGTTCTGGAAAAATAAAATAAATCGCAATCAAGAACGCGACGCAGAGACAAATCAGCTACTGAAAAAAGCAGGGTGGAAAGTTATTCGAGTTTGGGAGCATGAAAACCCCGAAAATGCTAGCGCGAAAATCCAAAAGATCATTCTAAAGCGATTACACTCAGCGAAATAAATTATTATTCAAAAACTTCACTGCGATGGAAGTCTAGATACTCTTTGTTTTCGGAGAAAATTTTTCGTAGCGTTAAATCATCACTAACATCAAATACTTTACAGGCAAATGGGCTCAGCCTTTGCGAAACCAAAACCTTCCCATCATTCTTGAAAGAGATATAACCTCTATCGAAAAGAAAATCATAATCAGGAATCAATAAAATCCCGTTATATGGTGTCAATCGTTCGTTATTGTTGCTGTCTCTCCACGGTTTGATGTGTGATGCTCGCAGTAAACTTACGTTTTGCAACCCAGTTACAGAACAACTCCCCCAAAGCCGAATTACATTCCTTCTGAAATTGCCTTGTCCAAGCCTGCTTTTTACAACTTGCTCCTGCTCGGTTATTTCTAACGTCTTATATTCGGCGGCGTGTTCGCGCACTTCTTTGAAAACATCCACATCTTCGTAAGATAAGGCGTTGATTTTGAAAACAAATTCGCTGGGCTTGTCTTTGCTCAACTGAAAATCTGTAAGTGTTATCTTGCCAAAATAAACAAATGGTGTGTGATGAACTTCTCTGTAAAAAAGATGTATCTCATCCCCATTTTGGCTTGCTTCTACAACTCTATTGTCCGAACTATGTTTTTCCTCCCCCTCCCAGAAAAGCATATTTCCATCGATGTAATCGTTGTATTGCGTTAATGCTTCTTGTTTGTCTTTGGTCACGAAGAAAACAATGTAATTCGTCCCCGCAGGAGTAACGACACCTTTGGAAATGGCATGGAAACTTTGATACCCCCATAACTTTGCCAAGAATGGGCGCTCGTAAATTTCTCCGAACTTAATTGAATTGAAATTTACAGGCATATATATCCAAATTCCACTTCACAAATTTTGTTCGTTCTTTTCAGACATCAACGCCTTCATCAACCCTTTGCCTTTGTACTTCCCGCGTAGACCACGAATATACTCGCGTGTTATCGGGGTAAGGATGATTTTCTTTGTGACAGCGTCCACTTCAACGTGAAGATAAGTTCCATCCGTAATACCCAACTGCTTACGAATTTTGGATGGAATACGTATCTGTCCCTTTGAGTTAGCAATAGTTTCCATTTTGATTCTTTCAAAACTTGAAAGAATTTTACCATTCACCTTCAACCTGCGACTTTCGACCTTCAACCTTCACCCTCCAAACCTTCAACCTGCAACTTTCATCATTCATAATTCATCCTTCATCCCCTCGATACGGTTGCACCACTCAGGGCAAGCCTTTATACTTCCCCCATGTCTTCCACACTTCCCGTCCTCCGTGCCCGCCGCGAACGCAGGCTGGATAAGCAAAAGCAAAGTGAAAACCGCGCGCGCGGATTCATTCTCAGCGGGGGAATCGTCCTTTCGATTCTGCTCGGCATCGGCATTTTGCTTGGCGCATTCGGCTACGCCGACGTCACTCGCGGACTGCCCTCCACCGAAATCCTGTCGCGCCTGCTCAATCCGCCCGACGGTTTGCTGCTGCAACCTACGCGCATCTACGACCGCACAGGCACGCACCTGCTCGCAACCTTTGCCCCCGAAGACGCCCCGCGCCGCTACATCCCCGTCAGCGACCAGAACCCGCAGCATATCCCCGCAACCCTCGTCAACGCCGTCATCGCCGCCGCCGACCCGCACTTCTGGGATCATTCGGGCTTTACCCTGAATCAAGTTACGAGTTACGAGTTACACGCCACGCTTGCACAGCGTCTCGTTTTTGATTTGCTCCTTTTCGCCGAACCGCCCGACCTCCGCCGCGCCATCCGCGAACGGATTCTCGCCGCACAGGTCACCGCGCAATTCGGGCGCACACAGGTCATCGAGTGGTATCTCAACAGCGCCAACTTTGGAAGTCACGCCTACGGGGTCGAAGCCGCCGCGCAGTTGTACTTCGGCAAACCCGCCAGCGACCTGACCCTCGCCGAATCCGCCATCCTTGCCGCCGTCAGCCAATCGCCCGCGCTCAATCCGCTCGACGCCCCGCAAGTCGCCATTCAACGCGGACGCGAACTGCTGTATGTGATGAACGACCTCGGACTCGCTCCCACCTCCGAAGTGGAATCCGCGCTCTTGGCGACTCCCACCTTCCAAACAACGCCGCAGACTCCGCCCGTGGTTGCTCCTGCCTTTGTCAACCTCGTCCTCGCCCAATTGGATTCCTCCATCCCGCGTGAACGCATCGAACGCGGCGGCATCGTCATCATCACCACATTGAGTTACGACCTGCAAACCCAAGCCGCCTGCGCAACCGAAGTCTACGCCGCGCGTTTGGCAGGGACTCCCGACCCCGCAATAGACTGCGACTCGGCGCGGCTGTTACCGTCCCTGCCGCCTGCGGTGGTATTTGAAGATTCGTCTGCCAGCGCCATGATCCTCGACCCGCAGACAGGTCAGGTCCTGGCGTATGTCGGAGAAACCATCAGCGGCGCAGAAACTCCACTGGTCAGCGCACACAAGCCCGGGTCGAGTCTCGATGCGTTTGTCTATTTGACGGGATTCACCAGGGGCTTGAGTCCCGCCTCGCTGACGTGGGACATCCCCCAAGAGTCGAACATCCAAAACTTTGACGGCATCTTCCATGGACCCGTCCGCTTGCGAATCGCATTGGCAAACGATTATCAAGCGCCAGTCGAGACGTTGAAAGCGCAAGTCGGCATCGAGAACGTGCGGCAGGTGGAGTCGTCGTTTGGCATCGAGTTGGATTCAGACCCTTCGACAGGCTCAGGGCAAGTGACCATGCTCGACCTCGCGGGCGCGTATGGCGTGTTCGCTACTCAGGGGGTGTATTTTGGCAGGGACGTGAACGGCGAATTTATGCCTGTCTCGCTGTTGCGCGTTGAGTCGGCAGACCGTGCCGTGCTGTTGGATTGGTCGCTGCCGCAGGCGCGCAATGTCGTCACGCCCGCGATGGCATACGTGATGACGCATGTGCTCAGCGACGAACCCGCGCGCTGGGAAACGTGGGGCAGGCAAAATCCGCTTGAAGTAGGCAGACCTGCTGGCGTAAAAGTCGGGCAGACGTTTGAGGGAAGCGATGCGTGGGTGGTGGGGTACACGCCTTCACATGTGGTTGTAACTTGGACTGGAGTTCGCGGCGACTTAGAATCTTCCCCCCTTCAGGGGGGACCGAGGGGGGTTCTTACTCCCCGCTTCCCCGCCGCGTTGTGGAATGCTTTGATGCAAACCGCTTCCGCGAACCTCCCGCCCGACGGCTGGACTCTTCCGCAAGGCGTGGCGGTGATGACGGTCTGCGACCCATCGGGCTTGCTGCCGACAAGAGAATGCCCGAATTTGGTGACGGAAGTCTTCCTGACAGGCAGTGAACCGACGCAAGCGGATACCTTGTTCCGCGAGTTTTCGATCAACCGCGAGACGGGCTTGCTGGCGACGGTGTTCACTCCGCCCGAATTGATCGACAACCGCGTGTATATGCTGATCCCTGAAAATGCGCGTGCCTGGGCGCAAAGCGAAGGCTTGCCGATTCCGCCCAACGCATACGACGCCATCCAGCCGCCGCAGTTGAATCCGAATGTCAATATTTCTTCCCCGCAACTCTTCGCGGACGTGAACGGCGTGGTCAGAATCATCGGCACCGCATCGGGGGATGACTTTCTTTATTATCGTGTGCAGGTTGGCAGGGGCTTGAATCCGCAAGAATGGATTCAATTGGGAAGCGATTCGTTCGAGCGAGTGGAGAACGGTCTGCTGGCGGAGTGGGATACGGCGGGGTTGAGCGGGTTGTATGCCGTGCAGTTGGTTGTCGTACGAAATGACCAAGTCATTGAAACGGCGGTGATTCAAGTAACGATCAGCGATTAACCATTGACCGCAGAGGCGCGGAGGTCGCAGAGTTTATTTTTTCTCCGCGCTCTCGGCGTCTCTGCGGTTTATTTTCATTCTCGAACAAAAACGGCAATCAGCGCTAATGCCAACTGCCGTTACTGGTCACTGAATACTGATCACTGGCAACTACCTCGCCAGCACCTTCGCCATGTGGAAGTATTCCATATTCACCTTGCGCTTGTTCGAGATCACATCCACCAGCGGAATAAAATCCACGCCCTTGCCTTTCAATCCAGTCATCACGCCGTGCGTTCCCTCCACCAGCGCCTCCACGGCTTTGACTCCCATGCGCGAAGCCAGCAGGCGGTCGTATGCCGTCGGCGACCCCCCGCGCTGAATGTGACCGAGGATCGTCATGCGCGTCTTGAACCCGACATCCAGCCCGTCGATCATCTGCGCCAGTTCCGTCGTGTGGATCGGCGACCCCTCCGCGTTGATGATGATCGCATGCGTCTTGCCGCGTTTGTAGGCTTCCTCGATGGTCTTTGCCACCTCGTCCACGGTGACAGGCACTTCGGGAATCAACACCATCTCCGCGCCGCACACAATACCCGCCATCACCGCAAGATAGCCGCTGTTGCGTCCCATTGTTTCGATCAAGAACGCGCGCTGGTGCGACGACGCCGTATCGCGCAGTTTGTCCACTGCGTCCATGATGGTGTTCATCGCCGTATCCGTGCCGATGGCGATGTTCGTGCCCCAGATGTCGTTGTCGATACTGCCGGGGATGCCGATCACCTTGATGCCCTGTTGTTGAAGCGCGTATGCGCCGTTCAGCGAACCTTCGCCGCCGATGACGATCAGAGCATCCATGCCCGCCTCGTTCATCCTGCGGATCGCCTCGCGCTGTCCCGCAGGCTCCATGAAGCGTTTACTGCGGCTGGTCAAAAGCACCGTCCCGCCGCGCTGTAAAATGCCGCCCACGTCGCGCGCGCCCATTTTCTTGAACTCGCCGTTGACCAGACCTTCATAGCCGTGCATGACGCCGATCACGTCCATGTTGTTCGCATGAGCCGTGCGCACCACCGCGCGGATCGCCGCATTCATGCCGGGCGCATCGCCGCCGGAGGTCATTACCCCGATTGTGAATTTATCTGCCATGTTGAATATCTCGTTTGATTTGGAATGTATCGAAATCGCGCGCCACCACCGTGTTCGGGAAGACCGTCTGCGCTTCGGCAAGCACGTCCTTTCCGCGGTAACGGCGCGAAATATGCGTAAGAATTAGTTTTTTTACCCCCGCCTGCACGGCAAGTCCCGCCGCCATGCGCGCGGTCAGGTGCGAGAACTGCTTCGCCATGTCCTCTTCTTCATCCAGGTAGGTGGACTCGATCACCACCGCATCCGCATCCTTGCAGACCTCGACCAGGTTGTCCGTCCTGCCGGCATCCCCCACAAGGACGAGTTTACTGCCCGGTTCCCAGTCACCCAGCACATCGTCCGGGGTGACGCGTTTCCCGTCGGGCAGGGTGATCTCATTTCCAGCGACCAGTTCCCTTCGCTGCGGTCCGAACGGCACGCCGAGCGCATCCGCCTTTTCCGCCAAAAACGGACGCCGCGCCTTCTCCTCAAAGACATACCCAAGACTATCCGCCCGCCCATGCGAGACATCGAACGCGGTGACGGTGAAATCCTCCGCCTCGAAAATGACCCCGGGCTGAATCTCCACCAGGCGCAGCGGCATCGGCGGCTGTTTGCCGCGCAGGACGACATCAAAAAGAAGGGCGCGCACCCGCTCCAGCGTGTATTTGCCGCCAAAAATCTCGAACTCCTCGATTGCCTCCCAGCGCAGGAACGTGGAAAGCAGGCCGCCCAACCCGAGGATGTGGTCGAGATGCCCGTGCGTGAGCAGGGCGCGCGTCAGGCGCTTGAAGCCCTTGCCCGATTGCAGGATCTGGCGCTGTGTGCCTTCGCCGCAATCCACTAAAAAGCGGTGTTCGTTGTGGGAAACGATCTGCCCCGAAAGTCCGCGCTGGATGGAAGGCGCGGAAGCCGATGTGCCGAGAAAAAGAATTTCGAACAAAGTTGTGTCCTTGCGTTGGATGATCGCACAGAAGGGATAGTTCTGCCGTGATTTAACCAGGGATAAACAAAGAAAAACGGAGATGTTCGATTATCAAACGACCTGTGTTCATCGCCGTTCATCGCTGGTTTCAATTGTACCTTAAAAGGATAACAGACCATTTGTGCTATAATCCCCAAACCGCCTTTTACGCATTACGAATTCCGCATTTCGCCAATCGTAAATCGCCAATCGTAAATCGCCAATCGTAAATCACAAATCGTAATGCCTTTCCTCAAATCCTCCACTCCCCCCAAAAAGAGCGCAAAACCGGCCGGCAAAACCCCCCCATCCAAAAAGGGGAAGTCCGCGCCGAAGCACAAGGCGTCTGCACAGCCGCAGCGCGAACCGACTTGGTGGGAAAGCCTCTCCCCGGAGCGCAAACTGGATGTGGTGGGCATTGTCCTTGTTTTCATCGGCATCATCATCTTTTTTGGGTTGATCTCCGCGAATCGCTCCGTCGTCATCGGCGGCATAATCTCCCTGCTTGCGCGGTTGTTCGGCTGGGGGCTGTTCATCCTCCCGCTCGGCTTGCTCGTCTTTGGCTTGTGGCTCGTCCTGCGCAAGGTCGAACGCATCCCGCCGCTCGACCCCGAACGCGCCATCGGCAGCGGCATCCTCTTCCTCTGGCTTCTTGCAGTCCTGCACTCCCTTGCCGCCACGCCCGAAACCGCCGAAGCGGTCGCGCTCACCGGTGCGGGCGGCGGCGCGCTCGGCGCATTGTTCATGCGTTTCCTGTGGGGGGCGCTTGGCTCCGTCGGCGCATTCATCGCCTTGCTCGCCTGGCTCATCATCGGCACATCCATTGCGCTGGAAAAACCCGTCGCGGATTTGTTCTTCTGGCTCACCCCCCTGACCGACAAACTGCGCGCGCTTCTCAACCGGCCGCTTTCGCCTCAGTCTTCGCTCGATCCTGATTCTGTTTCCCAAAACGGATTCACCCCCATAGACCCCTCCGCCATGCCGAACGTGGATGGGGCGGTCAGCGTGCCGGTCCAGCCCGTGCAAACGCGCAGCGGCGCGACCGTCATCGAATGGAAACTGCCGGAAGTGGGCGACATCCTCGAGTCCGGCGACGCGCCAGCCGCCAACGAAGAATTCGTCCAACAGCGCGCGCGTCTCATCGAGGATACGCTTGCCTCCTTTGGCGCACCCGCGCAGGTGGTGGCGATCAGCCGCGGACCGACGATCACGCAGTTCGGCGTGGAGCCGCTCTTCGTCGAGACCCGCGGCGGCGTGCGCACGAGAGTCCGCGTCAGCAAGATCGCCTCCCTCTCCGACGACCTTGCGCTGGCATTAGCCGCGCCGCGCATCCGCATCCAGGCGCCGGTGCCGGGTCACAGTTACGTCGGCATCGAAGTCCCCAACGAAGAGATGGCAATGGTCGCCCTGCGCGATATCCTGGAAAGCGAGATTTACAGGAACTTCAAAAAGCCGTTGAGTTTTGGGCTGGGGCGCGACGTGGCAGGCATGCCCATCATCACCAGCATCGATAACATGCCGCATTTGCTGATCGCCGGCACGACCGGCTCCGGTAAATCGGTCTGTGTCAATTCGATCCTGACCTGCATGCTGCTCTACAACACCCCCGACGACCTGCGCCTCGTGCTGGTGGACCCGAAGCGCGTGGAGTTGACCGGCTACAACGGCGTGCCGCACCTGCTCGGTCCCGTCGTCGTCGAAATGGACCGCGTCATCGGCGCATTGCAATGGATGACGCGCGAAATGGACAAGCGCTATCACATGTTCGCGCAGGTCGGTTCGCGCAACATCACCGATTACAACGCCAAGATGAAGTTGCAGGGACAGAAGAAACTGCCGTATCTCGTCATCGTCATCGACGAGCTGGCGGATTTGATGATGATCGCCCCGGACGAAACCGAGCGCACCATCACCCGCCTCGCCCAACTGGCGCGCGCCACCGGCATTCACATGATCCTTGCCACCCAGCGCCCGTCCGTGGATGTGGTGACCGGGTTGATCAAAGCCAACTTCCCGGCGCGTATCGCCTTTGCGGTGGCATCCAACACCGACAGCCGCGTCATCCTCGACCAGCCCGGGGCGGAGCGTCTGCTCGGGCGCGGTGACATGCTCTATCAAGCCCCCGATGCGCCCGCCGCCGTCCGCTTGCAGGGCGTCTTCGTTTCTGACCATGAGATCCAAAATTTGACCGAATACTGGCGCAACCAGGCGGGGAATGCCAGTCCGTATGCGGTCGCGGGCATACCGGCGGATGCCGTCCCTGAGAATGTGCCGTTGAAACAGGCTCCGTTATGGGAGGAAATGCAAAAAGTCGAAGGCGACCCGCTCTTCGATGAGGCGGTGGCGATCATCCGCAAGGAAGGGAAGGCGTCCGTTTCCATGCTGCAGAGGCGGTTGCGCATCGGTTATACCCGCGCCTCACGCATTGTGGATATGATGGAGGATAAGAAGATCGTCGGTCCCCCCGAAGGCGGCACGCAAATGCGCCCGGTGCTGGATTATGGCAATGTCACGCCCCCGCCGTCGAGCGAGGATGAGAACGCTGTTTAACGATTATCCCCATCCCCTTGGATTTTATTCCGCGCCTGCCTGTCCAAAAGTTTAGATAAATTGGATTCTGCAACTTCATCGAGGGGGATTTCCAACTCGGTGCAGGTCTGGGCGAGATACCAGAGCACGTCGCCCAGTTCGGCTTTGAGCGCCTCCCGCTCCGCTTCGCCGATGACCCCGTTTTTGTCCCTGAAAATTTTCTTGATCTTCCCCGCCACCTCTCCCGCCTCGTTGACCAGACCGAGGGTCGGGTAAATGACCCCATGCCCGATGGCGGGATATTTTGCGGTGACGCGGGATTTGGTTTGGTAGTCGGTAAAGTTCATGGATTTGTCTCTTTTCAAGGGTTGGTGATTTTCGATGTGATGCCTGAGGGAAGCGATTGTATACCAAAATTCGGAGGAAACGGGAGATTTGCCATTGAAAAGCGATTACATTCATCGGGCGAAAGCCCGCATCGATGGGCGGGCTGATCGCCTATGTGCTTGGATACCTGCCCTCCACGCTGATGGACATGGGGGAAGCATCTGCCTCATCCGCGCCGATGGTGGAGCCGCCCCAGTGGGTCATTCTCCTGCTCGCGGCTGGTCTGGGAGCCGTCGGCGGGGCGGTGCTGTCGTTCGCCCAATGGCTGGCAATTCGCAGGGAGGTACGAGGCGCGGGGGTGTGGATCCCCGCCAACATGCTGGCGTGGCTGTTCGGGATGCCGGTCATGTTCTGGGGCATCGATATTGCGTTTGAAATGTCCGCGCTGTGGCAGTCTGTTTTGGTCATGGCTGGGACGTTGTTTATCTCAGGCGCGGTTGTCGGCGGGATACACGGTCTGTTCCTCGTCCGTCTGGCGGATAAAACCCAAATGAAAACGTAACATTGCCATACATGGGAAAAGGTACAATATAAGGAGGAGAAATTTTGTGGTGCACCCTCCAAACATTTCCTACAGCGTTTCATTGATGATCGCAGGGACCATCTGCCTGTTCGTCGCGCTCCTTGTCCTGCAAACAAGGCGGACGGCGCGCGGTTCGATGGCGTTGATCAGCCTCCTCCTTGCGCTTGCCTGGTGGGATATTACCTATGCGGTCTTCTGGGCGGGTGTGCCGGGACCGACAACATTCTTCTGGCTCGATATTACGTATATCGGCGTTGTTTTTGCGCCGGTTGCCGTGTTCATCTTCGCCCTGCGGATTACCCACCGTTCCAAATGGCTGAAAAACCCAATGCTGGCATTGATCTGCACTGTGCCGGTTATTGTCCTCGTCATCCTTTTCACGGATTCCCAGCACGGGCTTTTTTTCGCAGGCAAGCGGACGGATGCGTTCATTCAGGACGGGGGGACTGTATTCTGGTTCCATGTGGCATTTTCCTACTCCCTGGTCCTGTTTGCGACCATCCTGCTCATCCGCACATTCATCCGCTCGTCGGGCATCTATCGCAAACAGATCGGCATGGTACTGCTTGGGCTGTCGGTCACATGGCTGAACAGCATCATTTTCATTCTTGGCATCAACCCCCTGCCCGGCGCGGATAACACTCCCTTCTCATTCACCATTGCCGGGATTGCGTTTGCGTTTGCCCTGCATCGCTACCGCCTGCTTGACATTGTCCCCGTGGCAAGGGATGTGCTGATCGAACAACTGTCTGACGGTGTGCTGGTGATCGACGCCCAAAACCGCCTCGTGGATATCAATCCCGCCGCTGCCGCCATGCTGGATATCCCAGCCGGTGCGCTGGGCGATCCGATGGATCATGTGCTGTCACACTGGAAGCGCAGTGAACGGGAATTTCTCCTGCACGGTAATTCCGATGCGGGCTTCGAAATGCAGGCGAAGGCGAATACCTATGTGGAGGCGCGGGGCGCAACGCTCACGGACGACAAGGGCAGGCACCTCGGGCGGCTGGTCGTCCTGCACGACATCACACGGTTGAAGAACACCCAGGACGAACTCAAGAAACTTGCCACCCGCGATTCGCTCACCCATGTCTTCAACCGCGGTCATTTCATGGACCTTGCCGAACGGGAGATTCTGCGCGCGAAACGCTACAAGCGGAAACTCTCGCTCATCATGATGGACCTGGATCATTTCAAGAATGTAAACGATACCCTTGGTCATCAGGCGGGGGATCAGGTGTTGATCGCGTTCGCAGAGATCAGCCGGCGGGTGACGCGAAAAATGGACGTGTTCGCCCGGCTGGGTGGCGAGGAGTTCGCCCTGCTCCTGCCCGAGATCAGCCAGCGGACCGCCGCGAGAACCGCGGAACGCCTGCGGGAATCCTTTGCGCTGACGGGCATGGAGGCGGGAGGCAAGGTCTTCCATGTGACCGTCAGCATGGGGGTTACGGAGTTTGGCGGGGATAGAGATGAGACACTGCAGGAACTGCTCCATCGGGCGGACCGGGCGTTGTATCAAGCCAAGGAGCGCGGGCGCAACTGCGTGGTGATCTGGAAAAAAGACATGGGATAAATCCAAAAAAACGGGTCTTGATAAAATAGAAAACTTGTTCTATAATGACATCATCCACCCCACCAAAGGAGATGATGTCATGGAACACTTGGACAAGGTCATTCAAACCCCGCTCGATGTCGTTCAAGCCAAGCTCGGCATGTCGCTCGCCGACATGGCGGATATCGTCAAGCGCACGGGACTTGCGAAGCACAGCGACATCCGCTGGATGCTTCAGCGCGAATATGGCATCGACCACGAGGATGCCAGGATGCTGGTCAACGCACTGTTGGAATCCCAGGTGCAGAGTGTGGCATAATCGACTGCACGCCCAAATTCAATTTATCGGAAGGAGATGGTCATGAGCAGTTTGGATAAAGCGCTTCAAACCCAGTTGGAAAATATCCAGAAGAAGACGGACAAAGGACTCGACGAACTCGCCGTCATTGTAAAAAAGAGCGGATTGACCAAACACGGCGAGATCCGCGACATGCTCAAAACGACGCTGGGTCTGGGGCACGGCGATGCGAACACACTGACGCATGTCGTCCTGAAATCGGACGGAGCCAGCATTGCACAGGCCAAATCCACGGATACCGTGCTGGATCAAATTTACAGCGGCGCAAAGGCAGGCTTCCGCCCCATCCACGAGAAATTGATGAAGGAGATCAATAAGTTCGGCGAATTCGAGCTCGCCCCGAAGAAGGGATACGTCAGCCTGCGCCGCAGGAAGCAGTTCGCGATGATCGGTCCCAAGACCAATACGCGCTTCGAGGTCGGAATCAATGCAAAGGACTTGAAGAAAAACGCCCGCCTGTTGGAACAACCCAAGGGCAGCATGTGCAACTACATCGTCAACGTGACCGATGCGAAGGAAGTGGATGCCGAACTGATCGCGTGGCTCAAGTCCGCGTATGAAGGGGCGGGGTAGGATACAGGTAATCCATACCGCCCGCGACCGTTTCATCCGAAAGCAGGGGTGAAATTGGAATGATTTGAAGAAACGCTCCGTCATTGACGGGGTTGTATCAATCGAATAATTCAAGCAAACGACAGCCGCAGACGGACAATGTACGGGTGGCTGTCGTTTCGTTTAACGGGATTCGGGCTTGAGGTCCGGGGAGAGGCGTTGAGTCCCGTCATCAAATCATGGAGGAGAAGGTCATGTCAAAGAAAGTGATCGTACTGGGCGGCGGCGTGGCGGGCATGAGCGCCGCGCATGAACTTGCAGTCCGCGGTTTTCAGGTGACGGTGTACGAAAAGAAGGCGATCCCCGGCGGCAAGGCGCGCAGTGTGCCCGTGCCGCGGACCGGCAAGGGCGGCAACCCCGACCTGCCCGGCGAACACGGCTTTCGCTTCTTCCCCAGTTTTTACCGGCATGTGACCGATACGATGAAGCGCATCCCGTACAGGAACAACAAGCAGGGTGTGTTCGACAACCTGACGAATACCACGCGCATTGAGATCACGCAGTTTCAAAAACAGAGCGTGACGATGCTGGCGCAGTTCCCGCGTTCGTTCACGGAATTGCTGGTTCTGCTCAAAAGCGGGATCGACCTGGAAAAATATGTAGGACTGACCACCGACGACATCGAATTCTTTGCGGGAAAACTCTGGCAGTATCTCACCACCTGCCAGGACCGCCGCATGGACGACCTTGAGAAGATCGGCTGGTGGGAGTATTCCGATGCGGGCAATCGCTCCGAAGCCTATCAGAAGTTTCTGGCGCAGGGGCTGACGCGCTCGCTGGTTGCGGCGAACGCGCATGTCGCCAACGCCAAAGTGGAAGGCGACGTGGGCATTCAACTCATCCTCGGTCTTGCTGAGCCGGGCGTGAACGCCGACCGCGTGCTGGACGGTCCCACCAACGAGGTGTGGATCGGTCCATGGCTGGAATTTTTGCAAAGCAAGGGCGTGAGTTACAACCTTGAGACCGAGATCGACACCATCGAATGCGACGGGAAGACGATTACCGGCGTGACGTTGAAGAAGAAGGGCAGGAAGTTCAAAGACACCGCCGACTATTACGTTCTGGCGGTTCCCGTCGAACAAGCCGCGCGCCTCTTGAAGGAGAGGAAACACGCCAGCCTCCTCAAAGCGGATTCAACCCTGCAGGGCGTAATCGAACTCGGCAGTCATGTGGCATGGATGAACGGCATCCAGTTTTATCTTAAAGAAGATGTGCCGATGATTCACGGTCACATGATCCACATCGACACGCCGTGGGCGCTGACGTCCATTTCGCAGGCGCAGTTTTGGAAGGGCTACAACTGGTCGGCGGTCGGCGATGGCAAGGTCAGGGGCATCCTCTCTGTTGACCTTTCGGAATGGGGCAGCGAATGGAACGGCAAGGTTGTCGGCAGGGGCATTTTGTACAACAAGGTGGCGCGCGAATGCACCCGTGAACAGATCAAAAAAGAGATCTGGGCGCAATTGAAGAAAAGCGTCAACCTGCCCGGTCAACCGCCCGTCCTCGAAGATTCGAACGTCGCGCACATCTTCATCGATCCCGACATCAAGAACAACGTCCGCCCCAACACACCCTCGCGCTACACCGACGCCGAACCGCTGTACATCGACGAGGTCGATTCATGGCATCTGCGCCCCGACGCCTACACGCGTATTCCCAACTTTTTCCTCGCGGCGGATTATGTCCGCACCAACACCCAGCTCGCCACCATGGAGGGCGCCAACGAAGCCGCGCGCCGCGCCGTCAACAGCATCATCTCCGCTTCGGGCAGTAACGCCCCGTTATGCAAGATCTGGAAACTGCATGAGCCGTTCATGTTTTCCATCTGGCGCTGGTACGACCAGCGCCGCTACGACCGCGGCGAACCGTGGACCAGCGAATTCCCCTGGTTCGTGGATGCCGCCCAGCACCTGTTGGTGAGCGCCTATCAACTCTGGCACAACATCACAGGACGAAAACGAAAGACGGCATAAAAGAAAAAGAGAGTCCATTCGCCCGAATGGACTCTCTTTTTTGATTCATGGAATAAGCGCCTTGACCTGCTCCGCTTCATACTGTAACTCGAGCCTGTTGCACAATTCCCAAGCCTTCTGCAACGCCCGGGCTTTTTCCTCTCCGCCCAAAATGTGTTGACCGAGGAACAGCAGTGCCCGCGCCTGCTCATACGGCATGTCCAACCGTTCGGCATCCGCCAGCGCCGCCTCCCACTCGCTCCGCGCCTTGCCGGGCTTCCCATCCAGCCAGTGGAACCAGCCTTGATACAACTTCAAACGCGGCAATCCCAATGGAAAGACGCCCGCGAACTTCGCCATTGCCTTGCAGGCTTTCTGCGCGGATGCGCGATGTTTTTTCCCATCGCGTTCCCATGCGCTGAGGAAGACTTCCGCCACACCGGCATAGCCTTCGATGGCGTAGGGAGCGGTCGGGTTGCCGACCGTCTTTTTTGCCGTGTCAGCCGCCTGTTCCAGGGCGCGAAGCGGTTCGTCCTTTCGCCAGTATGCCAGCGCCAACGCCCCCGAAGCGCGGATGTCTCCGGCCAGGTCGATGTTCTGTTCCAGCAATTTCAGCGACGTTTCGTACCCTTCGATGGCTTCGTGGAGCGTGCCTGCTTGGGATTTCCGCAAAACGATCTCGGCGCGCAGTGTGTGAGACCAAACCTGCGGGATGATGTCTTTGCGTTGAGTCGCGCGTTCCAATACTTCCGGGGTGGTCTGCAGCCCGTACTCGAATTCGCCCTGATGGAAGAGCATGATCGAAAGGATGGATTTGCTCTCGTCGTAATGGCGCATGTCGCCGATGCGGGCGTCGATCTCGATGGCTTCCCGGATGCTTTTTCCTCCGTTTTCCCACAACGCCGCGCCAAGTTCATAGATGGCGCATCCCGCCAGCGCATAGGATAGGGCGGGCAGGTCGTTCACCTCGCGCCCCATCCTATGGGAGCGGTCACGGTAGGCGATTGCCCAATCGTGCTTCGGCAGGACGCCCGCCACAACACACATACTGGCGTAACTGCGGACCAGGCTGGGAGACTTAACTCCCGATTTCTCCGAGAGATTTAGCCCGAACAAAACGCTTGCGATCAGCGGCAGGGGCTGGTTCATCTGAAAATAGACCTGCCCGATCCGGATGAACGCCATCGCGCCCTCCAACAATTTTGCCTGCGGCGTATCGTCGCGATACGAGGGGAGAGTGGCTTCGATGATCGGCTTCGGTCTCATGCGGAAACGCACCTGTTTCACCGCCTCCCCCAGCAGGGCGGTTACCAGCCCAAGCCCTTTATCGGGGATCTTCCAGCCTAAAATGTTCAATGCCCGCTTGAGGTGTTCGAGGCTGTGCGGCAGTTTGCCCAAGCCGTAATGAGCCTCCGCCATCTGGCGTTCCCAATGCGCCCGTTGCAGGGCTGTGACGTTGACATCCCCGCTTTTCACAAGGCGTTTCGCCTCCCCAAAGAACTCGATGGCTTCGCGGTTCGCGAAATTGCGCATGGCTTGTTCACCCGCCTTGTCGAGATATTCGACCGCCTTGCGGGGGTTCTTTGCATTGGTCCAATGATGGGCAAGCACGCCGTAGTACGGCGAGAGGTCGTCTGCGAACGCCTGTTCATACCAGGTTGCCACCGCCTGGTGGAACGCCTGCCGCTGGGAAAACGTCATCAGGTTATACGCCACCTCCTGCGTGATGACGTGTTTGAAGAGATAGGTAAGGTCCGGTATTTCGCTGTTGAGCGGCGTAAAATCGAGCCTTCTCAGGTATTCGAAATAATCCCCGACGAGCGGCTTCTCCGAATCCAGCGGATAGATTTCATGCACGGCGCGCAGGGCAAAGATGCGCCCGATCACGCTGGCGGCTTTTAATGCAAGTTGGTGCGACGGCGGAAGGCGGTCGATGCGGCTGCGCACCACGCCTTGCACGGTGTCGGGGAAGTTCAACGTGCGCAGGTCGGACTCTGTTGCGATGCGGCACTCTCCGTTTTCCACGCGGATGACGCCGCTTTCAAACAGGGCGGAAGTCAACTCTTCGCTGAAAAACGGGTGTCCCTCCGCCTTGTTCAGGATGAGTTCCATCAACTGTTCCGGGATTTTCTGCACCTTCAGACGCTGGCAGATCAACGCCTCGATATCCGTCTTGTTCATCTGGTCGAGCGGGATGTGGCGCGTCTGTCCCAGACCGAGGACGGCTTTCAGTGGTTCCGGTGTGTCGCCCCTGAGTCGGCGGGTTGTGATCACCATCATTGTGTTGGCGAGGCTGCGCGCCGCTTCGACTGTCAGGGCAAGCGAAGAGGAATCGTACCAGTGGGCATCCTCAAGCACCAAAAGTTTGGGGGCATCGCCGATGAACATTCGCAGGATGGAGATCAACAGACTGCGGGTGTTTTCCGCACGGACCTGTCCGATCATCTGCCCGGTGAGGGGATTGTCCTGGGCGTCTAGACTCAGCACAGGGGAAAGAAGAGGCGCACGGTCCAACAGGCTGGGTTCGTGCGCCTGGATCCAGTCCAGCGCTTTTTCGCGGCGGCGTTCGCTTTCATCGGCTGCGTCGAGTTCAAAGATGGCTTCGAAGACGGGCCTCCATGCATGATACGGCGTGGATTGTTCGATGGCATACCCCGCGCCGAGGAGAATGGGAATCGATGTTTCGCGGGCGCGCGAAACCAGGTCGCTCACCAGGCGCGATTTTCCGATTCCCGCCTCGCCTTCGATCACTGCAATCGTGCTGGAGTCACTGGTGATATTTTCGAGCAAGTCCTTCAACATCCCGCGTTCTGCCTCGCGTCCGATGATGCTTGAAGCCGATAGAAGTTTATTGGCGCGGCGCGAACTCCACGAATCCAGCCTCTCGAAGATGGTGATGGGCTTCGAAAGCCCTTTGATATCCACCTCGCCCACCGTTTTCCAGCGATGGTCTGC